>OOCW01001820.1_pt1 | contig 13722 bp, 8 predicted proteins | sample 1671201 | NCBI WGS metagenome assembly OOCW01 (sample SAMN06348132, study PRJEB24527) | human gut metagenome | biome: human gut; feature: ankylosing spondylitis patient; material: feces | host: Homo sapiens | place: China | collected 2015-10
AGTTCCACCAGTTCACGCTCAATACCGGATGCTTTTCCTTCCACATCCACCGCATGGATCAGAAACTCATCTGCATACTGATACAGGCGGTCCAGCAATTCCACCGTCACACGTTCTTCTGTAAATTTCTGCCAGCGGTCCGTTACGATATAATAAGCACCATCTTTTTTCCGGCAGCTTAAATCCAGCACCAGATGTTCTTTTCCGACTGTCCGAAGCAGCTTTTCCAGATTTTCTCGGTAAAAAACGCCGTTTTTAAATACAAAGCTGGTAATGATCACATGAGAAGCTCCGGCTTCCAGAAAATCTTTCGCATTCTCATCGGTAATGCCGCCTCCGACCTGCAGTCCTCCTGGATACGTCCGAAGTGCCAGCATGGCCTGCTCTTTTGTTTTTTCATAAAACGGAGAATCTTTTGCATTCAGCAAAATCACATGTCCGCCGCTTATCCGGTCTTTCTGATACATCTCTGCAAAAAATGCCGCATCCTGTGTAGACACAAAATTTTCCTTTGCCTGATCTCCTTCGTCTCTTAAGCTTCCTCCTACGATCTGTTTTACTTTTCCGTTATGTATATCAATGCATGGTCGAAATCTCATACGTTTCTCCTCTTTTTCTGTTATTCAGATCCGACTCTCGAAAACTGACCCTCGATTCCTGTCGTCTCTTTGCATGTTCCTGTCAAAATTGCTATGCATCTGCACGCTGGTCTGATCATTGTACCCACACAGAACCTCTGACGTTTTCATTATAGAAAAGCCTGTTTTCTTTGTCCAGCAGATATTCTCCGGATTTTTGAGAATTGCTTTGTAGCAAAATAATTTTCGTACATCTGGCTGTAAATCCAAAAAAGAAGCCACAGAGGCAGCGTTTCTGCCCCCATGACTTACCTCAGCAAATCCTCATCTTTACTCGGTCATACGACTGCGGCCGGTTGTCTCACCGGTCAGGTCATCAACCACATCTCCGACTGCATCACCTGCATCACGGACGATATCGCCTGCATCATCGAGTACTCCATCTGCTCCGTCTGTGCGGCGTGACTGCGAAGTGTCCGACTGGTTTCTGTTCTTTTTTGTGCTGTTATTTTTCTGTGTGTTGCTTTCTGCCTGTGTACCGCTGCTTCCGTTCTGCATATTGCTTTCCGCCTGTGTACCGCTGCTTCCGTTTTGCATATTGCTTTCCGTCTGTATACCATTGCTTCCGTTCTGCATATTGCTTTCGCTTCCGTTCGTTGCCGATGTATTTCCGTTTCGGTTGCTGCATCCTGTGATACCGGAAAGTGCACAGACAATTCCAAGGACTGCCAGCATGCTTCTTGTTCTTCTCATAGTCTTCTCCTTTTCTTTGCTTTTTCGGAGCTTCTTATGCCCATCCTTAATATGCATCCTGTGTACTTTTTTTATTCATGTTCCTTCGTGTCGATTTTGATTTTCAGAATATATCGTTCTTGTTTTTTCGAATGATCACTTTCAAAGCACACCCATTGTTATCTTCATTATTCTTTCAGGTTGATATCAAACCGGATTCTTTTTCGGAAAATCCTTCTGCAAAACTGTTTTCCGTCAAATGGGATCAGCGGATAGAGATAACTTTCTCCGGATACTGTACGGTTCAGAAGCAGACTTAAGAACGTGATCACCAGACCTGCCGCATATCCGGCAAGTCCGAAAACCGCCGTCAGGATCAGCAGCAGAATCCGCATAAATTTCAGGGCGTATCCCAGTTCATAGCTTGCCTGCGTGTAATTTGCGATTGCCACAAATGCCATATATAACATCGTCTCTGCATTAAACCACCCGGATTGGACTGCAAATTCACCGACAACAAGACCGGCGATCACACTGAGTGGCGTTGTCAGCATACCCGGCGTATTAATCGCTGCCAGTTTCAGACCGTCGATTGCAAATTCCAGGATCAGCAGCTGTGCAAAGAGCGGAACATAGACATCTCCACTTATTTTAATAAACGCAAACTGCGGTGGTATCCACTGCGGATTCTGTAAAAAAAGCAGCCAGGTCGGGGTCAGAAGCAGTGTCAGCAGTGCTATGACAAACCTTGTAACACGAAGATACGTGCCGGTCACCGGCGGAAAATAAAAATCATCGGCTTCTTCCATAATGTCAAACACCGATACCGGAAGGATCATAACTGCCGGAGAGTTATCCGTTAAAAGCACAATTTTTCCATCCAGGATCTCAGCTGCTGCTGTATCCGGACGCTCCGTATATTTAAATTTCGGAAATGGATTGTACCACTTATGTGGATAAAGACATTCTGCAAGACTCTCCTGGTTCATTGCCAGGGCATCCGTTCTGATCTGCTCCAGCCTTTTTTCGATCTGCTGCAAGAATCCGGAATCTACCCGATCTTCCATATAACACAGTACCACATCGGTATGCGAAGTGCTTCCGACATTTTTCATCTCCATGGACAGTTTCGGATTGCGGATTCTCCTTCGGATCAGTGCTGTATTGGATACGATGGTTTCCACAAAACCATCCCTTGGTCCTCGCAGTACTTTGTCTTTGTCCGGCTCTTCGACACTTCGCATCGGATAGGTACGACAGTCCATGGCAAAGCATCTGGAATACCCGTCAATAAACAGACACATCACGCCCGATAAAATCTGCGTTGTGATCTGCTCACAGTCCTCTAAAAGTTCAACTTCTACATAGGGCATGGCATCTTTTGACAGCTCTTCGCTGTCTTCCGGCAAATCTTCCGGGGTCACAGAATAAAAGAATTCCAGTAACTTTTCCACAATGCTCTCTTTTAAAAATCCGTCCACAAAGTAATAGACTGCTTTTCGGTCTGCTACCATCGTCGTTCTGCTGATGATGTCAAAATTTTTGTCCGTCCGCAGAATCCGGCGGAAATATTTCTGATTTTCTTCCAGGCTTGTCGATAGCTTCTGCTGCACATTTTTCACCTCTTCTTATTACTCACTATCGTGATTATTTCCATTTTTCTGTGTTTTATTCTTTTAGATCTCCATTCTTCCAGTCATACTTATCTGAAATCTGGCAGGCAATTCCGGGCTGCTTTACTGATATTTACTTATTTTTATCTGATATGTCTTTTCTTTCTGAAAAACCATAATATCATGCTCGATGCTGCCATCAGACCTGCGAAGATCCACATTTCCATCCAGGATGCATCATCTGTTTTGGCTGCTGTCACAGCGTTTTCATTATCCGGTGTATTATCTGATGAAAATCCTGAATGGTCGTTTCCGGTTGTTTTATCAAAGTTCTCGGTATCCACACGTTTTTCTGTCTGCACCTGTGCTTCTTTCGTCAGTTCCACCTTGTATTTCTGGACATTTGCAACTGCTTTGACTTTAATCTTTTGATTTTTCGGTTTCTGATAACCTTTTGGCACTTTCTCGACCTGAATGGTATACCAGGATGGGATTACTTTTTCTTTCAAAGCAGTAAGTGTCACATGTTTCCAGATTTTCTTTCCTTTTTCATTAACCACACTGATCTTTACCCCTTCCAGTGGTGTCTGCGTCTTTTTGTCAACGGCTTCGATTTTAATCACTGTCGGACGGATCTCTACCTCAAAATCCTGTATTTCTGACGTATCTTCTCTTACCGTGATCTTCGTCTGTGCCGGAAGTACATAGCCATCCGGTACACGGTCTGTTTTCACCTGATAACTGCCAGACGGAACACGTGTATAGGCTTCCGGAAGTTCCAGTGACCGCTCCTCAAACAGATCTCTGATATGTACATAAATCCCGGACCGGATCGTTCTTGTCTGCTTCTTTTCTGCTGCTGAAGACAATGCATAGCCGGTAATCCGGATACAGATTGGTTCCACCAGAAGTTCAAATTTCTGTACTTTCGCTGTATCTTTCACCTCAATGTCTGTCACATCCGGATGTACATAACCTTTCGGAATTTCATCCACTACGATCTTATAGTGCCCGATCGCCACTTTTTTAAAGATTTCTGCCTGTTCTGTTCCGGACTCCCAGATGCCGTCCCGTTCCATCGGACTGTTTTCTTTCAGGAGCGTCTCGCCCTGCGGTGTCTCCAGGTGAGCTTTTACATTTCCAAGCGGAACTTTTTTATCTCCGTCTTTTTCAAAAACAGTGATATGAACTTCCGTCGGCGGGTCCTGCATTTCCAGTTTCTGTCCCTGATAAGTGCCATCTTCCTCTTTATGATCTTCCATCTGAAATACCTGTTCTGCTGCTGTTGCATAGCCAGGTGCCGGTGAAAGTTCCCGCAAGGTATAGGTTTTTCCGACTTCCAGCCCTTCCACGCAATGCTCTTCTTTCTCTGTGATCCAGCTTTCGATACAGGTATTTTCCTGATAAATGGCCAGTTTTGCTCCTTCTAACAGTTCTTTTGTATCGGATGCCGTCTTCTTCACAAACACTTTTGTGATCTGATTTTCAAAGATAACCTGGAATTTCTGTACTGCCATCCCGTCTTCTTTCCAGGATGCATCAATCTCTTCTGTCTGTGCTGTCCGGATATAGCCATCCGGTGCCGCAATCTCACGGACTTCATACTTTCCAAGTGGCAGGTCGCTGACAAACAACAAGTTTCCTTCTTTATCACTTTTCTGTGTTTCCAGTAAAGTTCCTTTTTCCAGAAGAACTTCTCCTTTTGCTGTTTTGATATCCTCTGCTGCATACAGTCCGAAAACTGCACCTTCCAGCATTTTCTGTGGATTTTCTTTATCGCATTTTGTCACCCGGATCTCCACTTTCTGGCGTTCGTTGTATACCGGGACCTCTGCTTCTGTGACATCTGCTTCACTTCCATCTGAGGTTTCTGCCAGCACAAACGAAACCTTATCTTTTTTCTTCTGATATCCTTCCGGGATATTTATCTCTTCCAGCTCGTATGTTCCAAGATACATCTGTTCAAACACCAGGCTTCCATCCTGATCAGTATCTCCTTCTGCTTTCGCAGTCTTCTGACTTCGTACCAGATACGGAACAACCTCTCCCGCTTTGCAGATCAGACCGGTCACGCCATCCGGGTGATACAGATCTTCCTTCGCTTTTACTGTAAAGCTTACACCTTTTACGCTTCCTGTTTGATAACCAAACCAGGTTTTGATCTGGTTCCATAATCCCTGTACAATTCCAAGCTTTCTGGATACTTCGTTTAAGATCTCTCCTGTCTTTAAAATTTTCACCTTTCCGGTTATGAAAGCATTTTCCAGATTGAAAACTACTTCTTCCGGCATCTGCTCCATCGTTTCCTCTGTGTACTGCTGTGAAACAGAAAAAGTAACCTCCTGTTTCTGCTCCTGTTTCAGAATGTCTTTCATGGAATCCGGGATCAGGATTTCTTTTTTATAGCCTTTTTTTTATCAATAAGCATTAATGTAAATGAAAAAATATTTATAAATAATATATATAATAAAAAAAATTTCATAGATAAATTTACCTCCATCTATTTACTTAATTTTAGATTATAGATAATTAATAATCAAGTAAAAAAGGTACATACTAAAAATAAATTGAACGGAAGCTAAAAATGAATGTTTATGAAGGAAATTGAAATAAAATGATAGTAAATGAAAGAAATGTATTGACAATGAAAGAAAAGTAGCATATTATTTAATTAAAGAAAACCTTAACAGAAGTTCTTAGCAACTATGTAAAGGATTAAATACATATAGGTAATAGGAGTGAATAAAATGATTAATACCATCACATTAAACCCTTCATTAGATTATATAGTAAAAGTGGATGATTTTAAGGCAGGGCATGTAAATAGAACTTCTGAGGAGAATATTTATCCAGGTGGAAAAGGTATAAACGTATCAATTGTACTGAAAAACTTGGGAGTTAAGAATCGAGCTTTAGGATTTGTTGCTGGATTTACAGGAGAAGAAATTGAAAAGTTAGTAGCAGATCATGGAGTAGACAGTGATTTTATAAAATTAGAAAAGGGAATGTCAAGAATAAACGTTAAATTAAAGAGTAAGGAAGAAAGTGAAATTAATGGAATGGGTCCTGATATTTCAAAAGTAGATATAGAAAAACTATATAAAAAGCTTGATACTCTTAAAGCAGGAGATTTTGTTGTTCTAGCTGGAAGTATACCAAGTACTTTACCAGATGATATATATGAAACTATTATGAAGGATTTTCAGCATAAGGAAATAAACTTTGTAGTAGATGCAACTAAAGATTTATTACTTAATGTATTAAAATATAAACCATTTTTAATTAAGCCTAATCATCATGAACTAGGAGAAATGTTCAATGTGGAACTAAAGAATAAAGAAGAAATAATTATATATGCTAAAAAATTACAAGAAATTGGTGCAAGAAATGTAATTATTTCAATGGCTGGTGATGGAGCAATACTAATTGAAGAAAATGGTGAAATAACTATAAGTGACACACCTAAGGGAACATTGGTTAATTCAGTAGGAGCTGGAGATTCAATGGTTGGTGGATTCTTAGCTGGTATAGCTGAAGATAAAAATATTAAGGAAGCTTTTAAAATGGGAGTAGCTACAGGTAGTGCTTCAGCGTTTTCAGAAGGCTTGGCAACAAAAGATAAAGTGGAAGAATTGTTAAAACAATTATAGAAGGAGAAATAAATAATGAGAATAGTAGATTTATTGCATGAACAAGGAATAGATTTAAACTTTAATCCTAAAAACAAAGCAGAAGCTATTGATATACTTATAGATTTGATGGATAAAACAGGTAACTTAAATGATAAACAAGGATATAAAGAAGCTATATTAGCAAGAGAAGATTTAAGCACTACAGGAATTGGTGACGGTATTGCTATACCTCATGGTAAGACAAAAGCTGTAAAAAATGCTTCATTAGCAGCAGCTGTAAGTAAAGAAGGCGTTGATTATGATGCTCTTGATGGAATGCCTTCACATTTATTCTTTATGATAGCAGCACCAGAAGGTGAAAATGAAGTTCACTTAGAGGTATTAGCAAGACTTTCAACTATATTAATGGATGAAGAATTTAGAAAGACATTAATTAATGCAAAGGATAAAAAAGAGTTCTTAAATCTTATAGATAAAAAAGAAAAAGAAAAATTTTCAGATGAGCAAAAAGAAGAAGTAGAAGCTGCTGACGATTCAAGAAAAGGCTATAAAGTATTAGCTGTAACTGCATGTCCAACTGGTATTGCACATACTTATATGGCAGCAGAAAGCTTAAATGGAAAAGCTGAAGAAATGGGTATATCTATAAAAGTTGAAACAAATGGTTCTGGTGGAGCAAAGAATGTTTTAACAAAAGAAGACATTGAAAATTGTGAAGCTATCATTGTGGCAGCAGATAAAAAGGTTGATATGGCTAGATTTGATGGAAAAAAAGTAATTCAAACTAAGGTTGCTGATGGTATTCATAAAGCAGAAGAGTTAATAAGTAGAGCTGCCAAAGGAGATGCGCCTATTTATCATCATGCAGGTGGTAGCAGTGAGGATGAAGAGTCAGCAGAAAAAGAAAGTTTTGGACGTCAGATTTATAAACACTTAATGAATGGTGTTTCACATATGCTTCCATTTGTTATTGGAGGAGGTATATTAATAGCCTTAGCATTCTTATTTGATGATTATAATATAAATCCAGCTAACTTTGGAAAGAATACACCGTTAGCAGCAGTTCTTAAAACAATAGGTGAGACATCATTTAACTTTATGTTACCTGTTTTAGCAGGGTATATATCAATGAGTATTGCAGATAGACCAGGATTAGCAGCTGGTTTCGTTGGTGGAGCATTAGCAAATTCAGGTATTACCATAGCAAGTGCATTTGATTCTAATATATCTGTTGTTAGTGGTGGATTTTTAGGTGCTTTATTTGCAGGTTTTCTAGCAGGATATCTTGTACTTGGAATTAAGAAAGTATTAAGTTTCTTACCACAATCTTTAGAAGGATTAAAGCCTACATTATTATATCCTTTATTAGGAATTGGTTTAGTTGGTGCAATTTTATTATTTGTAAATCCATTCTTTGGAACAATTAATACAGGAATAACAAATGTGTTAAATTCAATGGGAGGAACAAGTAGAGTTCTTTTAGGTATGGTTGTAGCTGGTATGATGGCTATAGATATGGGTGGTCCATTCAATAAAGCAGCATACGTTTTTGGTACAGCGTCACTGGCATCAGGAAACTTTGAAGTTATGGCAGCAGTTATGGCAGGAGGAATGGTTCCACCATTAGCAATTGCATTAGCATCAGTAGTTTTCAGAAATAAATTTACTAAAAAAGATAGAGATGCAGCAGTAACTAATTTTGTAATGGGATTATCATTTATTACAGAAGGTGCAATACCATTTGCAGCGGCAGATCCATTAAGAGTAATACCTTCAGCGGTAATTGGTTCAGCAACAGCAGGAGCATTATCTATGTTCTTTAATTGTACACTTAGAGCTCCTCATGGTGGTATATTTGTATTACCTGTAATAGGGAAACCATTTATGTATCTATTATCAGTAGTAATAGGAACAATAGTAGGTGCTATACTTCTTGGAATATTAAGAAAACCAGTTGAAGAAAAAGCAAAATAATATATAAAAAAGGCAGAAAATCTAAAAAGATTTTCTGCTTTTTTTATATATTTTCATACTCCTTAAAAATATAAAGAATAAAAATTATCAAATTCTCCAATAATATATTTAGATTAATTTTAGGAGGTATATTATGGATTTAAAGGATAGTAATACAAAGATTAACTTAATGAGAGCTTTTGCTGGTGAAAGTCAAGCAAGAAACCGATATACTATAGCTGCTGAAGCAGCAGAGAAGCAAGGAATGCATATAATAAAGGATTTATTTATTTATACAGCTAATCAAGAAAAAGCTCATGCAGAAGTATTTTATAGAGCACTTAAGAGTTGTAACAGTGAAAATGTTAATATAGAAGGTGGATATCCAGTTTCATATTATGATGATATAGCAAAGCTTTTAAGAGCCGCAGAGCATGGAGAATTTCAAGAGTATGATGATGTGTATCCAAATTTCGCTAAAGTGGCAAAAGAAGAAGGTTTCATAGCAATAAGCAATACATTTAAGAATATTGCAGAAGTTGAAAAGAAGCACGGAGAGAGATTTGGTAAATATGCTGATATGATTGAAAAAGATACTTTATACAATAGAGAAGAAGAGACAATTTGGATGTGTACAAATTGTGGATATATATATGAAGGAAAGTCAGCACCAAATGCATGCCCTGTTTGCTCTTATCCTAAAGGATATTTTATTGAATTTGAAGAAAGTCCATTTGAATAATTAGTATAATACTATTGTGAATTTATTAAAAAATAAAAAAAGCTGGATAATCCAGCTTTTTTTATTTTTCAGTACCGTCTATTAATCTTTTGATATTAGCTCTATGTCTCCAAAATACTAAAACACATGCAAATAGTGTTGCACTCACTAAATACTTATCATAGCCAAAAAGTAAAGTTGTGACAAATAATGTAACACCAGCACTTAATGAACGAATAGATACTACTTTTGTAAATAGCTTTAATCCAAAGAAGACTATTGCTGTTACAATAAAGGCTTTTGGTACTATAAACATAAATGCAGCAGCAGAAGTTGCAACTCCCTTTCCACCTTTAAATTTTAAAAATATAGTATAGTTATGTCCCAATATTGCTGCAACAGCAACTAAAGCTAAGGCAATACTTTTATTACTTTTTAAAAGTCCTAAATATAAGAATAAATATGTTACTAGTACAGGTACTATTGCTTTAAGCATATCACATATAGCTGTAATTTTAGATAGTTTTTTACCTGCAATTCTTCCAACGTTGGTAGCTCCAATGTTTCCACTACCAAATTCTCTAATATCCTTGTTAAATTTCTTTTTAACTATTATATATCCTGTAGGTATAGAACCCATTAGATAAGAAAAAATAACTAATAAAGCTAACATAAATATCTCCTTTTCATATATTACATACATTATAATATTTTACATTTGAAAATTATGCAAGAGATATTTATTTTAAAGTATCATATTTATGTTGATTTACCATAAATAATGAAATAATATAAAAATACTAATGGAAAAAAGAGGTGAGAAATTGCTGAAGTTAGATTGTGTTTTGGAAGAAGTAATATTTATTGATATAGAAAATATGGGAAGCTGGAAGAAGGTAGAGGTCCTTAAGTATAAAACAGCAACAACGGAACCGGAAAAGGAAATCTTTTCTTTTAAGGATGGAGCTAGTGAGGAAAATAAAAGGTTTAAAGAATTTATAGAACAATATCCAGTAATTTATTATAATCAGGATACTATTTCATTTAAAGATTATGGATGTACCAATGAATTATTAAACTTGATGGAATTGGCAGCAATATTAGAACCTTATATGAAATCTTTTTACTTAAAGGATATTCTAAAGGAAATATCAACCTTAGAAGAAAGTGAAAAAATGAAAAAACCTCAACAGATGGTTATTATTTTAAATTGCCTTTTAAGTAGGTTGTGGATTAGGGAGGAAAATGTTCCACTAAAGAATAGATTGTATGAGCAGTTAAAAAGGGAAAATATTTATTGGATTTGGCAAAAATATTTAATTTCGCCGCCTTTGTTTTCTACAGAATTATATAACTATATAAAACTTGAAGAGAAAAGGGAATTAGTTAATAAAAGAATTGACCATAAAGCTCTGTCTAGCTATGAGTTGCTTTTAAGAAATGAAGAGCTATGGAGTAGTGAAGGTTTTAAATATGTATATAGACCAGAACAAGAAAACATATCTAAAAAGATAAGAGAGAATTTCCAAAAGGGAGAAAGAATCTTTATTGAAGCTCCTACAGGAAGTGGAAAGAGTTTTGCTTATATACTGACAGCTGCAATATGCTCATATGAAAATTCAAGGAATAAAAACAAAGAAGGTAGTAATTTTATTATTTCTACAGATACAAAAGAATTACAAAATCAACTTATAGAAAAAGATATTCCTAAGCTTTTAAAAACATTAAATTTACATAATACAGTAAAATATGGTTCCATTAAAGGAAAGAAAAACTATTTATGTATAGAACGACTAAGGAAATGTGAGAAAATTCAAGGAAAATTAGTATATATATTCCTAAAGAGGCTTGTGGAAGATGGAGAATATGGTGATATTGAAAATATAAATTATTGGGCATATTCATATTTTGAAATTGAAAAATATCTTGATGAAGTAAATTGCGATAGTGATGAATGTAATTTAGGGAAGTGTAGCAAGCCATGCTATTTGCGAAAAAGATATAATGAGTTGCCACAGGAAAATATTACAGTAGTAAATCATTCATTATTAGCCAGCTGGCCTTATGAAGAAAAGAGAGAAATTAATAATGTAATTATAGATGAAGCACATAATCTTATGGAAAAAGCTTATGATTTTTTTGCTGAGGAATTTAATGCCAGTGAGATCATAAGGTTATTAAAGCTTGTAGATGAAGGAAAGCCTTCAATTCTATTTATATTAAAGAAGCTTAATGCAAACTATGGATATAGGGAGCAAGTTGATGCCATAAGTATTAAAAATAAAACAGCAGAAATTCAATTTAATATAAACAATATGTTTAATGAAATAAGGAGGTTAAAGCTTAAAGATAAGGAATATGATTTTTCTGATGAAATAAATAATTGTGAATATGAGTATAAAGCTTTTTTGAATAGTTTAAGAGAACCTCTTCAGAAGCTAAAAAATAGTATTTATGGATTGTATAGAGTTATTAATAAAAATTTAGAGGATATTGTAGGTGATAATAAGGACAAGAGTTCCGAATACAATTTTATAAATAACTATATTGCAAAATTAAAAGGAGCTTATGACACAGTTGATAAGTTTTTATCAATAGATAGGGAAAATGCAAGAATTATTAATATAAGTAATGAATATGCTAATTTTATTTTAAGAAATGTTCCATTAAGTGTTGGAGATCTTATAAATGAAAGGATTCTTAATAATGCTAAAAGCGTAGCTTTTTTATCAGCAACTCTTAGGATAAATAACTCTTATAAAAGTATAAAAGAAATTTTAGAGCAAAGAGAGGCCAATGAGTATACGGTAAATCCTGTATTTAATCTTAAGAAGAGAACTAAGGTATTTATTGCTGAAGATATTGGTGATTATAGACAGAAGAGTTATGTGGAAAAAGGTGCTTCTTTGATTTTTGAAATATCCAAGGAGTTGTCAGGACATATGCTTGTATTATTTAACAATAATAATAGAAGGGATGCTTTTAAAAGGGAATTGGAAAAAAAGATAGCTGGGGCTGATATAGAAATACATACTAGTAAAAAAGCAATACATCTTTTGAAAGATAGAGAAAGAAAGGTAATATTATTAGGAAGTAAAAGTTTCTTTGAAGGCATAGATCTTCCAGGTGATAGCTTAGCTTGTGTAATTTTTGACAAGGTACCAAATGTAAATCCAAAGGATCCTTTGTTTAAAGCTTTAAAAGCTTATAGGAATGTTAATTATAAAGAATATAACTACTCTAAGGTAAGTATTAGAATGAAACAGGGGTATGGAAGGTTAGTAAGAAGCATATATGACTATGGCTATTTTATAATTCTTGATGGAGGAAATAATAGATATACCATAAATTCCATTGAAAAAGATTTAAATGGACCTAATATAAAAAATATACCATCAAATGAAATAATATCATCCATAGGAAGAGATATATCCATATGGCAGCAGGAAAATCTAAGAATGCTTTTAAAAGATATGAAGAGGGAAGAAATAGCTAAAAACTTTAATGGTATTGCAAAATGTAATTCGTTATTTTGGGAAGTAAGTAATGAGAAAGAAAATGTTTTAAATTTTAAAAATATAAAGAACCAAGTGAAGGTGACATTTTATTAAAATTATTTAATATTTTATATTAAATAAAAGAGGCAGATAACAAAGTTATCTACCTCTTTTTTTATTATCACTACCAAGGTTTCTTTTTAATTGCCTCTTTTATAATTCTTAATTGTTTATAACCACCACATCTCTATGGATAACCTTTAAAACATTGATAACATCCCTTGCAAAAATGATTCATATCTTTTGGCAAATTTAAATCCTCTTAATCTTCATTTTCAAGATTTTTAATTGCTGGAGTATCTATTACTCTTCCCTTATAATCAAATCTTGAACCATGGCATGGGCAATCCCATGTTAATTCATCTGCATTCCAATGCAATTGACATCCTAAATGAGTACATTTTGTTGATACAATGAATACTTTTTCATTATTATATTCAACAATTCCACCATGTCCCTTTTCTATTTCATCTATTTTACTCTCAGGAATATATATTTTTTGGGCAATAAAATTTTTTGATGTTTCAATTAAATCATTGGCTATTTTATTTATTGATAAAGATAAATCAAATCTATGAGGTGAAAATATATGGCTAAAATCATTTTCCTTTTCTAAAATCAAATCACTTATTATCATTGCTGCTACCATGGAACTTGTCATGCCCCACTTATTAAACCCTGTAGCCACATATATATTATCAGTGCTGTTGGAATATCTGCCTATATAAGGTATACCATCTAGTGTCATGCAATCTTGTGCAGACCAATGATACTTTTCTTTGCCATTAGGATAAAACTCTTTAGCAGCTTTCCTTAACTGCTCATAACTTCCTCCCTCTTCATTTTCTCCAGTCCTATGACTTTCTCCCCCTAAAAGCAATAACCCATTATAATTTCTAAAAGAATATCCTACTTTTTCTTCATCTATATACATTC
>OOCW01001835.1_pt1 | contig 13567 bp, 10 predicted proteins | sample 1671201 | NCBI WGS metagenome assembly OOCW01 (sample SAMN06348132, study PRJEB24527) | human gut metagenome | biome: human gut; feature: ankylosing spondylitis patient; material: feces | host: Homo sapiens | place: China | collected 2015-10
AGACCAGTATGCTGACGGTTACCATCGGAGCTGTCTGCAACATCATTTTGGACCCGATCTTTATCTTCGGGTTTGGCATGGGCGTAAAGGGTGCGGCTCTCGCGACGATCATCTCTCAGGCAGTGTCCTGCGGCTGGGTTCTCGCGTTCCTGACCGGAAAGAAGACCTTCTTACGGATCAAAAAGGAGTATTTAAAGCCGGTTCCATCTATCGTTTTTCCGTGTCTTGCGCTGGGACTTTCCACATTTGTGATGCAGTCCAGTGAGAGTGTTATCTCGGTATGCTTTAACTCTTCCCTGTTAAAGTACGGCGGAGATCTGGCAGTCGGTGCCATGACGATCCTTACAAGTACGATGCAGTTTGCAATGCTGCCGCTTCAGGGAATCGGACAGGGCGCACAGCCGATCATGAGCTATAACTACGGAGCGAGAAATATCGACCGTATGAAGAAGACATTCAAGCTCCATCTCGTGATCTCCCTGATCTATTCCACGTTGTTCTGGCTCTTTGTCCAGCTTTTCCCGGCAACCTTCGCGGGAATCTTCAGCTCCGATCCAGAACTCGTTTCCTTCACCGCAGGCGCTCTGCGGATCTACTGCGGTGCGATGTTCCTCTTTGGAATCCAGCTCGCCTGCCAGATGACCTTCGTTGCCATCGGATATGCGGTATGCTCGATCATCGTGGCAGTTGTGCGTAAATTTGTGCTTCTGCTTCCGTTAATCTTCATTGTTCCGATGTTCGTCAGCAATAAAACGCTGGGCGTCTACATGGCAGAGCCGATCGCGGATGCGATCGCAGTGACATTCACGGCGATTTTGTTCTCAATTCAATTTAAAAAGGCACTTAAAAAATTAGATAAGGCATAATAATCTTATACGCATATAGAAAAATCCGATGATCAGGATAACTGCACCAGTAAAATCGTACAGTATCCGATTATCGGATTTTTATTTCAATGGAAACAGTTTGATTCAAGACTTTGCTTGTCTAGAAAATATACTGAGTAAAAGGTTTTAAAGAGCTTCCTTTCTTTTTCCATCACATTTTAATAATATATTTTTAACTGCCTGTTGCAATGAATGTACCAGAACCATATAATCTAAACCGCGTAAACGCTCAACAGGTCCGGAGTAGGTTAGTGTATAAATATGATCCGGCATAGGAAGTGGAACTGCTACGGCAGCGACGCCCTCATCTACCTCCCCTTCGGAGATACAATATCCCCGCTGCCGGATTTCTTTTACTTGATTACGCAGCTTTTCTTCCAGACCAGGATAATTTTGAATTAGACGTTCAACCAATTCATCTGATTGTGCAGCCAGCAAAGTCTTACCGGTTGCACCACAATCTAAAGGTACAATATAACCGTTTTCACTTGAAATTCCCAAATTATGATGTCCTTTTACAAGATCCACGCAAATGCCCGTATCTCCGCGCAAAGAGGAAAGCACGACGGTTTCATTGTGTAAATCACACAAGCGGCGCATTTCTTCACTGATTAGCTGGCGTGTGGTATAGTGCACAGACACGGCAGATGCAATCATTAAAATACCGCTGCCCAACCGGTATTGTCCATTGGTGCTGGATTGCTCGATCCAGCCTACAGACTGCAGTGTGCGCAAAATACGGTATACGGTTGTTTTATGCAGACCAATCGCGCGGCTGATCTCAGTTAGGCTTAAATATTCCCGGCGCTGGGAAGCATAGTAATCTAGAATTTTTGTGGCATGAAGTACCGAATTTACCATAGGTGTGGAGGATTCAATAAAATTCGTATCGCCCATAAAGATTACTCCTTTTCTGTGTCTATTTTCTGAGTGTGGTGGCACTTTGCGATCAGCGCAGTAAAGGCGCGGACTTATTAGACAACTACTAATGTAGTTTCATTATAGTAAACTGCCTGAAAAAAGTCAATCTGCATGTAATAGAATAGAAATAAACTGTTTCACGTTAGTGTCTGTATTTCAAAATAGACAACAAAACCTTGACTTATTTCTTAAATAGCATATAATGATATCAGAAAGACACAAAAACAAAACGCGTTTCAAAATTGTGACTAATAGGAGGTTTATTATGAATGCTTTTACTGTACAAGATGCACCGTTAAATATGGCACCTACTGGTATTGCGACTTTTGCTAAAGTACCGATCTGCTATGATATTCATCACGCTAATGCAGATATCGCTATTTTGGGCGCGCCATTTGATCTGGCGATTCAGGGAAAAACAGGATGTCGCCTTGGACCGCGTGGAATCCGCAATGCATCTACCCGCTTCCGCATGAAAAAGGGCGGCAACTATGATCCTGAGCGTAATAAGAGTTATCTGGATACCGATCTGTGGCGCGTGGTAGATTGTGGTGACTGTGATTATGTTCCGGGTGATTTAACTGCTACGAATAAAAATTTGGAAGAAGCAGTTCGCATTCTGGCAAAGCAGGGGGTTATGCCTATCGTTTTAGGTGGTGACTGTTCAGTCGGTCATCAAGCTGTAAAAGGATTAGATTGTTATTCCCAACTGGACATCATCCATTTTGATTCCCATCTGGATTGGACAAAACCGCTGAATGGTCAGCCATATTTCAATGGTTCACCTATGCGAAATAATTCCACACTGCCATATGTGGAAAAAATGATTCATCTGGGCATTCGCGGTATAGGAAGCAGTGGACCTGCTGATTTTGAGGAAGCACGTGCAAATGGCGATAAAATATATTCTGTTAAGGATTATCGTCGTGTTGGAATTGAAGAAATTTTAAAGAATTTGGAAGCTGGCCGTAATACGTTTATCCATTTTGATATTGATGCTATGGACTATCCGTTATCGAAAGGTACAGGATCTCCTATGCTGGGTGGATTTACATACGATGAAGCAACTGAGATGTTGGAAGCGATTGCGAACCACTGCAATGTAGTTGGTATGGCTATGACAGAAGTTGCTCCACAGTATGATGATGAAGGTGACACTACCTGTTACACAGCGGCTCGCCTGACTTGTGATCTGATGGGGTTTGCAACGAAAGCACGTGAAAAATAAAAAACTTGTCTGCTTTACAAAAAAAGGAGGATGCGCACATGTCGTTTGAGGTCATTGATTCCCTTTTTACCATCAAGGCTGATGGTATTATGACAGTTGCCATGGCTGCTGTGATATTGCTTATCGGTTTCTTTATCAAGAGCAAGGTTAAATTTTTGGAAAAATATTGTATTCCAGCACCTGTTGTTGGCGGATTCCTGTTTATGTTTGTCACTTTTATTGGTCATGTGACGGGAACATTTGCATTTTCGTTTGACAGTATGTATCAGTCGCCATTTATGCTTGCTTTCTTTACAACAGTTGGATTGGGCGCAAGTATCAGTTTACTGAAAAAAGGTGGCATGTTACTTATTGTTTACTGGCTGATTGCGGGTATTATCTCTGCTTTTCAGAATGTGATCGGCATCGGTGTAGGCAAGCTGGTTGGATTGGAGGCTCCTTATGCATTGCTCTCCAGCGCTATTTCCATGGTAGGTGGTCATGGTGCAGCGGCTGCTTATGGCAGTACATTCGCGGATATGGGATATACAGCAGCACCTCTGGTAGGAGCGGCAGCAGCAACGTTTGGATTAATCAGTGCTGTTATGGTAGGTGGCCCAGTTGGACGGCGGTTAATTGTAAAATACAATTTAAAACCGGATGCATCTGAAAATTTCGAGAGCGATATTAATACAGTCAACGCAGCCAAAGCAACAAAGCTGAGCAGCCTGGATGTAATAAAAAATGTAACAGCTTTACTTGTTTGTATGGCGTTGGGAACTATGGTTTCCGGTTGGATTGGAAAGTGCATCGGAATGAGCTTTCCTACTTATGTGGGCGCAATGTTTGTAGCGGTAATAGTTTGCAACCTTAATGAAAAATTTAATTTTTATAATTTCGATTTTGCGCTAGTTGATGGAATCGGAGATGTTATGTTATCACTGTATCTGTCTATTGCACTGATGACGCTGAAACTGTGGGAATTAGCTGGTCTGATCGGTGGTGTTCTGGTGGTGCTGATCTGTCAGGTAGTATTCATGGTTCTTGTCAGCTACTTTGTAGTATTCCGCCTGTTAGGAAAGAACTACGATGCAGCTGTAATGTGTGCTGGTCTGTGCGGCCATGGTCTAGGTGCTACTCCATCAGCAATTGTGAACATGACTGCTGTGAATGAGCGTTATGGCATGTCCCGCCGCGCAATGATGATTGTTCCTATCGTTGGCGCATTCTTGGTTGATATTATTTATCAACCGCAGACAATTTGGTTTATTAAGACCTTCGTACAGGGGTTTGTCGGTTAAAACCTTATGAAAATACATTTAAAAACTCTATTAGGTCTTGCACACAAGTGTTCAAATTGATTATATAACACTTACATAAAAAATCCGGTAATCGGAGATAACCGCAAAGTATCATTGCGAGATATCCTGATTACCGGATTTTTATGATTCGATATGACGAGTCTGTTTTTACTTTGTAGTTATCGTTTGTGCTGACTGGCTTATTCCGGACAAACGATCTTACCAACCACCGCGCATGCCGCAGCCGTTCTCGGGGAGGCGAGATAGATCTGGACCTTGGATGTTCCCATACGTCCAAGGAAGTTACGGTTGTTGGTTGCAACCACACGTTCTCCGTCTGACAGAATTCCTCCGGTACGTCCACAGCAAAGTCCGCAACCCGGATGGGTAATGATCGCACCTGCCTCAGATAAAGTCGTAAGGATTCCCATATCTGCTGCCTGTTTGTAGATCTTACGGCTCGCCGGAGTCACGATCAGTTTTACAAAATCCGCAACTTTTTTGCCCTTTAACACTTCTGCTGCTGCCTGAAGATCTTCCAGACGTCCGTTTGTGCAAGAGCCGATAAATACCTGATTGATCTCGGTTCCTTCTACCTCGGATACATTTCTGATTTTGTCAACCTGTGACGGAAGGGCCATAACCGGTACAAAGTCCTCTGCTTTATAAGTGATCGTTCTCATATAAGTTGCATCCGGATCACCAACCAGACTCTTCTGATAATCATTTAATTCAATATTGCAATACTCGGCAGTTTTCTCATCCGGTGTGAAAAGTGCGCATTTTGCTCCTGCTTCGATTGCCATGTTTGCCATTGTCATACGACTTGCAACTGTCATATTTTCAATGGTGCTTCCGGCAAATTCAAGTGCTCTGTAAGTCGCACCGTCTGCTCTCAAATCACCGATCAGTCGTAAGATGATATCCTTTGACATGACATTTTCCGGAAGTTCACCATCGATCACAACTTTGATCGTCTCCGGCACCTTGATCCACATCGTTCCGGTTCCAAGGATACTTGCCATCTCGGTATAACCGATACCGGATGAGAATGCTCCAACACATCCATAAGTTGTGGTATGGCTGTCGGTCCCGAATGCAATATCTCCCGGTTTAACATAACCTGCTTCTGTCATAAGCTGATGACAGATTCCATCACTTCTGTGTACATGTGTAAGTCCGTATTTATCTGCAAATGCATCTCCGGTACGAAAATGTCTGGTATCATCCTGCTGACTTGCCGGAACCAGATGATCATAGATCAGAACAACCTTGTCCGGATCATGCAGTTTCGTAAATCCCATTTCTTCAAATTTTTCTGCCACAAAGGGGATGAAAATATCATGGATCATCACGCGGTCAACGTTAACCGTCACAATGTCTCCCGGCTTTACGGCTTTTCCTGTATTGTGTCTGATAATTTTTTCAATAATCGTCTCGCCCATTTTCTTCTCCTTTCCGGTTAATCCAGTCCATTCAGCTTGCGCATGGCTTTTACCAGACCGCCAGCCTGAATAATGCTCATCAGATTCTCCGGCAGAGAAGCAATCGGATATTCCTTGCCATTATAATCCACATGCTCATTCATCACTACCGTGATCTCGTCGCCCTCTTTCATATCATCATAAAGATCCGGCTGTTCAATCAGAAGGAGTCCGTTGTTGATCGAATTACGGAAAAAGATCCTTGCAAATGATTTGGCGATCACACACTGCACACCCATTGCCTTGATGATCTCCGGTGCCTGTTCTCTTGACGAACCGCAACCAAAGTTCTTTCCTGCTACAATGATATCCCCCTTCTGGATCTGTCCGGCAAGTTCCGGACGAAGAGGAGAAAAGCCATACTGCTTCATATCATCGATTGTCTTGAGTGCAAGGTATTCAGTTGGAATGATGATATCGGTATCAATGTCATCTCCAAGAACCCATACACGTCCTGTAAATTTATCCATCTTATGTCACCTCGTCAAACGTAATTTCGTCTCTTACACATCACTTGCCAGTGCAATTTCTCCGGCAATGGCAGATGCTGTAACGGTTGCAGCCGATCCAAGATATACCTTGGAACTCGGATGTCCTGCACGTCCCTTAAAATTGCGGGTTCCTGTACTGATCAGGACTTCATTTTCACCGATTACGCCCTGGCAGCTTCCCCAGCATACACTACAGTTCGGGTTCATCACGATCGCACCTGCATCCATGAAGATGTCGATCAGTCCTTCTTCCAGAGCCTGTCTGTAAATAGTCTGACTTGCCGGAACAACAAGAAATCTTACTTTTTCAGATACTTTCTTTCCTTTGATAACCTGTGCGCCTACACGGAGATCTTCGATACGTCCGTTGTTGCAGGATCCAAGGAATGCCTCATCAATCTTGATACCGCGCACGTCTTTTGCCGGCGCAAGATTGTCTACAAAATCCGGTTTTGCAACAACCGGCTCTACCTTGGATAAGTCAAATGTATATTCTCTTACATAATGCGCATCCGGATCGCTGTGATATACAGCCTTTGGCTCGCGTCCATGCTCTTTTAAATATTCCATTGCCACATCATCAACTTCAAAAATACCGGTCTTAGCTCCGGCTTCTACTGCCATATTGCAAAGTGCGATACGGTCACTGATTGTCAGAGTCTTCGCGCCCTCTCCGGTAAATTCCATCACCTGATAGTTACATCCGTTGGCTCCGACTTCACCGATGATGGTGAGGATCAGATCTCTCGCATATACACCTTCCGGCAGCTTTCCAACCAGGTTGAATTTCACAGTCTCCGGTACCATTACCCAGGAAGTTCCTGTTACCATACCGTAAAGGAAGTCTGTACATCCAACACCGGTTCCGAATGCACCAAGTGCACCGTAAGAACAGCTATGGCTGTCTGCACCAAAGATCAGTTCTCCCGGACGAACATAATTTTCCATCATAATCTGGTGGCATACACCTTTCCCTTCCCAGAAATCAATGTGGTTTGCCTTTGCAAAATCACGCATCTTCTTCTGGGATGCGGCTGTCTTCGGACAGTCAGACGGTACGTTATGATCTACGATAAATACCAGCTTGCCTGTATCTGCAATATGTGGATTTTTTAATTTATTATTATACATATCAACGGTAAGATGTGTAGTTCCGTCATTACTCATCAGACGATCCAGTTCTACTGTATGGATGTCACCCGGCTTTACGCTTTCCACACCGGCTGCCGCTGCAATGATCTTTTCAGCAATTGTCATTCCCATCGTCTATTCCTCCTCACGGTTCAGAGACGCAATAAGTCCGCCCTGATTCAAAATATTCTGCATATATTCCGGCAGTTTTGTGCAGGAATAAACCTTTCCATTTGCCTCAGCGGTTCCTTCCAGCATATGAAGCTCCATCTGATCTCCGGTCTTTACTTCATCCGGAAGGTCTTTACAGACAATAGCAGGAAGTCCGATATTGATAGCATTTCTATAAAAAATTCTTGCAAATGATTTTGCGATAACAGCTTTTACACCTAACGCTTTTAACACACCCGGAGCCTGCTCTCTGGAAGATCCACATCCAAAGTTCTCTCCTCCGACCACGAAATCTCCCGGTTTTACCTTCTGTGCAAAATCCGGATCCAGAGATTCAAATGCGTGGCTCTTCATCTCCTCAAGATTCGGCAGCAACAGATACTGGGATGCGATGATCTGGTCTGTATCCAGATCGTTATGAAATTTAAAAATAGTCCCTTTTTCCATAAAGCATATTCCTTTCTGTATACACATGATTCCTTTATTTTAAGGCTTTTCCGGCATTTCCGCAAGGGAATATTTTAACAGGCTAACGTTGTACTTTATTCAATTCCTATTTTTCATAGGTCCCCTTGCAAATGATTTTTTCTTTTTGCATAAAGATTTTTCCACCTGCAATATAACTGTCAAGCTTCAGGTCATTGTCCCACAAAAGCAGATCTGCATCGGCTCCTTTTTGTATTGTCCCTTTCTTACCCTGCAATCCCAGTGCCTCCGCTACATGTGATGTCATATATGGAAGTGCATCTTCCAGCTTCATATCAAGCTCATGTACCATATACAGAAGTTCTTCCCGCAGCGCATCTACTGAGGAAACACCGATTTCCAACAGGCTTCCGTCTTCTCTGTATTTTGACCAGCTTCCGTGTCCGTCGGAGCTGATGGTAATATGCTCTGTCGGGATTCCCTTTTCTTTTGCTTCTAAAATGCATCCGCCCGGACAAAAGTCCTCACTGATGCCACAGGTGAGATCGATGTATCCACCCTTTTCAAGCAACTGATAGCCCTCTTCCAGAAGACCTTTTCTGCGGTTCACATGAGTCGGACGGAAAATCTTGATTGGAATCATACTCTTTTCCAAAGCTTCAAACACCGGCGACAATCCAGCATCTGCATCTCCCATATGCAGCACCATGATTCCAGGTTTTCCGCTTAACATACCTGCCGTTCTGGTCTTGCTCGCAAGCTGGATCAGTTCACTTTCCGTCACATTCGGTGCCCGATGATCTGAAATGGCAAGTTTCACGCCAAGTACTTTTTCAACAAACATGATATCCCGATCTACCTCTCCGGTAATAGTCGGACTCGGATATCCATATGCACCGGTAAGCATATACGCACTTACCCCTTCTTCGCATAAAGCCTGTACTTTTGCGTAAAGATTTTCAACACTCCTTGTAAGTCCGTCCGTTCCAAGAAGTCCTACAACCGTTGTAATTCCGCCTTTTACCAGTTCTGACAGCTGAAGTTCCGGTGTACGGGTATGAAAGCTTCCTTCCCCACCGCCTCCGGTAACATGAACATGCTGATCAATAAACCCCGGTGTAAGAATTCTTTCCTCTGCATCAATAACTTCACATGCGATCGGAAAATCCTCGATCTTATCTTCAATACATTCAATTTTTCCCCCACATACTAAAAGATCCTTTTTTCCAACATACTCCGGTGCATAAACTTTTGCATTTTTAATAAGTAACATTTCTTTCCTCCTCTTTATGACATTCTTTTATTTTCATACATTAATTTGTCTGCCTGATGAATTACCTCCACAATCGGATGTCCCCATGTGTATCTACTATCTCCCTTCCCTCTTAATTTTATCTTTCTATATTATCCTGCTTCTTCAGCAATTCCAAAAGCTCTTTTTCAGGAAGCGGCTTGGAAAAATAATAGCCCTGGATCATATCGACTCCCCAGCTGCTGATCTGTTCCATTTCTTCCTGTGTTTCCACTCCTTCGGAAACGATATGATAATTCATTTTATGAAATGTTTCTACAACGCTTTCATAGAAAATTGCCCGTTTCTCATCCCTACAGATATCAAAAAGCAGAGATCTGTCAACCTTGATCACAGAAAACGGAAGCCTCATTACCGTATTCAGATTTGCATATCCGGAACCAAAATCATCCAGACAAAAACCGATGCCAGCGGCCGTAAATTCCTCCGCAACTCTTCTCAGACCTGCATTGTATTCAGTCGCAACCGTTTCCGTGATCTCAAACTGTATCCAGTTATGTGGAATCTTATAAGCATCCATAATCCGGATAAAATGTCTGCTACAGTCATTTCTCATCAGATCCAGAGAAGACAGGTTCACTTTTACATTCAGAAGATGCTCCATCAGATACCGGTTTTCTCCCAAAAATCTGCAGACACGGCTAAACTGTAAATCTGTGATCTGTTCGATCATGTGATTCTTTTCTGCGATCTGAATAAATACATCCGGTGCGATCCAGCCAAGCTCCGGATGCTGAAGGCGACTTAGTGCTTCCAATGTGATAAAGCATTTTTTCCGTGTAGAATAAACCGGCTGATAGTAAATTTCAAACAGATCCTCTGTAATCGCCTTATGCAGATACTGCTCCACCCGTTTATTATACAGAAAACCATTCATCGTCTGATGATCATCCTGTATCACCTCTGTCAGACCACTTTTCGCAGATAAAGCTTCCAGATATTCTGCATATTCCAGAATAAGCCCACTGTCTCCAAGTTTCTGCGCATTCATGATCCCGCTTATGATCACAGGCACCGTAATAATTTTATTGTTGACATTCAGCTTACTGTTCCCATCAAACATTCTCTTCAGCTGCGTAAGATAATATTCATATTCTTCAAGTGAACCGGTAAGTATCATAAAACGCTTTCCCGTTGTACGAAATGCTTTTTTCCCGCACATCTCACCAAGTTTTCTTGCTGTCAGCTTTAAGATTGAATTACCGCCCTGTACCCCTGCGATTTTATTAATGTGCCTCAATTGATAAAGATACACCGTAATAATGTGAAATGATTTTTCCGCACTGATCAGCTCATTGCTTTTTCTGACCAGATACAGATGATTGTATAATCCGGTAAGTGTATCAATATTTGCATGAGGATTGTTGATCGTAATAAATAGTACCAGAATTCCCAGACTCATACCAAACCCTGTTGTAAGAAGCGGATGATATAAAAGCTGGATCACCACTCCCGCACCGGATATCAACAGGATTTCCAGCAGGCTCTTCACTTTTTGATAGCCCAGTTTTTTCCGCCATATAACAATAAGGATCAAGGCTGCTGCCATATGACAAAGTGCACTGTAATACATCAGCATATACCATGGACCTTTCATATAGCCTGCCGGTATATCAAAATAAAACAGCTTTTCTGTGAACGGGTTTGTCAGAATCATCCCCATCAGAATGAATGTCGGCACACCTGATAAAAACATCTTTTTTGCCGAAATGATCTTATTATCATGCAATGTCTGAATATAACAGATCACCGTAAACGGCAGCAATGCCTGAAGCAGATAAAAGATCGTTGTTGCAAGCATTGCAGCAATTTCACAATTACTATTTGGAAAAGAAATATAATAATTACTGGCAAGTTCCGCAACCACATCTAAAATACCGATGATGGCAAAGAAAAGGAATACCTGATTATTCAGATCCTCTGCTCTTTTCTGTCCCAGAAAATACCATAAAACCAGCAACAATATAACCATTGCCGCAATAAGAAAATCTATATTATAAGTCATATTTATCCTCCGCCGGTTTTTATTTATTTGAACAAAGCATATCGTCTGCCTGCTGTTTCCAGTCACTGAATGAAAGAAGACTACCATTCTTTTCTCTCAGATAACTATACCCGAACTTCAGCCGCACAGGCTGTCTGTTTCCACATTCTTCTTCCATCTCTTCTTTTATAAAATGCTCCCATTCTTCCGGTGTCTTTTGCGGATTTTTTACGATAATCGCAAACTCATCACCTTCAACACGAAAACTTACCGCCTGCTGTTCCAGAACACTCCTTTCTGCACTCTGGATGCTTCTTGCCGTTCGGATAACCGTTTCATCACCCATCTGTCTTCCAGACATATCATTAATCTTCTTCAGTTCTGCAATTTTCACAAACAACAATAATACATTTTCAAGTAAAATCGCACCCTCCTGGATCTCTTCAAGATACATCTCAAATGATTTCCGGTTTTTCATATCTGTCATCCGGTCTTCCAAGGACATTCTCCTATAAACCTCCTGTTCCAGGCAAAACTGAATGTTGTTGGATACTTTACAAAGCAATCCCCAAAACAAAACAGCAATATAAAGAAGAATGCCAAACTGGAAAATAGATTCATACCAGTAAATGGATAATACCCAGTACAGTACCAGTGCGATTACACCGCTTATCCCTAATACACCAAATGCCTTTAGACAGAGATTTACTTCCTTCTCCTGCGTTTTCCGATACTCTTTCCACAAAAGAAGGATCATAGACACAACCCCCGTAAACAATAAGAGATGTGTGATATATAACATATGTATAAAAGGAATCTTAAACAGAAGATGCAGGATCCCCTGTAAAACAGCATTTGCATAAAGAAGAAAAATCCAGACCTGCGGTATCCATCTTACACTTTCACTTACTGTATTTTGTATAAATAGCAGCATAGGAACAGACATCGTCATAAACGCATAAAAGGATACCAACGTTCCTGCTGCACTCTGACTGCCATACATCTGGTAAATTCCTGAATCCAGAATACACCACAAACTGCATAAAAGCAAAAACAATGCTACATTTAAAAATCTCTTTTCTACAATCTGCCTGTATCTGGTATAGAAAAAGACAATCACCGAAACGAGACCGAGACCGGTCATTCCCAAAACTACCAGTATCGAAAAAATCGATCCTAGCAGATGCTGTCTGAAAACAGAACAAAACTCTCCGATCATCGGGGCATACACATATAGTCTGGCATTCTTTTTAGTTTCATAGCTGATTGATAACACTTCCTGCCCGATTTTCTCCGGCAAAGAAATATCTGCCCATATTTTCCCTTTCATCTGCCTGTTTTTTTCAAATCTGTTATCCTTATATTGGTAGAGAAGCCGGTCTCCTATGCAGACTTCCAGCTGATCCTGTATTCCTCGGATCGACAAGATTTTTCCCTTATCAGCCTCTGATAACATATCATTGTAAAGAATGATCTGCCCATCTTTATCCGCTGTAACAAAACACGGCAATTTGAGCTCCGTCTTTTTCCCATCCTTCAGCTGATACCATCCATTGCTGAAGGTGTACAACTCGCCCCTTTCTGACTCCGTACCCGGCTGATACAGTATTCTGACAAAAATAAGCAACAATGTCACAATGAGCAAAATGCAGAATGCTTCAATTTTTTTCCATTTCTTTCCTTTTTTCATTTCCCTCATCTCCTATGCATTCTGCCGGAAGCTTTTCTACATAGAAAATGTAATTTCCTATGAAACAAAAAAGTCACCTGCGTTATACAGGTGACTAAAATTTAAGCCGAATAACTTATTTTCATTTACTCTATTAACCTATCCGCATCTTCTTATTGCAACCGGCTGACATAGCGTACTGCCTTAGTCCCTTTGGCTTTGCGTCACAGTTTTTCAACAGCTTTGCCCCTATAAACATAATTCAAGTATAGCATATTCAAGATGACGAAACAATATTTTAATTGTTATAATAATCTATAGTTTTACACATAATCCATAACAAGAAACATCGGATACTTTCTGATATATTCTTCCATCTGCTCAATGGCTCCCGAAAGCTGCTTTTCAATATATTTTCTGTTATTTTTTGATGTAGGAAGCACATTCTTCACATACCGCATTTTTATATATGGTATATTATATTTGTATACCAAAAAATCTGGAAACAATTGTTTCCAGATTTCTCCTAGAGGCGCCAACCAGATTTGAACTGGTGATAGAGGTGTTGCAGACCTTTGCCTTA
>OOCW01001839.1_pt1 | contig 13557 bp, 10 predicted proteins | sample 1671201 | NCBI WGS metagenome assembly OOCW01 (sample SAMN06348132, study PRJEB24527) | human gut metagenome | biome: human gut; feature: ankylosing spondylitis patient; material: feces | host: Homo sapiens | place: China | collected 2015-10
AGCTGGTCAAGCGCACCGCCTTCAAGATCACCCGCGTGGGCCAGCTGGTGGCCAATCTGGCCTCCAAGGCTCTGGGCGTGCCCGCGGGCATCATCGACCTTTCGCTGGCCCCCACCCCTGCCGTGGGCGACAGTGTGGCCAACATTCTGGAAGAGATGGGCCTTGAGACCTGCGGCTGCTGCGGCACCACGGCCTGCCTGGCCCTGCTGAACGATGCTGTGAAGAAGGGCGGCGTGATGGCCTCCAACCATGTGGGCGGCCTCTCCGGTGCCTTTATCCCCGTCAGCGAGGACGACGGCATGATCCACGCCGCCGAGTGCGGCTGCCTGACCATCGAAAAGCTGGAAGCCATGACAGCTGTCTGCTCGGTGGGCATCGATATGGTCATCATCCCCGGCGATACCACCCCCGCTGTCATCAGCGCCCTGATCGCCGATGAAGCCGCCATTGGCATGGTGAACAGCAAGACCACCGCTGTCCGCGTCATTCCCGCCATCGGCCGCAAGGCAGGCGAGATCCTGGATTTCGGCGGTCTGCTGGGCTATGGCCCCATCATGCCGGTGAATCAGCGTGACCCCTCGGTGTTCATCAACCGCGGCGGCCGCCTGCCGGCTCCCATGCAGTCTCTGAAGAACTAAAAGGAGCAACCCTCTCAGTCAATGCTTCGCATTGCCAGCTCCCCCGAAGGGGGAGCCCTTGGCATTACAGTCAGGCTTCACTGCAAAAATCAAGTATCAGAATAAAATGCGTTAAACAGGCCCATTCTCTGGTTATCATTTCCAGAAAAGGGGCCTGTTTTTATGCTGCCATTCTTTGCCCGCACGCTCACCCGCCGTGAGATGGCGCTGGGGTGCGCCGTGCTTTCCCTTGCGCTGCTTCTGAGCACCCTGCCTGCTGCTCTGCGCTGGGGGCAGGCACAGCTGGACACCGGGGCCCTCCTCTGTGCCGACACCCTGCGCTTCCACATCCGGGCCGACAGCGATTCCCCTGCCGACCAGACCGCCAAGCTCGCCGTGCGGGATGCTGTTCTGGCCTACGCCGATGTCCACTGCACCGCACAGGACAAGCCTGCCGCCCTGCGCTGGGCGGCAGAGAACCTGCCCGCGCTGGAGCTGACGGCCCGGGCCGTGCTGGCAAGGCGGGGGATCTTTTCCACCGTTACGGTACAGCTGGTGGAAATGTACTTCGATACCACCCGCTATTCCACCGGCATCCTGCCCGCCGGGCGGTATCAGGCCCTGCGCATCGACCTGGGCGGCAACGCCCGTCACGGCAAAAACTGGTGGTGCGTGCTCTACCCGGGGCTGTGCCGCTCTGCCTGCGGCACTTATGCTCTGCCGGAGGAAAACGATCTGGTGTGTGGGGGGTATGTGGTGCGGTTCAAATGCGTGGAGTGGTGGCAGCGGGTGACGGCAAGCCGGGAGGATAAGGTGCTGGTCGAAACGGCCTCGCCCTCTCAGGCGCGAAGCAAAGACGGAGAGGGCAAAAAACGCTATGGCACACCTCCCCACTGCGCTGCATACGCTGTCGTGGAAGGAGTGTGACCACAATGGCGATCCCCGCTTATTATTCGTTGATCCAAAAGGGCTCCTACGGCCCGGACGAAGCTCTGGTGCAGACCTGGCTGAACGGCGTGCGTGACCAGTGCAGCTATTACCCCGCACTGACCATAGACGGCCACTTTGGCACCAGGAGCGAAAACGCCGTGAAAGAATTCCAGCTCCGGAACAGTATGAACATGGACGGCAAAGTCGGGGCCAACACCTGGAATGCCCTTTACGCAAAGTACACCGCAAAGCACGGGCTGGCGGTGCCCTATCCCGGCATCGTGATGCGCACCGGCATGTCCGGCGGCACCATCCGGCTCATCCAGCAGAAGCTCAACACGCTGGGGGAGAAGATCGGCACGGACGGAAAGTTCGGCTCCCGGACTGCCGCCGCTGTTCAGCGGTTCCAGCGCCGCAATGGCCTGAACGCTGACGGTGCTGTGGGCAAAGCCACCTGGGAGAAGCTGTTCCCCGCTAGTTAAAAATTTCAATCGGCTCCGGGCAAAAATGCGGTTAAGAGATCTTCACGCCGACAGGCGGGAATCTCCAGCATTTTTGTTCGGAGCCCTCTGCTTTGGGGTTACTAGGGGCGAGCAGCCCCTAGTTCGTGCCTCCCGCGCTTCGAAAGCAGCGGGTGCTTTTCTGGTTCTCTTTTGGCACGCAAAAGAGAACATTCCGTGGTATAATAGAGCCATCCTTTTAGAAAGGGGGCTTCCCCATGCGTTTTCTCCACCTCTCCGACCTGCACCTGGGCAAACGGGTCTGCGAGTTCTCCATGCTGGACGACCAGCGCTATATTTTAGAGCAGATCTTATCCCTGCTCGATTCCCGCCCCGTGGATGCCGTGCTGCTGGCCGGTGACCTGTACGACAAACCCGTGCCGCCTGCCGAGGCGGTCCGCCTGCTGGACTGGTTCCTCACCGAACTTTCCCGCCGGGAGCTGCCGGTGTTCGCCATCTCGGGCAACCACGATTCCGCCGACCGGGTGGCCTTTGGCTCTGTCCTGCTGGCCGAAAGCAGGGTCTACGTCTCGCCGGTGTTTTCCGGGCCGCCGGAGCCCATCACCCTCACCGACGCACACGGCCCGGTCGATCTGTACTTACTGCCCTTTTTGAAGCCCGCCATGGTGCGGCACGTCTGGCCGGACACGCCCATTGAGAGCTACAACGATGCCCTTGCCTGCGTGCTGGATCACTGTTCGCCTGACCCGGCCCGCCGCAGTGTACTGGTGGCACACCAGTTCGTGGCAGGAGCTGCCTCCTGCGAGAGCGAGGAGCCCAGCGTGGGCGGCATCGACTGGGTGGATGCCGCCCTGTTCGACAAGTTCGACTATGTGGCGCTGGGGCATCTGCACAGCCCCCAGAAGGTGGGCCGGGACACCCTGCGCTACTGCGGAACGCCGCTGAAGTATTCTTTCTCGGAGGCCAGCCAGCACAAGAGCGTGACCTTTGTGGAGCTGGGCGAAAAGGGCAGCGTGACCATTGCCGCCGAACCGCTGGTGCCCCGGCACGATCTGCGGGAGCTGCGCGGCAGCTACATGGAGCTGACCGACCGCCGCAATTACGAGGGCACCGCCGTGGACGATTACCTGCACATCACCCTGACCGATGAGCAGGACATTCCCGAGGCACTGGCCCGCCTGCGGGTCATCTACCCCAACCTGATGCGGCTGGATTACGACAACCGCCGCACCCAGACCCGGCAGGAGCTGGATGCCCCTGCAAAGGCCGAACAGAAAACGCCGCTGGAGCACTTTGCAGATTTTTACCAGCTGCAGAACAACCAGCCCCTGACCCATGAGCAGGCGGCTTTCTGCCAGCAGCTCATTGAAAGCATCTGGAAGGAGGAGGACGCATGAGACCGCTCAAACTGACCCTCTCGGCCTTTGGCCCCTATGCAGGCACCACCACCCTGCCGCTGGAGCAATTGGGCAGAGGCGGGCTCTACCTTGTCACCGGCGACACCGGCGCGGGCAAGACCACCCTGTTCGATGCCATCACCTACGCCCTGTACGATCATTCCAGCGGCGGCGTGCGGGATGGGGCCATGCTCCGCAGCAAATACGCGGACCCCGGCACCCCCACCTTTGTGGAGCTGGAATTTGAGGTGCGGGGGCAGCGGTACACCGTCCGGCGCAACCCGGAGTATCTGCGCCCCAAGGCCCGGGGCGAGGGATTCACCACCGAAAAGGCAGATGCCGCCCTGATCTATACCGATGGCCGCCCGCCTGTGACCAAAGCCAAGGAGGTAACTGCCGCCGTCATTGATATCATCGGACTGGACTACAACCAGTTTTCCCAGATCGCCATGATCGCGCAGGGGCAATTCACCCGGCTGCTCAACGCCACCACTGAGGAGCGGAGCAAGATCTTCCGGAAGCTGTTCCGCACCCAGCGCTACCAGAAACTGCAGGAGGCACTGGCCGAGGAAAACTCCGCCCTCACGGCCCGACGCACCGCCCTGAACGCAAAGCTGGACGCAGTGCTTGCGGGCATCTCGTATGATGCCGCAGACCCGGAGGCCGAAGTGCTGGGGGCGCTCTCGGCGCAGATGCCGCCGGACGCAGTGACCACCCTGCTGGAGGGGCTGATTGCCCGGCAGGAAGCCGCCGCCGCACAGGCCGCAGACGCGCTGGCTGCGCTGGACAGGCAATTGAGCAGGTTACAGACCACGCTGGGCGCGTCAGAGCAGGCAGAGCGCCAGCGGCAGGAGGTTGCCGGAGAGCTGGCCAAGGCCCGAAGCACCGCCCAGCTGGAATCCGCCAAGGCCAGCACCCGGCGCAAAACGCTGGAAGCACTGGATGCGGCACTCACGGCTTCTGAAGCAGAGCTTGCCGCTCTGGCCGATGCCGCCACCTGCCGGGTGGAGCTGGAGGCAGAAGCGGCCCGCCTTGCCCAGCGGGAAACCGCATTGAACGAGCTGGCCCGGAGCCTGACAGAGTGCCAGCACCGGAACACAGCCGCACGCACCGCGCAGGAGGCCTACCGGCAGGCGGCAGGCAGACAGACCGAGGCTCATTCCACCCGGGACACGCTGGAGCGTGCTTTTCTGGATGCGCAGGCGGGCCTGCTGGCTCAGACGCTGGAAGAGGGTGCCCCCTGCCCTGTCTGCGGCAGCACCCACCACCCGGCCAGAGCCCACCTGCCCCGCACCGCCCCCACCGAAGTGCAGGTGAACCAAGCCAAGCAGGCCGCCGCCCAGGCCGACAGCGCTGCACAGGAGGCCAGTGCCGCCGCACGAGAAGCGCTGACGCGGGAGCAGGAGGGCCGCGCCCAACTGCGGAAGGATGCCGAAGCGCTCCTGCCCGAACGGTTCACTTCGCCCGAGGGGCCGGTGCCCCTGACCGTGAGCCTGCTCAGAACTGCGCTGGCCCAGGAGAACGATACTCTGCACACCGCACAGGCTGACCTGAAGCAGCGCCAGACCAAAAACCATACCGACTGCCGCCGCAAAAAAGAACTGGAAGCCCAACGCAAAGTGCAGTCAGAGCAGCGCACCGCTCTGGAAGCGCAGGTGACGGCAGCCCAGCAGGCTTCTGCCGCCGCCCAGGCTGCGGTGCAGACACTGGAAGCCCGGCAGGCTGCGGAGCATACCGCGCAGCCCCAGAAGATCGCGGCGCTCAAGGCAGAGCAGAACGAGCTGCTGGGCCGGCGCAAAGCCCTTGCCGCACAGGAGAAAGACCTGAACGCCCGGCTGCTACCCAACCGGAGGGCGCTGGCCGATCACCGGAAGCTTGCCGACCAGCGGGACGCGCTGGATGCCCGCTGGCAGTGGGTAAACGCGCTGGCCTCCACGGCGGGCGGCACCCTGAGCAGCAAGCAGAAGATCCGGCTGGAGGCCTACATCCAGATGAACTACCTCGACCGCATCCTTGTCCACGCTAACACCCGCCTGATGCAGATGACGGCGGGCCAGTACGAGCTGGAGCGCATCGGTGCCGAGAACCAGCGCAGCCAGTCGGGCCTTGACCTGGGGGTCATCGACCACTACAACGGCACCCGCCGCAGCGTCAAGACCCTGTCCGGCGGCGAGAGCTTCAAGGCCTCGCTGGCACTGGCCCTGGGTCTTTCCGATGAAGTCCAGAGCACCGCAGGCGGCATCCGGCTGGACACCCTCTTCCTCGATGAGGGCTTCGGCTCGCTGGATGAGGAATCGCTGGAGCAGGCCATCCGGGTGCTCTCCGGCCTGACCGAAGGCGACCGACTGGTGGGCATCATCTCCCATGTTGCTGCCCTGAAGGACCGCATCGACCGGCAGGTGATCGTGCACAAGGAGCGGAGCGGGGGCAGCTGGGTGGAGATCGTGACGTAACCCCACCGACAAAGCCTATCGGCTTTGCCACCTCCCCTGGTAGGGGAGGCCTTGGCAGAGCGGTGCAGCCTGCGCACAAAGGGGAACTCACCAAACTCCATGCAACGCCAGAGGCCCCACTACTAGGGGGCTGGCAATGCGAAGCATTGACTGAGGGGTTTCACCCCTTTCCCGCATAAACGACCACACCTCCGCACACATTAAGTGCGGAGGTGTTTCTTATGTCCCACAAGCAAAAGCACGTCGGCCCCACATCCAGCCGGGTGAGCCCGCCGCTGGGGGCGCTGCCCAGCCAGCCGGACAGCCCGGAGGTGCAGCTGCCGCCGCCGGAACCGGATCTGCCGCCGATCCAGGCGGTCCCTATGACAGACGGCACACCGGCAGCCTGTATGCAGAAAAACGCCAAGGAATTTCTGGCAGGAAATACACCCGGGGTAATGGCGCAGTATGCCCCCGGGCTGTTCACGGAGCAGAAGCGAAACAGCCGCCAGCCCGCACCGGATGACCCGGAGGCGGTAAAAGAACTGGTTCGCCTGCGGGAAGAGGAGCCTTATGGTTGACCCCCTCCGTCACGCTCCGCGCGCCAGCTTCCCCGGCGGGGGAGCCCTTGGCAGAACGTGCCGTTCTGTGAAGATCGCTTGCGGCTCCTGCAAGTAAAATCAAAATTTTCAAATTATTTTCCAATTACCTGTTGAAATCTTCGCCGCGTTCTTATATTATGATAACAAACAAAGCAAAGGCAGGTAAGGAAACATGGCAGAAATCAAATACGAAGTGGTCCAGCGCATCGCAGTGCTGTCTCAGCGGCCCCGCGGCTGGGAGCGCCAGCTCAACCTCATCAGCTGGAATGACGGCGAACCCAAGTACGACATCCGTGATTGGTCCCCGGACGGCACCCGCATGGGCAAGGGCATTTCCCTGAGCGGCGAAGAGCTGGCCATCCTCAAGGGCATTCTGGAAGATCTGGAGCTGTAAGATGGACTACCGCGAGGAGTTTTTGCAGATCTGGCACCAGCATGTCTCCCGCCCGGGCAGCGAAAAACTGCTGGACTGGCTGGACAACAAGACGGATTTCTTCTCGGCTCCGGCCTCCACCCGGTTCCACGGGGCCTGTGACGGCGGCCTGTGCATGCACAGCCTGAACGTCTACCATGCCCTCCACGACGGCTTTTTCACCGAGGGTGAGAGCGAGGAGAGCTATGCCATCTGTGCTCTGCTGCACGATCTGTGCAAGGCCAACTACTACAAAAAGGGCACCCGCAATGTGAAGAATGATGCCACCGGCCAGTGGGAAAAGGTGCCCAGCTACAGCGTGGAGGATCTGTTCCCCTATGGCCACGGCGAAAAGAGCGTGTTCCTGATCGAGCGGTTTATGAAGCTGAAGGTCGAGGAAGCGGTGGCCATCCGCTGGCACATGGGCGGCTTTGACGATGCGGCCAAGGGCGGCTGCTTCGCCATCTCGGAAGCTTACGACAAATACCCGCTTGCCGTCAAGCTCCACATTGCCGACCTGAAGGCCACCTACCTCATGGAGCACCGCACCAGCGCCGTGCGGTAACATCCCCAAGACGCAAAAAAGACGATGCACAGCGTTTGTGCATCGTCTTTTTGTTATACAGTCATTAAGCTTTCCAGCTGATGTACCAGATCCACCGCCTGATGGTCGAGCGCCGTGGTGGGCTTCCAGTCCGGCTGCGCAAAGGGGCGGCGTTCCTCCTCCGGTTCCGGCGGTGCGGCCTGCGGGGCAGGCTCCTGCTCCGGTACAGCATCCGGCTGGGGCTGCTCTGCCTTGGGGGCATCCGCCGCCGGGTGGAACACGATCACCGGTAAGCCGGGCTGTTCCAGTACCCTGGGCTGCGGGGGCACGGGCGGCAGCAGGCTGTTTGCCCGCGCCTGCTCACACAGAGCTTCCAGCTCGGCGTTCTCCTGCCGCAGTGCCACCATCTCCCGCTCACAGGCGTAAAGCCGGGTCTGGTAACGGCGGATCTCCGCATTGGCAGCGGCAAGACGGCGGTTCAACAGCTCCGCCTGAGCGGGCTGGCTCGGGAGCCGTCTCCCGGTTTCCGGTTCGACCTGCGCCATCATTTCCTCCACTTCCTGCACCCTGCGCAGAGCGCGGCGGTATTCACGGGCAGCGGCGGCACAATAACGCTCCACACAGCGCAGCACGCTGGTTCTGCGGCAGCTCAGCCATTCGGTGCGCAGCCAGATGTCGTTTGGTACCATCTCTGCTCCTCCCGCTCACGCGCGCAAGAGACCACGCCCCCTCCCGGGCGGTTCACACTGTAACTTACAAACTTACTTGCGCTTATTCAGGATCGCCAGCAGCTCATCGTAGTAACGGTTGTCGCTGCTTTCTTCCTCCACCGGCTTTGCAGCGCTGTTTGCGGCGGCAGCAGGCTGCTGCTTTGCGGCACCCGCGCCGGACACATCAGAGCTGAACACTGCGCTGGGGGTGGAAGCACCGGCACCGGCGGCGTTGTTCAGGCTGCTGCGCAGGCCATCGGCGGCCTTGTTGTCAAAGCCGGTGGCCACAACGGTAACGCGCATCTCATCGGACAGGTTCTCATCGAACGCAGTACCCCAGATGATGTTTGCATCGGGGTGAGCGCTCTGGGTGATGAGGCCGGCAGCAGTCTCGACATCCTCCAGGCCGATATCGGGGCTGGAGGTGATGTTGATGATCACGCCGTGTGCACCGGCAATGCTGGTTTCCAGCAGCGGAGAGGAGATCGCAGCCTTGGCAGCGTTCTCTGCCTTACCTGCGCCCTTGGCGCTGCCCACGCCCATGTGGGCGTAACCGGCATCCTTCATAATGGAGCGCACATCGGCGAAGTCCAGGTTGATGAAGGCGGGCACATTGATCAGGGCAGAGATGGACTCCACGCCCTGACGCAGCACATTATCGGCAGCCTGGAAGGCGTTCATCAGGGTGATCTTCTCCTGGCTGATCATCTTCAGGCGCTCATTCGGGATCACGATCAGGCTGTCCACATGCATCAGCAGGTTGGCAATGCCCTGCTCAGCCAGGCCCATCTTGCGCTTGCCCTCAAAAGAGAAGGGCTTGGTGACGATGCCCACGGTCAGGATGCCCAGATCGTGTGCCACCTCGGCCACAACGGGTGCCGCACCGGTGCCGGTGCCGCCGCCCATACCGGCGGTGATAAAGACCATCTGGGAGCCCTTCAGGGCATTTGCGATCTCGTCCTTGCTTTCCTCTGCAGCACGCTGGCCGATCTCGGGATCAGCGCCCGCGCCGCGGCCCTTGGTGAGCTTGGAGCCCAGCTGCACCTTGGTGGCAGCATGGTTCTTGGCCAGCGCCTGCTGGTCGGTGTTCATTGCAATAAATTCTACGCCCTGCAGACCGTCGCTGACCATGCGGTTGACTGCGTTGCCGCCGCCGCCGCCCACGCCAATGACCTTGATCGTCGTAACATTTTCATCCATTTCTTCGTCGAGCATGAGTGCCATAACTTTTGTCCTCCATCGGATATGTTATCGTAAACCTGCGCTTTTCGCACAAGAAGAGTTCGATACTATACTTATATAACTGTATCGTATCATCTTTTTGCCCCGATTGCAAGACAAATTTGTTTTTTTGCAGAGGTTTTTTTCACCGTCCCGTTTCCCGGGGCCGATTCCCTCCGAATTTGCGCCCCTAAACCGGCCAAAATCTCTGTAAATCCGGCATATCCCCGGTCGATATGCGCCGGGTGGGTGATGACCGTGGTTCCCCGGGCCGCAAGCCCCGCCAGCACCAGTGCCGCCCCGCCCCGCAGGTCGGGGGCCTCCACCTCTGTACCGCGCAAAAGGCCGCCCGGCGCAATGGTCAGCACCCTGCCTGCCGCTTCGGCCTGTGCGCCCAGGCGGCAAAAACCCTCGGCACAGCCGAACCGGCGCTCAAAGATTACGTCCTCGATGCTGCTTTCGCTGTCGGCACAGAGCATTGCCGCCGCCAGCAGCGGGGCAGCATCGGTGGCAAGGGCCGGATAGGCCCCGGTGAACACCCGGCCTGCCCCGTGCAGCCGCCCAAAGCGGGAAATTCGCACCGTATCCCCTGCCGGTTCCACCCGGCACCCCATTTGTCCCAGAATTTCCAGCACCGGTGCATAGAGTACAGGGGCACAGCCGGTCAGTTCCACCCGGCCGCCCGCCGCCGCACAGCCGCAGGCCAGCGTGGAAGCAAAAATACGGTCGGGCAGGGGCGAAAAACAGCACCCGGAAAGCCCCCGCCGCCCTTCGATGCGGATCGTGGAGCTGCCTGCCCCCTCGATGCAGCCGCCGCACCGGTTCAGAAAAGCGGCCAGGTCGGCGATCTCCGGTTCCCGGGCCGCCCCCCGCAGAATGGTCCTGCCCTTGGCACATGCAGCGGCCAGCAGAAGCGTCTCGGTGGCTCCCACGCTGGGGAAGCGCAGGGTGATCTCGGCCCCGTGCAGGCCGGAGGGAGCCGTCAGCACCAGCCGCCCTTCCCCTGCTTCCAGCTCCACCGCCCCCATTTTTGCCAGCCCCGCCAGATGCAGGTCGATGGGCCGGGCCCCGATGCGGCACCCGCCGGGCAGGCTGGTCTCGGCGCGGCCCAGCCTTGCCAGCAGCGGCGCGCAGAACAGGATGGAGGCCCGCATTTGTCCCGCTGTTTGCCCCGGCATAGTGCTGTTGGCAGGCGGACCGGAGAGCACTGCGTCACTGCCCTCCCACCGGGCGGCACAGCCCACGCCCCGCAAAAGCGCCATGCAGTGTTCTACATCCGCAAGGCGGGGCACAGCCTGGAGCCGCACCTCTCCCGTGCAGAGCAGCGATGCCGCAAAAAGCGGCAGAACGCTGTTTTTCGCTGCCGGAATTTTTACGCTTCCATTCAGCGGGCGGCCCCCTGTCACCACGATCCGTTCCTCCATGTCCGTGCCCCCATTCCGCAAAAGATACCCCACCGTATGCAAAACAGGGCCGGAGTGTGAGGCGGACAAGTTTGTTTTGTAATTTATAGCATCCTCGCCCTCTCAGGCGCTTCGCGCCAGCTCTCCCAAAGGGAGAGCCTTTGGCAATTCAACTTTATGTTTTCTATTCCGTCAGGTCTCACCTCTTGATACGGATAGGACAATACCCATCTCTCCCAACAACATCATCAGGCTCGTTCCTCCGGAGGAGAAAAAGGGCAGACTGATGCCGGTGTTGGGGATGGTATTGGTGACCACAGCCACATTGAGGACAGCCTGCAGGGCCACCTGCACAGTAAAGCCTATCACAAGAAGCGCCCCAAAACGGTCGGGGGCATGGGCGGCAATGGTGATTCCCCGCCAGAGCAACAGCACAAACAGCAGCACCACGGCGCAGGCCCCCACAAAGCCCAACTCCTCACAGACAATGGAGAAGATGAAGTCGTTCTGAGGTTCGGGCACGAACAGATGCTTCTGGCGGCTGTTGCCCAACCCCAGCCCGGTGGCCCCGCCGGAGCCGATGGCGTACAGGCTCTGGATGGTCTGGTGGCCGTCCCCCAGCGGGTCGGCAAAAGGGTCCTGCCAGGAGCGCAGGCGGTCGGCGGCGTAGGGCACAAGGTCCGGCATAACGACCACCGCCGCCCCGATGGCGGCCGCCCCGCCCAGGCCCGCCAGCACGAACCACCGCAGACCTGTGCCGCCCACAAACATCAGCACTGCTCCGATGCCCAGGATCAGCAAAGTGCCCGAAAGATGGGGCTCCAGCAGCATCAGCGCCGCCACCACCCCCAGCACCAGCGCAAAGGGCAGCACCCCCACCGCAAAGCTGCGCATCCTGTCATGGTTCAGCGAGATGATGTGCGAAAACACCAGCACCACGGCAAATTTTGCGATCTCACTTGGCTGCAGGGTACCCACCCCCGGCAGCACCAGCCACCGTTTGCAGCCGTTGTATTCCGGCATAAAAAGCACCACCACAAGCAGCACCAACGAGATCCCCAGCAGCGGCCAGGCCAATTTGTGGAAGATGTGATAGTCCACCCGGCTGGCCAGCCACAGCCCCGCAATGCCCATGGCAGCGTAGAGCAGCTGGGGGCGCAGGTAGGCAAAGGCATCGCCCCGCCGGTAAAGGGCCACCGCCCCCGATGCACTGCTCAGCATCACCAGCCCGAACCCCACCAGCGTGAGTACCAGCACCAGAAACGGCAGGTCCATGGCCGGCAGCGGCCGCAGCGGTGCCTTGTGCCGCCCGCCTGCCAAGGCAGTCAGTTTCATGTCGTCACCCCCAGTTTTACTATTGTACGCCATGCTGCTGTTGGCTATACGGATATTATCGTGACGTTGTGCATATCTTGTACACTAGCTCACCCTCTCAGGCGCTTTGCGCCAGCTCCCCCAAAGGGGGAGCTTTTGACAAAATCATAAACTTTGTATCGAATGCCAAGGCCTCTCCCTTCGGGAGAGGTGGCATCGCGTCAGCGATGACGGAGAGGGTGAGCCCGTTAAAGGGGGTGACATCATGCCCAGATTTCTCCGCACCCTGCCCGAGCGGGGATTCCGCCGCCGGGCACGGGCCGTGGCGGTGCTGTTCTGTGCCGTCTGCCTGGGGCTGGCCGTGCGGCTCTTTTTTCTGCAGGTGCGCACCGACGGCTTCTATGCCGACCGTGCACAGGGCCAGCAGCTGCGGGACACCGTGGTCCCAGCGGACCGGGGGCGCATTTACAGCGCCGACGGCCTTTTGCTGGCCGCCAACAGCAGCTGCTGGACCCTGCGGGCCTCGCCCCGGGAGATGCCGGAAGAGAAAATCACCCTTGCCGCCCACGGCCTTGCGGAGATCCTAGCGCTGGACGAAGCGGCCCTGCTGGAAAAATTCAGCGACCGCCGCTCCAACGACTGCCTGCTCCGCTACCGGGTGGACCGTGCCGCAGCCGATGCCGTGCGGGACTTCTGCGAGGAAAACAGCATCACCGGCATCCGCATCAATCAGGACAGCAAGCGCTGGTATCCGCAGGGCGCGTTTCTGGCTTCGGTGCTGGGGTTCACCAATGTGGACAACGCAGGGGTGGCAGGGTTGGAACTGAAATATGATGATCTGCTCACCGGGGAAAACGGCGTGGTGCTCACGGCTGTCAACGCCTGGGGCTACACGCTGGAACAGAGCTACGAGACCGAGCGTTTTCCCACCGAGGGGGACGGCCTGCGGCTCACCATCGACAGCTGTATCCAGCACTACCTTGAAAATGCGCTGTCCTACGCTGTGCAGGAGCATCATGTGGCGGCGCGTGCCGTGGGGATCGTCATGGACGTGAACACCGGGGCCGTGCTGGCCATGTCCACCACGCCCTCCTACGACCCCAACGAACCCCGCGTCATTGCCGACACCGCCGCCCGGAACACCGTGGAGGCCCTGACCGGTGATGCACGCAAGACCGCTTTGCAGCTGGCCCAGCAGACCCAGTGGCGGAACAAGGCCGTCAGCGACCTGTACGAGCCGGGCAGTGTGTTCAAGCTCATTACCTGCGCGGCGGCGCTGGATGCCGGAGCCATCACAAAGCATTCCAGCTTTTACTGCGGGGAATCCATCTCGGTGGCAGGCACCCGCTTCCACTGTGCCAACCACAAGCGCCACGGAGCCCAGAGCGTGACCCAGGCGCTGGAAAATTCCTGCAACCAGAGCTTCATCCAGATCGGGGGGCGGCTGGGCAGGGAGGCCTTCTGCGATTATTTTGCCGCCTTCGGCCTGCGGGAGCCCACCGGCATCGACCTGC
>OOCW01001841.1_pt1 | contig 13551 bp, 13 predicted proteins | sample 1671201 | NCBI WGS metagenome assembly OOCW01 (sample SAMN06348132, study PRJEB24527) | human gut metagenome | biome: human gut; feature: ankylosing spondylitis patient; material: feces | host: Homo sapiens | place: China | collected 2015-10
AGGATTTTAGGCGGAACTGCAGGATTTCTCCCATTTGGGGAGTACGCCTCGTATAATTTTTTATAATCTAATTCCTCCATCATTAGGCTTAGCAGTCTCACTGAGTCATCCTCTGGTATTAAGACATCCAAATCTATAGGTAATTTTAATTGATAATTTTCTGAGATTTGGGAATAATTTTTATATAAAGTGAAGTTTTGCATACTTTAAGTGTACACAAAAGGGATGAACTCTATGTGAGTTCATCCCTTCCTTTTTGTGGAACTATCTTTTTATTTTGAGACAGCCTCTTTTTACATTTTTAGATGCTAGTGTACTTTATATGAATATATTTGAATATATTTGAATAGTTATGATAATATAAACCGCATTAAAGGAGGGGCTTATGGTTATAACACCTGGTATAGAAGATTTGGAATATGAAATTAAAAATGGAGTAAAACATTTTACTTTAGTAGCAGAGGAAGTAGATATAGAAATACTTCCAGGTATTTTTGCTAAAGGAATGGGATATAATGGTTGTTCACCAGGACCTACAATAAGAGTAAAACCATGTGATAAGGTTTGTATAAGGGTAATAAATAACTTAAAGTATAAAACAAGTGTCCATTGGCATGGATTAGAAGTACCTAATAATATGGATGGAGTACCAGCTGTTGAGCCAACTCCATATATAAATCCTGGATGTTACTTTGACTATTGTTTTGAGATAATCAATCCTCCAGGAACTTATATGTATCACTCTCATGTAGGCGTCGTAATTCAAAATAATGCAGGGTTACTTGGAGGTCTTATAGTTGAAGATCCATGCAATGAAGACCGTCAAAATTATAAAGATTATTTACTTTTACTACAAGAATGGTATTTAAAAGGACTTAAACCATGTGAATTAAAACCGGGTAAATATGAACTTGATTTTATGAAACATGAATTTAATTTTTTTACTATAAATGGGAGATGCTTTCCTTATGATAATCCATTACCAGTAAGCTTAGGTGATACTGTTAGAATAAGATTTGGAAATATACAAATGAATCATCATCCTATGCATATTCATGGTCATCAATTCAGTGTTGTAGGAGCTGATGGATATCCAATAAAAAAAGAAAATCAAATTAAAAAAAATACGATATTAGTGGCATCAGGAGAAACATGGGATATAGAATTTACTGCTAATAATCCAGGTATATGGCCGCTACATTGTCATATTCCTCACGATACGTCAAATAATGGATGTGACAAAACAGGTGGAATGTTTACAACAATTAGGTACACTTAAAGATAAAGATATAAAAAGCAGATACCTTAAATAATTTTAAAATTATTTAAGGTATCTGCTTTTTTATTGGCTTATTGTAATTTAATATAGCGTGTTAAATTTTTTTTATATTGATCAAACTCTTCCTTTTGAATATTATTTATAAATTTATCTATGAACTGGCTTAACGCTAATGTTTCTGCTGTTAATCCATTTGTTTTATATTCTTCATATAAAACTTGTTTTAGTTTTTCTAACATCAAAATCACTCCTGTATTAAATTTTATTTCTAAGAGTTTTTTAATTTAATGTATATACTTAATAGTTATCCCTTATTTTATATCACTTATATAAATTCTAATGTGCCTATTTTTCAACAGAATTATTGCCTTTATCAGAACAACAAGACTTATTACCTTTAAATAAGAAGAAGAATGCTCCTCCCATAACTAGAGGGCATATAAGTGGAGCTATAAATGATACAGCTAATGCACCTGATGTACTATATGCACCAATTGCAGGAACTGCCAGAAGTAATAACATAGGTATTATACAACACAGAGACAGTGGTAAAAAGCGTTTTAAATTTTTCTTAGTTTCTTTATTCATTTAATTTACCTCCATAAATTTTATGAGATAATATTAATTTAAAAATGTGAATAAAATATGAAATTAAATATTTAAATTTATTCATATTTTATTCATATTTTTTGACTATTATTAAGATAAAAATATGAATAAGGGAGTGTTTACATGAAAAAGTCATTAATAGGAACATTAGCATTAGGATTAGTAATAGGAGTAGTAGCATTAGGAGTAAAAGCATTTGCAAATGAAAAAGAAGTAGCTACTCAATCATTTACTACTAATGTAAATCCAGTAGTATCAAATATAGACCAAAATAGTTCAGCACAAGGGGAATCACAGTTTAAAGTATTAAATCAAGAAACAAATAAATTTGAAAAATTAGATGATAGTGAATATAGAAACTATAATGCTGGACAAAGCTGCCCGCATATTAATTATGGAAGTTATGGGGATATAAATTAATTTAAAAGAATAAAAAAGCTAATCTAAGATAGATTAGCTTTTTTTATATATAATTACTTTTCAACTTTTATACTTCCTCTTATCATTCCCATCCAACAAGTAAAAGATATATCTTGTCCATTTGGATTTATCTCAGCAACTACATCTCCTTTACTCAAATCAATATACTGATCATATTGAGGGAAATACATAACATTATTACAAGAAGTTAGTTCTTCTGCTTTTATAGTAAGTTTTACAGGGATATCTCCTTTTATAAGATTACTTGATGGTTTATAGCCATATCTATTAGCTGTAATAGTAATTTCTTGATATCCGTCAACAATAGGAGCAAGTTCACCAGAAGATTGAGAGATACCACTTAAAAATGGTATATTAATTCCTGTTAATGCTATACCTCTTTGTCCCATAGAAAGACCAAGTATTATTATAAATACTCCGCTATATTTAAATATATTATTACTTAGTTGTTTGCTTAATCTAGATGAGATATATCCAAAACCTAACATTAATGGAACTGTACCTATAGAAAATGCAAACATTGATAAGGCTCCCATTATAAAGCTACCAGTTCCAAGTGCATAAAGTTGCATAGTTTGTAGTGGACCACAAGGCATGAATCCATTTAAAAGGCCGACTATAAAAGGATTTTTGCTGCTCTTACTACAATTTTTTTTCATAAATGGGATACTTATATTAACACCTTTAAATAATTTTATTCCAAACATATTAAGTCCAGCAACTATCATAAATAATGCAGCTATAAGTTGTATTACACCCTGCATTTTCATAGATACAGAAAATACCGATCCTAAAGCACCAATAATTCCTCCTAGTAAAGTATAAGAAATTACTCTACCAATATTATATTTAAGTGCTGTATTAAAAGAAGATTTTTTGCTTGTAAGTAAATTATCCTTATCTAGTGTTTGTGTAAGCATTATTCCACCACACATACCAACACAATGAAGAGATGATAATAAACCAACTACAAATAACATAAAAAGTGATGCATTTTCAAGTAGTGAGTTTGTGTCATAACCAAGTAAAGAATTGCTACTTAAAAATAACATTATAACAACCATTAATCCTAGGCCTAAAAATTTACTAAAAGAATTTTTATTAGTTGAGTAGCCTGCTTTTTTTATTGCTTTTTTGATTTTGTTTTCATCACAGAGTTCATTTTCATACATAATTATTACATTTGATTGGTTATGATCAGCTTTAACACTTAAGACACCATTTAAATCATTTACCTCTTCTTCAATGGCAGATTCACATGATTTACAGTGCATACCATAAACATCAAATGATTTAGTAATTTTACTCAATATATTCACCTCATTAAATTTATTTTTCTATGAAATTATAGCTTTAGATTATGAAAAAAAGATGAAGATAAAATAATATAGATTGACTTTAATTAAAATAAATTCATAAAGTATTTATAATTGTGTGATATATTCTAATAAATTCATTTACAACAGAAAAAGGAGGCCTATAAATGTTTAATATATTGATAGTAGATGATGAAATAAAGATAACTCAAGTAATCAAGGCATATTTAGATAAAGAAGGATATAACTGTATAGTGGCTAATAATGGAGAACAAGCTCTTAAATACTTCTATAATAATAATTTTGATTTAATAATTTTAGATAGAATGATACCAGATATAAGCGGAGAAGATATTTGTAAGAAAATAAGGGAAACCTCTATGGTTCATATAATTATGTTGACTGCAAAAATTGAAGATGAAGATAGAATAGATGGGTTTAATATAGGATGTGATGATTATGTATGTAAGCCGTTTAATGTTAAAGAATTAGTTTTAAGGGTTAAAGCAGTTTTTAGAAAAATGGGTGAAAACAAAGATATATTAAAGTTTTCAGATGAACTTGAAATAAATATGTTATCTCATAATGTAAAAGTTAGAGGTGAAAGTGTAATATTAACTAATACTGAATATAAGATACTATTACTACTTGCTAAAAATCCAAGTAGAGTATTTAGTAGGGAACAATTGTTAGAACTAACAATTGATGAACATTATGAAAAAATGGATAGAATTATAGATGCTCACATAAAAAATCTCAGACAAAAAATAGAGTTAGACACAAAAAAGGCTACAATTATTCAGACCGTATATGGGGTAGGATATAAGTTTGGGTTATAAGTTTAAAAAGTTAAAACTTAATACAAAGTTAATTCTATCATTAGTATCTATAATAGTTTTAGTTGTAGTATCCATAGCAGTGTTCATAAATAGTGTTTTTGAGAAAAAATTTGAACAATATATAATTAAAAATAATGAAAAAGAAATTTCAGCATTAATAAACTCAATAGAGTCAGAGTACAATGATGGCAAATGGAATTTAAGGGGTGTAGAGAAAATAGGTAAAAATGCTATAGATGATGGTATTTTTATAGATTTATATGATATAAATGGTAATTTGGTTTGGGGAGCAATGAAGTATAATCAAGATAGATGTAATGCAGTAATGGGAAGCATAGAGGATAATATGAACCATAGGATGAATAATTGGAGTGGCAAATATACGGAACGTAGTTTAAGCCTAAAGGGATCTAAGAGTGAATCTATTGGAAATATAAAAATTGGGTCTTATGGATCTCTTTATTATATGGATAATGATATAGATTTTTTAAAAGATATAAATAAGGTAATTACAATGATTGGTATTTTTATGACTTTAATAACAATAGTTATAGCTATAGCAATTGCAAACAATATATCTAAGCCATTAGAAGTTGTATCTAATATGGCAGATATGATGGGATATGGAGGATATGATAATAAAATAAAATATAAAAGTAACATATATGAAATTGATACTCTTATAAAATCAATAAATAACTTAGCTTATAAACTAGATGAACAAGAAAATCTACGAAAAAGATTAACTACGGATATTTCTCATGAGCTTAGAACTCCGCTTACAAGCGTACAAACACACTTAGAAGCAATGATAGATGGAATATGGGAGCCTAACATAGAACGATTAAATAGCGTTAATGAAGAAGTAATTAGACTTACTAATCTAGTTAATCAATTAAAAAACTTAGCAAAATTTGATAGTGAAAAAAGTAAACTAAATTTAAGTGAAGTTAAAGTAGATAACCTAATTAAAAATATAGTCTATAATAACCAAGGAAATGCACTAGAAAAAAATATAAATATAGTATTTGATCTAGAGAATATAAAGGTTTATTTAGATAAAGATAAAATATCTCAAGTTATAGTTAACTTATTATCTAATGCTATAAGATATACAAATAATGGTGGTAGTATATATGTGAGTGCATATAAAGAAAATGGAAATATAAAAATACATTTTAAAGATAATGGTATTGGAATGCCAAAGGAGAGTTTAGATTATATATTTGAAAGGTTCTATAGAGTAGATGAATCAAGAAGCAAATATACTGGAGGAATTGGTGTTGGACTTACTATTGTTAAATCAATTATTGATTTGCACAAAGGAAAAATAGAGGTTGAAAGTGAGTTAAATAAAGGTAGTGAATTTATAGTTACTTTACCAATTATAGATAAAATTAAGTAATTAAAATAAAATTGTAATTTTATGCAAAGTTCATAATTTATTCATATTTTTGAGTTATTTTAAATATGAACTTTCTCACAGAATTATTCCCTTTTAAATATATTCTGTATTAAGTAAGATAATGTTAATTCTTAGCGAAGAGTTTGCATTATCTTATTTTTTTATTGAATAAAGACATTTATATAAGATTAAAATAAAGATACATTAAAAATATAAATTTATATAACTTCATAAATAATTCATAATTTTTATATAAATTATGAATATACCCTTTGGGGGTATTTATAATTTATATAAAATACATTGATAATTTATAAGGAGGATATTTCGATGAGCAATTATCTAAAAAAAGATACAATGAAGATAACAGGTATGACCTGTGCATCATGTGCCAAAGCGGTTGAAAGAGCTGTAAAAAAAATAGATGATAATATTGAGGCAAATGTGAATATAGCCACAGAAAAATTAAGTGTATCATATGATGAGTCTAAAGTTACATCTCAAGATATACAAAGGGCAATAGAAAAAGCAGGGTATGGAGTTTTAGAAGAAATAAATTTAAATCAAACTATAATACCTATTTCTGGAATGACCTGTGCATCATGTGCGAAAGCAGTTGAAAGAAGTGTAGGTAAACTTGATGGAGTACAAACAGTTGATGTTAATTTTGCAACAGAAAAAGCATCAATAAGTTACATACCAGAAAAGGTAAAATTATCTGAGATAAAAGAAGCAATAAAAAAAGCTGGGTATGAACCTCGAGATGCAGAAAATAAAAATGCTGTAGATGAAGATAAAATTAGAAAAGAAAAAGAAGTAAAATCCTTATGGATAAAGTTCATAGTTTCAGCTGTATTCGCAGTACCGCTATTTTACATAGCAATGGGACAAATGATTAAGGAACCATTTGGTCCGCTTCCATTACCTCAAATAATAAATCCTGATATTAATCCATTGAACTTTGGTTTAATTCAATTATTCCTTACGATACCTATAGTAATAGCAGGATATAAATTCTACACGATTGGAACAAAAGCTATATTATCAAAATCACCTAATATGGATTCTTTAATTGCCATAGGAACAGGAGCAGCACTATCATATAGCTTATATTCTTTATATCTTACATTTAATGGAGATATGATGGCAATTCATAATATGTATTTTGAAAGTGCAGGGGTAATAATCACATTAGTATTATTAGGTAAATTCTTAGAATCAGTTGCAAAAGGAAAAACATCAGAAGCAATAAAGAAATTAATGGGACTTAGCCCTAAAACAGCAATTATTATAAAAGACAATAAAGAAATTGAAATACCTATAGAAGAGGTTGAAGTCGGTGACGTAATAGTTGTAAAACCTGGATCAAAAATACCTGTAGATGGAATTGTAGTTGAGGGTCATACTTCTGTAGATGAATCAATGCTTACAGGAGAAAGTATACCTGTTGAGAAGTCTGTTGGAAGCCATGTAGTAGGTGCAAGTATAAATAAAAACGGAACTATAAAGTTTAAAGCAGAAAAAGTAGGAAGTGATACTGCGATATCTCAAATAATAAAATTGGTTGAAGATGCTCAAGGTTCTAAAGCACCTATAGCAAAGCTTGCAGATGTAATATCTGGCTACTTTGTGCCAATAGTATTTGCTATAGCCGTGATAGTATCTATAGCTTGGTTTATATCAGGAAAAGATATAGAATTTGCTCTTAGTATATTTATAGCAGTTCTTGTAATAGCTTGTCCATGTGCATTGGGACTTGCAACTCCAACAGCAATAATGGTTGGTACTGGAAAAGGTGCAGAAAATGGGATACTTATAAAAGGTGGAGAAGCATTAGAATCTACTCATAAGATAAACACTATAGTATTTGATAAAACAGGTACTATAACTGAAGGAAAGCCAGTTGTAACAGATATAATTACAGATGGAGATATCAATAAAGATGAACTTTTAAAGATAGCTGCAAGTGCAGAAAAAGGTTCAGAACATCCTCTAGGAGAAGCAATTGTTAAAGAAGGGGAAAAGAAAAATTTAGGTTTATATAATATAGATAAATTTGTTGCAATACCTGGTCATGGTATAGAAGTTGAAATAGAATCTAAAGGTATTTTATTAGGTAATAAAAAGTTAATGCAAGATAGAAAAATAGCTCTTAGAAAATTAGAAGAAATATCTGATAAGTTAGCAGCAGAAGGTAAGACTCCTATGTATATAGCTATAAATAATAAAATAGCAGGTATAATAGCAGTTGCAGATATAGTTAAAGAAAGTAGTGCTAAAGCAATTATGAAACTTCATGATATGGGAATAGAAGTTGCTATGATTACTGGAGACAACAAAAAGACTGCTGATGCAATAGCAAGACAAGTTGGAATAGATAAAGTTCTAGCTGAAGTATTGCCACAAGATAAATCAAGTGAAGTTAAAAAACTTCAAAGTGAAGGTAGATTTGTAGCTATGGTTGGAGATGGAATAAATGATGCTCCTGCTCTTGCACAGGCAGATATAGGTATGGCAATTGGTAGTGGAACTGATGTAGCTATGGAATCAGCAGACATTGTTTTAATGAAGAGTGATTTAATGGATGTACCAACTGCTATTAAATTAAGTAGAAGTACTATGAGAAATATAAAAGAAAACTTATTCTGGGCATTTGCTTATAATGTTATTGGTATACCAATAGCAGCAGGAGTATTGTATTTATTTGGAGGTCCATTACTTAATCCAGTTATAGCGGCTCTTGCTATGGCATTTAGTTCTACATCTGTTTTATTAAATGCATTAAGACTTAAAAGATTTAAGGCAGATAAGTAAAATTTCATATTTTATTCATAAAGTTAGATTATATTATAATTAAATAAACACCTCAAATTTATGATTAATGATGATAAATGTAAAATAAGGTAGACTGCATAGTCTACCTTATTTTACGTTTATAGCTTTTTCAATTATATTAGATAATTCATTGATCTTAGATTCCATATCATCTTCAGCAGATAAATTCTTGATACAATTATTTATATGTTGCTTAAATATTAAGCCATTAGCTTTTTTTAATAATGACTGTGATGCTAAAATTTGTGTAGATATATCTACGCAATATCTATCATCTTCAATCATTTTTGATATACCTTCAATTTGACCTTTACAAATGTTTAGCATGTGTAGAACTTTTTTTCTATCTTCATTCATACTTATACCCCTAATCAAAATATTGTATAGTTTAAACCATAATATGAAGTAAATTATAAAAATAAAATATGTAAGAAATATGAATATGAAATATTTATATTATTTAAAATTTCTTATTGTAGACTCAAGTATTAAAATTACGTTATGCTATCGCATATATTTGATATATAGTACGTTAATTTAATTGGTTAGTTAAACCTTCGGTTATCAGCCCCTGTATGGCCAAATCTTTCACTTCGTAAAAAATTAGACATACAAGGTGTGGCTACATATTAGCTCATATAACAGAGGATTTTTTGATTATGATATGAGCTAATATGTAACTTTATTTATTTGCTAACTATTTACTGCGTTTCAGATTGGTCCATACTCCCCACCGCGCTCTCTGCTCCCCCACCATCCAACCCTTTGCTTTTAATAAGATATGATTCGTAGATATATTTAGTTATAGGTTTTAAGCTATGGAAAGTATAGGAGGATAGTTGAAGAAGGAGCAAAGAGCGCTCCTACATCAACTATCTTTATTTATATTTTAGGGTCAAGAGCTTTGGGGTCTAGTCTGACATCACAGATTATAGCAAAATGTTTCGCCCACACGTGGCTCAAAGAGCGCTATAAACTGTGATATCAGACTTAGATACTGCTTAGATTATTTTAATATTACAAATAAATATAATAAGGCAAGTATCGTAACAGACGTTTTTATAAGTATATTAATTGATATCATAGACTTATTTGTATTTAATTTATCCAATATATCAGCTCCTTTGATATCTGGATTATTACCTATTAATAAAAAATATAGACTCACATTTATAGAGGTTGATGTAGATACTATAGTTTGTATATATGATTTTCATACTTATGGAGTTTGGCTATCGCCACCGCGCTTTACGTTCCAATCTTTTGAGCAAAGAGCGCTCAAAAGGATTTCCACTACAATCGCTAACTCAAAACCATTTTATATAGTCAGTTTATTTGCTTATGGAAGGTTATATTTTTATCTTTAGCGTATTTGTTTATCGAAAAGATAGCCTTCGGCTGTGCCCCTCTGACTAATCCCAAAAGCACTCACACTATTCGCTCCTAACATACTCCGCAAACATCTTATTTCATAACAAGTCTATAAATGTCAATATTACTTTGTACAATTTGACCTATATTTTCATGTACAAAAGTGCTAAGAATTTTTATTATTAATTTTAGACAAGGCTGTCGCCGTTCTATATGAACTACCTAGTATATTAACTATACTAGAATGATGAACTAATCTGTCTAATATAGCGCTAGCTAGCATACTATCAACAAAAACTTCATTCCAGTTAGATAAATTTATATTACTAGTAACTATAGTACTTTTCTTTTCGTATCTCCTATCTATTAATTGAAAAAACATCTTTGCTTCTTGTTCACCGATAGGTAAATAGCCTATTTCATCAATAATTAATAACTTATATTTACTAAAATGTTTTATTCTACTATCTAACTTATTTTCTAAATATGCCTTTTTTAGTTGTTCGATTAAATCCTGACACTTTATAAAATATGTACTAATTCTTTTCTTGGCAGCAGCAATTCCAATGGAAGTAGCTAAGTGGGTTTTTCCAACACCGCTATTTCCAATTAGAATTATATTGCTATTATTCTCTAAAAAACGAAGACTTTCAAAGTCTAAAAATTGTTGTTTATTTATTTTAGGTTGGAAATCAAAGTCAAAATCCTTTATTTCTTTTAGATGCGGAAATCCTGCCACTTTAACCATTGCATTTGTTGCATTAAAATTTTTAACTTCAATTTCTCTGGATGTTAGTTCACACAGTGCATCAACAATGCTTATTTTATCTTCATTTATTTTTGTAATATATTCATCAATTTTTAGACTCATTTGAGTTAACTTCAAATCTTGTAGATTACGTTGTAATAGTTGATAATTGTTCATTAAATTTCTCCAACTCTCTAAAATGCATTTCTGTAAAATCTTTCAATTCATCCTTTTCTTTATTTTTAAATGTCAGTTCCATAAGTTCTGAATGATGATCTTCATTGTAATTTATCTTATTCTTTGAAATTTGATGTATTGTAATAAGTTTTTTGTTATAATACACATTGAGGTTATCTTCAATAACTTCAATTGATACAGTTTTACCTATTAGATCAGATGGTACAGAATACAATCTCTCTTTATATTTAAATAAAGAGTTTGTATTAACTTTTGTGCTATAGGTACTGTTTTTGTAAATAGAGCATACTTTAGCATTTGGTAGTGGTAAAAGATGCTCTTTTTCTTTATTAAAAATAACTATAGGCGGTAGCCCTGTTGCCTGACAAACCCTTGTATTTGCTTCATTTGTTATTACAGTCATCTTTTCATGAAGTTCTTCTAAATTATTTAATATCCCATTATAGTTTTTTATTTCATCAATAATTTTCATAGGATTTTCAACCTTCGCCTTAGTCTGAGGTCTTGCCCTTATGCATGGTTTTATTACAAATCCAAAATCTGATGCAAACTGACTAAATTTAGGATTTATTTTACCTTTTGATTTTTCTGTTCTAGCTTTATCCATCATAGTAGATGCATTATCAATTAAAACTTCTTCAGGTACACCACCAATGATTTCAAAAGCATTCGCTAGAAAGTCAAATAAATATTTTTGATTAGTAGATGGTGTTATAGTCCATACTTTAAATCTTGATGCAGAAAGTACTAAACTACCTACATTAAGCTCTGTATTTGTTCCATCTTTAAATTCAAATTTAATTTTTTCTTTCCAATCAAATTGAGCTTGTTTTCCTAAAGGAGTCTCCGACTTTATTGAATTAGTCTTATCCTTCAGATTAAAATACTCTTCAAACTCTTTGTGTTTCAGTATAAAGTGATTAAAATTACTTCTAGAACATTCTAGATTATGTTCTCTTTGCAGATATCTATAAAGATGTGATTTATAACTAAACATCTGCTTACTTTCTTGAGAAAGCAAAGACTTTATTATCTCATAATATTGATCTATTTTGGACTTCTTTGATTTTCTTGTTGTATTTATATTACCTTCATAATATTTTTTTGCAGTTCTTCTATCTATTCCAAACTGTCTTGCTAATTCACTAAAATTAGGTTTATCCAAATTATTAGCCTCCACTAAAACCTTTAATTTATGTAACTCTTTAACTGTTTTGATTTTTATTTCAGTCATTATGTTAATTTTAAAATTCATCCCCATCACCCAATAATACTATATAAAATTGGGCAATTATTGTACATAGAAATCTAGGTCATTCTGTACATTTTTATTTTAGCATTTATACAAGTCTGCTGCGTATCTTATCCGCTCATACGTGTTCGTACACCTTTGGGATAGCCATTCACTGCCCTGAGCCCAATGCCCATAGGCTGTTGTTTTATTTGGTGCATGTAACCATTATTATTTCCTAGAACCTCCACGTTTTTGATAATATACTGTATTAGTTTTTATAATTTTTATCTTTGATGTTACAGATTAAGTTTAGCTACTTGGTGTCGGTAAGATAAGTTACTTCGTGGTATACCGCATTGGATAAAACCGTTGCTCCGCTATCCAATTGCTGGTGCATATAGGCTTTTAATGAGCAAATAGTATTCACTGTATCGTGAAATTATTGGTTTATTTTTAAAATATATTTTCACGATATAGTGAAATAAAAGATGATTTTATTTTAGTGTTATAGAATAATTTAAAGAGATTTTACGGTATGTAGAAAAATTTGCATAGCTTAGTTAAACCAATGATTGTAGGAGGGTTGATTATGAGTAGAGGAAGTTTTGAAGGCTTATATACTTTTAGAGAAGTTGGAGAAATTTATGATATTGATAGTTCTTGCTTGAGAAAGAAAGTTTGCTTTGATAAATTTGTTGTTGGAAAAGATGTTAAAAAATTTGGGAAGACTTGGCTTATTACTGAACAGGCTATGGTTAAATATTTTGGATGTGAAAAATTTGAATGTTTTAAGTTAAGAAAAATTAGAGAAGATCAGGCTATTAAAAAAATGATAAAGGATGAAAAATCTAAGATTAAATCGAGCAAGAAAAGTAAAAATGGAATTAGTATGAATGAGAAAGAAGAAAAGATAGTAGATAGTTGGGTTAGTGGAAATATAAAAGGTGTAGAGGTTAAAAGTTTTAGTTTTTAATACAAATGTATAGATTGATATTAAAAATGTAATACAAGCTAATATACGGGATTATTTTATCATTGTTGACGTACAATATGAATATATTTTTCGATTTTATTTTTTGAAATTACAGTAATTAATGTTTTTATAAGACTTATTAAGTAGTTGAAATTTATAATTTAGTTATATTAATTATAGACGGTTCTGTTAATTAGATATGATGAGAATTGTTCTCGACAGGATTAATAAACCGATAGGTTAAATTGGGTTTCACTTTTTAAAAATAGGCACAACAAATAGACCTAACGAAATTATAAAATT
>OOCW01001845.1_pt1 | contig 13530 bp, 12 predicted proteins | sample 1671201 | NCBI WGS metagenome assembly OOCW01 (sample SAMN06348132, study PRJEB24527) | human gut metagenome | biome: human gut; feature: ankylosing spondylitis patient; material: feces | host: Homo sapiens | place: China | collected 2015-10
TAATCTTATTATATATTATCAATAATATTCTTACAATTACTTTATTTAATTAACTAACTTGACATTTATCTACAAAATCTATTTTCAGACATATACATTATATTATTTTTCGGCTTTTTTTACTGTTCAATTAGGGCTAAAAACTCATTTTCTGTTAAAATAGGAATATTTAGTTCTTTTGCTTTTTTATTTTTACTTGAACTTGACTCACTATCATTGTTAATGAGATAGTTAGTATTCTTACTTACAGAACCTGTTACTTTACCACCTAAAGATTCAATCTTAGCTTGAAGTTCTTTTCTATTTTTAAAGTGTTGTACATCTCCTGTCACAACAAATGTTTTTCCTGCAATTGGTGACTCTACAGGTGCCTTTAATTCTTCTTGTTTAAACTTAAGTTCTTTCACAAGATTCATTACCATTTGTTTATTTTCTTCTAAGCTAAAGTACTCATTAAATATTTGTGCAATAACTGGACCTACTCCATCTATTTGAGTAAGCGCTTCACTAGAAGCTAACATCATTTTTTCTAAGTCATTATTATAGTGTTTACAAATTAATTTAGCTGTTCCAAGTCCTACCCCATTAATCCCTAATGCATAAATAAAGTTAGCAAGTGCTACTTCTCTTGATTTATCAATAGATGCAATAAGTTTTTGATATGACTTTTGTCCAAGTCCTTCCATTTGAATAATTTCTGCTTCATAAGCCGTTAAATTATAAAGAGATGTAAAGTCTTTTAAATAACCTCTTTCTAAGAACTTTTCAATTGTAGCCTCTGAAAGTCCTTCAATATTCATAGCATCACGTGTTGTAAAGTGAGCGAGCGCACGTAATCTTTGTGCTTTACAGTTAGCATTTGTACAAACTAAAGTTTTAGCTGTTTTTTCTTTCTTGATTTCTGTATGGGCACCACACACTGGACAATGACTTGGAATTTCAATTGTATTACTTTGTGTAAGATTTTCTGCGATTTGTGGAATAATCATATTGGCTTTATAAACCTTTACAGTATCTCCTACACCTAATTTAAGCTCTTCTAAAATACTAAGGTTATGCACACTTGCACGTTCTACTGTAGTTCCTTCTATTTCTACTGGTTCAAAAATAGCTACTGGATTAATAAGTCCTGTTCTAGAAGTATTCCATTCAATATCTAAAATACGTGTCTCTACTACTTCATCTTGCCATTTAAAAGCAATAGAGTCTTTAGGGAACTTAGCTGTTTCTCCAAGAGAAGCTGAGTAAGCTCTATTATCATAAGTAAGTACTAAACCATCAGAAGCGAATTCTTGCTTATCAATAGATTCTGCAAAGTATTGTACTGTTTCTTCTATATTATCTGCTGTTACCTTTTTGTATTCTACGATTTGGAAACCAATATTGTGGAGCCATTCTAACTGTTCAGATTTTGTTTCAAACTCTGGTCCACCTACTGCTAATGAGAAAGCATATAATCTTACATTTCTCCTAGCTGTTATTTCTGGATTTAACTGTCTTACACTTCCACTACATAAGTTTCTTGGATTCTTGTATTTATCTTCTTTATCACCTAAGCGTTCATTGATTTGGTTAAAGTCTTCATAAGTAATAATCGCTTCACCACGTACAACTATTCTCTCTTTATAATCAATTGTAAGTGGAACATTCTTAAAGGTTCTAAAGTTATTTGTAATTTCTTCTCCTACTGTCCCATTCCCTCTAGTTACTGCACTTACAAGTTTCCCCTCTTCATAAGTGGCTACAATTGTAAGTCCATCTAATTTCCATGAAAGTAAACCTTCTTGACCAACTAAAAATGATTTTAGCTTACTTACTTCTTTTGTTTTATCTAAGGAAAGCATACGTTTTGGATGAGTAACTTTTGGAAGGCTACTTAAAACTTCATAACCAACATTTTGTGTCACACTTCCTGCAAGGATTGTGCCTGTTTCTTCTTCTAATCTTACAAGTTCATCATATAACGCATCGTATTCACGGTTGCTCATAATTTCTGTATCTTCTTGTTCATAGGCATATGCTGCTTTTTGTAAGGTACTTACTAATTCTTTCATTCTTGCTATTTTATCTATACTCATTATATTTCCTCTTTCTTCTAATCATCATAGTCCTTTTTTATTAGAATAACCATTTTTATAGTTTCTAAAAAAATAGACTCCTAAAAGTTTAACTTTCTTTCAGGAGTTCTATTTTGTCAATTATTTATCTTATTATAACCTATCATTAGTAAAAATTATAGTTTTTTTAACTTAGCAAATCTCGTACTAAGTTGTTTTGTATCTCCGTTATCAAATGCAATTGTTACGAAGATATCATCATTTTTACCTTCAACATTTATAATTGTTCCTTGACCAAATTTAATATGACGTACTACATCTCCAGCTTTAAAGTCAGCCACTGCACTTGGTAAGTTTTCTGCTTTTTTAACCGCCCCAAATGGTGAGAATGTATTTGTACGCATTGTTGGCATTTTAGGTTTTTCTATAGCTTTACCAATGAATGTTTTCTTTTCAGTACTGCTGCTTGCACCACTACCTATAAATGTACGTTTTTCCATTTCACGTTTTTGTAATAAGCCTTGTGGTGTGCCTGGTCTATTGAAACTTGATTTCTCATTATCAAATGGGCTTCTTGGTTTTACATTTAAGTTTGCAAGATTTGTTACCTCTACTGGCAATTCTTTAATAAATCTTGATGGCATACTATATTGTGTACGTCCAAACATTGTACGTTGTTCTGCATAAAGAATGAAAAGCTTTTCTCTCGCTCTTGTAATCCCTACATAGCATAAACGTCTTTCTTCTTCTAATTTATCGTCCCCTTCAGTAAGACTCATGTAACTTGGGAATAATCCTTCTTCTACTCCTGGCATAAATACTACAGGGAATTCTAGACCTTTGGCACTATGAAGTGTCATTAAAACTACTGAGTTACTTTCTTCATCATAGTTATCTACATCTGCTACAAGTGCTACTTCTTCTAAGAAGTCTCCTAAATTAGGATCTTCACTTTGTTCCATATAGTGTACTGTTTTAGAAACTAACTCATCGATATTTTCAAGACGTTCTGTAGCTGTTTCACCTTCTGTCATACGAATGTGATTTCTAAACTCAGTTTTTTCAATAACTGCATCAATTAAGGCTTTAATATCATTTTCTTCTGCAATAGCTCTTAATTCTTCAATAAGATTTGTAAATGCTAATACCTTTTGTGATGGTCCTGCACCTAAAATACCCATTTCTTTTGAAAGTTTAGCTGCCTCGAAGAAATCCATATTGTTACGATCTGCATATTCCCCAATTGTGCCAATACTTGCTGCACCAATTCCACGTTTAGGTACATTGATGATACGTTTAAGGGCAATATCATCTTTTGGATTACAAATTACTTTAAGGTATCCAATAAGGTCTTTGATTTCTTTACGTTCGTAGAATCGTACCCCACCTAATAAACGATAAGGAATAGACGCTGATATTAATTTTTCTTCCAGTACACGTGATTGTGCATTTGTACGATATAAAATAGCGAAATCTTTAAAGTTTCTATCGCCACTTTCTACACTGCGTACAATATTTGCTGTAATTGTTTCTGCTTCACGATATTCATTATTAGTAGGTACAACTGATATAATTTCACCTGCTGGACTTTCTGTCCAAAGCTTCTTAGCCTTTCTGCCGCGGTTGTGCGCTACAATGCCGTTGGCTGCGTCTAAGATATTTTTAGTTGAGCGATAATTTTGCTCAAGTTTAATAACCTTAGCATCTTTAAAGTCTTTTTCAAATCCTAAAATATTTGTAATATCTGCACCACGCCATCCATAAATAGATTGGTCATCATCCCCTACTACGCAAAGGTTATTATGTGCTTTAGCTAACATTTCTACAAGTTGATATTGGGCACCATTTGTATCTTGATACTCATCAACTAGGATGTAACGGAATTTATTTTGATAATAAGTTAATGCTTCTACATTTTCTTTAAATAATAAATAAGTATTGACTAACAAATCATCAAAATCCATTGCATTATTTTCTTTAAGTCTACGTTGATATTCTGTATAAATCTTAGCAATGATTTTTTCTCTATAATCTTCTCCAGCATTTTTAGTTGCTAAATCTGGTGTTTCTAATTGGTTTTTCTTACTACTAATTGCACCTAGAACCGCTCCAACTTGGAAGTTCTTTTCACTAATATCTAATGCTTTTAAAACATCTTTAATAAGTGCTTTTTGATCTGCTGTATCATAAATAGTAAAGAACTTGCCATAGCCAATGCTCTCTGCATATCTTCTTAAAATACGTACACTCATGGCATGGAATGTACTTACCCACATTTCATTGACTTCTTCTTCACCAATGAGGTTACCAATTCTCTCTTTCATTTCTTTAGCAGCTTTATTGGTAAATGTAATCGCTAGGATATTCCAAGGTTTTACACCCTTATTTTTCACAAGATGTGCAATACGATGTGTTAGCACGCGTGTTTTACCTGAGCCGGCTCCCGCAAGTACTAGAAGAGGCCCTTCTGTTGTTAAAACTGCTTCTTTTTGTCTATCATTTAATCCACTTGTAAAATCCATATTTATTCTCCTTTAAATCTAAAAGGTACTTTATACAAAAAGAAAGTGGCTAATGCCACATTCTTTTATCACCTATCTTCTTTCTGGTGGTATTCTCTCTAATATTATTTTATACCCATCTGAGCCATAACTTAAACTTCTGTTTACACGACTAATTGTCGCTGTTGAGGCATGAGTTACTTCTTGAATCTCTGTATAAGTTTTTTTGTCTTGCAGCATCTTTGCTACTTCTAAACGTTGCGCAAGAGATTTGATTTCATGAATTGTACATACATCTTCGAAAAACGCATAACATTCATCTATTGTTTCAAGTGTTAAAATAGCTTCAAATAATTTATCTATTGCTTGATCTTTTATCTTGGAGTTCATAATTTGCTTCATCTCCTCGCCTATATTATCACTTTATCATTGTACAGTATGAAAATAATTATTTCAATCTCTTTTGGGAAATATAAGAAATTAGCATTTCGGTATTTGTATTTAAAACAAGCTCTTCTGGGAAGCCTATTTCTTCTAATAAAGAGGTTCCTTCATCAAATTTTCCTAAATCTAAATGAAAATGTGCATCTGTTCCTAATACAATAGGTGTCTCATAAGCTTTACAATAACCTAGCATTTCTATAAGATTTTCTCTTACACCAGGACGATAACTTGTAGGTTTAAGTGAAGCAATATTTACTTCAAGCAATGTCTTCGTTTCTTTTGCCTTCTTCACTAATCTTTCCATATCAATTGGGTATCTTGCATCCCCTGGATGTCCAATAATATTAATATATTTATTTTCCATAACTTTTTCAAGGCAACTTGTCACTTCTTCTTTACTTCCAAATGGAATACAAGGTGGATGTAAGCTGGCAATAGCCATATCTAATCCCTTTAATGTTTCTTCATCTAAATCAATTGTGCCTGAATAGTCCATAATATTTGTTTCTGCACCTTTTAAAATACGTACACCATACATTTCCTCAGGTATAATTCTTAGATTAGCAAAATGAAAGGCGTGTGCCCCTCCTGGCATAGCTGGTGTATGATCTGTTATTGCAATGGCCTCTAACTGTTTCTTACTTGCCTCACGTACAAGTTCATCTAATGTATTATACGCATGTCCACTTGAAACAGTATGTGTATGTGTATCTACTAAAAGTCTCATTTCTTCTCCCTCCAATAGCCTAATTACATTTCTTTTCATTATAACATAGTTTTATTATTTCAATGGATTATCCATTTTTATTTCAATAGCCATATTTCCAAAATTTTATATTGCATATATGATATTTATAACTTATAGTAACTCTAGAAGTTTGCATGACATAATTTTATTACATTAAGGAGTACATAATGAATAACTACAAAATTACTATAACACGTTTTTTAAGCATTATTATAGGTACATTACTTATTGCAATTGCAACTAATGCAATCATTATTCCAAATCACCTTTTAAGTGGTGGTATCAGTGGTATTGCCCTATTATTACACTTTCTTTTTAACTTCAAAGTAAGTCTTTTGGTCATACTATTTAATATCCCACTTCTTATATTAGGGCTTTTATATTTACAAAAAACTTATTTGGCCTATAGCTTATTTGGCATGTTAATGCTTTCTTTCTGGTTAGAACTAACAAGTAACTTTGTTATTGCCACAAATAATACACTTTCTATTTTATTAATAGGTGGTTTATTCCAAGGTGTAGGTACAGCACTTGTTTTTAAATATGATGGTTCAACTGGTGGCACAGATATTATTTCTAAAATTATCCAAAAGCATTTCTCCGTTAATATGGCCACAACTAACTTCGCCATTAACTTAGTCATTATCAGCTTATCTATTTATTTCTTTGATATTGATATGGCTACCCTTACAATTGGTATGATGTATGTTGCAAGTAAAATCACTAACTTTGTAGTAGATGGTCTTAATCGTAAACGTACACTTTACATTATTACAGATAAAGCCCATTATAATACACTTTCTCAAACTTTACTTGCTGAGCTTAATCGTGGTGTTACAATGATTCCTGCTATTGGTGCGTATACACATGATGAAAAATATATTTTATTTACAACTGTAAGTATGCGTGAAGTAGCTAAAGCAAAACAAATTGTCTTATCAGTTGACCCAAAAGCCTTTATGACTATTACCGAAACCTCTCAGGCCATCGGAAATGGACGCGGCTTTACTGAACTTCAAAATTCTATATAAACAGGATAAAGGAGGTGCTTTGAAATTATAAATAATTTCGCAGCACCTCCTTATTTTAACTTTAATCTAAACTTAGATTAAAACTGCATTTCATTAACGAATAATTGGTGGGAAACCAACTTTCTTTTGAACCTTGCGAAGTGTTTTTGTTGCAAGGTAATTTGCTTTCTCTGCATTTGCTTTGATGATCCCATCAATATATGCTTTATCTTGTGAAAGTTCTTTGAAACGTGTTTGAAGTGGACGAAGTTCTTCTACTACAGCTTCTCCAACTGCCATTTTAAAATCACCGTAACCTTTACCAGCAAACTCAGTTTCAATCTCATCCATTGTTTTACCTGTAATAGATGAGTAGATTGTCATTAAGTTACTAATACCTGGTTTATTTACTTCATCAAAACGTACTACTGCTTCAGAGTCTGTTACAGCACGTTTAAATTTACGCATAATAACTTCTGGTGCATCTGTAATTCTGATTACTGCATTTTCATCTTCATCAGATTTAGACATTTTCTTAGTTGGTTCTTGAAGACTCATGATTTTTGCGCCAACCTTTGGAATGTAACCTTCTGGTACTTTGAATGTCTCACCATATGCATTGTTAAATCTGATGGCAATATCACGTGCAAGTTCTAAGTGTTGTCTTTGATCTACTCCTACTGGTACTAAATCTGTTTGATAAAGTAAAATATCTGCTGCCATAAGGACTGGATATGTAAAGAGTCCTGCGTTAATATTGTCACCGTGTTTTTGAGATTTATCTTTGAACTGTGTCATACGTCCAAGTTCACCCATATAAGTAAAACAATTAAGAATCCAAGCAAGTTCAGCATGTGCTGATACATGAGATTGCATGTAAATAATATTTTTCTCTGGATCAAGTCCTGCTGCAATATAAAGCATCATTAAATCTCTAGCATTTTTTCTAAGTGTAGCTGGATCTTGTCTTACTGTAATTGCATGCATATCTACGATACAATATAAGCTATTATACTCATCTTGTAAATTTGTCCAATTTTTAAGGGCACCTAAATAATTTCCTAAGGTAATCGTACCTGATGGTTGCATACCACTAAAAATAATCTTCTTCTGTTCACTCATTTTTCGTGCACCTCTCTTAGTTTTTTATCTTCTTTAATGTTATCAGACAACTTCTGTTAAATCAAGGGAAAAGTCAATAGTTCTGTACGAATGCTGATAATTATCATATAATATGTTCATAAGCACTTAAGGAGGCTATAATAATGAAAAAAATTGCAAGTTTTACCGTAAACCACATTGATTTATTACCAGGTATTTACACATCACGTGTAGACTATGTTAACGATGTAGCGGTTACAACTTATGACTTACGTATGAAAAGACCTAACTTAGAACCAGTTATGAACACAGCAGAAATTCATGCTATTGAACATATTGGTGCAACATTCCTTCGTAACCATAAAGAGTTTGCTGATGAAGTAATCTACTTTGGGCCAATGGGATGTCGTACAGGTTTCTACCTTATCTTAAAAGGTGATAGAAGCTCAGAAGCTATTGCACCACTTATTACTGAACTCTTTGAGTTTGTAGCAAACTTCCAAGGTGAAATTCCAGGTGCTACAGCTAGAGATTGTGGTAATTACTTAGATCTTAATTTACCAATGGCAAATTATGAAGCTAAAAAATACTTAGAAGAAACGCTTCTTAAATTAACACCTGCAAACTTAGTTTATCCACAATAATATTAGGGTGTAATATTATTAAAGGGACTATAGATTATCATATACCTTGAAATGGTAAAGATCATCTATAGCCCCTCTTTTATTTTATATAAGAGTATCTTTATATACTAATACATTTATAAATCCATATATCTTATGCATCTATATATTCTGCTCTGATATAGATTGGCTTATTGCCACTTTATAACCTTTAAATTCTTTTATTAATATTGCTGCAACAATAACAGTTGAAATCATATCACTCATTGGTTGTGCGAGCCATACCCCTTTAAGTCCACCTACTTTAGCCATAATAAGAATTACTGGAATTAAAATAACTACTTGTCTTAATAAACTAAGAAATGTTGCCATTTTAGCTTTTCCTATAGCTTGGAAATAGTTTGAGCCCATAATAGATACTGCTAAGATTGGCATTGTAATTGTATATAATCTAAGGCCTGGCGTAGCAATCTCTAACATTGTGCCATCCCCATCAAACATTTTTATAAAGGTAGCAGGTGCTAGCTGGATAATGGCAAATCCAATTACTAAAATTACTGTTGCAAATCCCATTGCTAATAAACTTGTTTTTTTAGCACGCTCATAATTTTTAGCACCATAGTTGTAACCAATGATTGGTTGTGCACCTTGATTAATACCAAAAATCGGCATTAATACTAACATTACAATAGCACTAATCGAAGTCATTGCACCAATAGCAATTTGTCCACCTGTCTCATTTAAAACTTTATTCATTACAACTTGTACCAGACTAATTGCTAATTGCATGGCACATGGCGCTGTTCCTATAACAAATATTGATTTCACAATGAAACCTTTTAGCTTTAGATTTTCCTTATGTAATTTAAGATTTGACTTCCCTTTTGTAAAATAATATAGACCTATAACTGCTGTAACAACTTGTGAAATAATTGTAGCTAATGCAGCTCCTTGAATCCCCATATTTAAACCAAAAATACATACTGCATCTAATATAACATTAATTACACAACCAATAATCATGCAAGCAGCCGACATTTTAGGATTGCCATCAGCACGCATAATACTTGTAAATACAAAACTACTTACATTAAAAATCGTTCCTAATAAAAATACATTAAAAATAGTTCCTACTAAAAAGATATCAATATATTTTTTGCCATAAGGAATTGTTTGCTCATTTCCACCAAAAGCACCTAACAATTCCCCGGCAAATAACATACCACAAATCATTAATATAATTCCCATAATCACTGCAATAGTTACAGCATTTCCTAAAACCTTTTCAGCTTCTTCCTTTTTTCCTTGTCCTAACCTAATAGAAATTAGTGAAGTGGCACCTATTCCAACAAGCATTGCAAGACCTAATATAATAGTTAAAATAGGCATTGTAATTCCTACACCTGTTATAGCCAAATAACCTATATCCGGTATATTGCCTATAAATATACGGTCTACTACATTATATAATGAGTTTACAAGCATCCCTATAATAGCTGGTATAGAGTATTTTATTAATAATTTCCCTATTGGTTCATTTGATAATTCTATATCTCTACTCATTTTTCCCTCCTATTTCCTATATTCCATACTTACTGAGTATAATACAATCTTTATATCTATACAACATCAAAAAACAGCCCCATTTACTTTATTACATTTTTTACCTTTTCTTTAACATTTTAATAAGTATTACATATTATATTTATGAAAAAACTAATCATTCAAGGAAGTGGCCTTATGTCAGGTTATATTAAACATTATTTCGTATGTGCAAATAGTGCAAAGGGATTTAGAAATCTTTTTGATTCAAATCTCAATATGCTTAATAAAATATATATATTAAAAGGTGGCCCTGGAACAGGGAAATCTTCTCTTATGAAAAAAGTAGGTACTTATTTTGCTAATGAAGGCTTTGATGTTGATTATATTCATTGTTCTTCTGACCCAGATTCTTTAGATGGTATTGTTATTCGTAAGCTTAGTGTCGCTATTGTAGATGGTACAGCACCTCATGTTATTGAACCAAAGGCTCCTGGTGCTATTGAAGAATATGTAAATCTAGGCGTAGCTTGGAATATCCCTGAACTTGAAAAACATAAAAAAGAAATCCTTTATTTGCAACAAGAAATTAGTGGCGCTTATCCTAAAGCTTATAAACACTTCGCTGACGCCTTACTTATTCATGATGAATGGGAAAAAATCTATATTGATAGCATGGACTTTAAAAAAGCCGATCAATTAGCTACTAAAGTTGCACATGAAATTATTGGTATGAATAAACTCGATAAAGAAGCAACTATTATGCATCGTTTCTTTGGTGCTTCTACACCAAAAGGCTCTATAAACTTTGTACCAAATATCATTAATACCGTTAAAACACATTATTATATCAAAGGCCGTCCTGGTTCTGGTAAATCTACACTTCTTAAAAAACTCATGTATTTGGCTGAGGAACGTGGTATTGATGCAGAAATTTATCATTGTAGTTTTGACCCTGATAGTTTAGATATGGTTTTACTTCCAGAGCTTGATGTGTGTATATTTGATAGTACTGCCCCACATGAATATGAACCAGACCTTACAAAAGACCATTTAGTAGATATGTATGCCGAAATTATTGCACCTCAAACAGATGAAAACAATCATGAAGTACTCTCTGATATTCAAAAACGTTACAAACAAACAATAAGTGCTGGTACTTCTGAACTCTCTTATGCAAAAACATTACATGATGACCTTGAACAATACTATATTAGTGCAACTGACTTTACTAAGATTGATGCCATTTATGAAGATCTCCTTTCAAAAATTAAGTCTCTCATCTAATCCCTAATTTTCACTTATTCATTAAATGCTATAACGTAAGATATAAAAATACCGTAAACTAATAGTATTAGTTTACGGTATTTTTATTGCATAAATTATAAGTTTATTACTAAAGACAGACTACCTATAAGTTTCTGGTTTTAATTTAACATACTTTCTTACTCTTATAACTTTATGTCCCATAGGCTTGATCCTATCATACCTCTTCCACACAAATATAAGCCCCATAAATATTAACTCTAATCCAATTAATATACCTATTAACACTCTTTTCATACACACTCCCCTTGTCTTTATACTTTTATAAAATTCACCCTTGTATAAGTCGTATTAATATATCTACCTACTTACAACTTATTTCTCATCCTTTTTAATAACTTTTTTACTAGAAATCAGTTTTTTACAGTGATTGCAAAAGTAATTTGTAGCTCCACATGCTGCTACAACTTCTACCTCCTGATGACAATCTGGACAATAATATTTCTCTTTCATTTTCTTCATTCCTTCCACTACTTATACCATTCCCAATATAATCTAATTTTACTCTCTTTTTATAAGTCTACCATAACAATAGCTTGACTAGAAATACCTTGTTCTGCACCAGTGAAACCTAACTTTTCTTCTGTTGTTGCTTTAATATTCACTTGACCTACCTCTATTTCTAGTGCCCTTGCAATATTCTCACGCATCGCTAAAATATGTGGTGCCATCTTAGGCTTTTGTGCAATAATTGTTGCATCAATATTATGAATCACTGCTTTTCTGTCTTTTAAAAGCTTACCTACATGTTCAAGTAAACTGATACTTGAAATGCCCTTATACTGAGGATCTGTATCTGGAAAATGCTTTCCTATATCACCTTCAGCTATTGCACCTATTAATGCATCCATAATTGCATGTACTACTACATCTGCATCTGAATGTCCTAATAACCCCTTATCGTGTGCAATTTCTACACCGCCCATTATAAGCTTTCTACCTTCTACCAATTGATGTACATCATATCCCATACCTACTCTTAACATTTATTTCTCTCCTTTATACTATTTTATACATTTACCGTACGATATATTATACCTAACCTTCTAACTTTTTAATAAATCTTGCTACGCCATCTTCTTCATTACTTGCAATCACCTTAGTTGCCACTTCTTTTAACTCATCAGCAGCATTAGACATTGCATAGCTATAGTCCGCAATATGGAACATACTAAGATCATTTAAGTTATCTCCAAAACAAACAATTTCCTCATAATCGCATCTCTGTTTTACTTTTGATACACCATTAGATTTAGAAGCCTTTTTACTATATACCTCTAATAAATATGCACCTTCCATATAATTATCTTTATATAAGGCATAATCTATTCCTTCTATATCTTTAATTAACTGTGCAATTTCTTCAATCTTCTTCTTTTCATCCATAAACACAAAATAAATAATATTTCTTATATCTTCTGGGTTATGCTTTTTAAAGAGTTTAGCATTTTTACGTTCTTCATAAAATATTGTCTCATATGGATTTAAGGCCTTATTATAATGGGCTGTTAATTGTCCTTTACCTCTTTCATCATCAATTGTATAAATAAAGCCACCTTTTTGAGCCTTATTTAAACGGCTCATTATTTCTTTTGAAGCCGTACTTTCTATATACTCCACATCAATATATGCATGTTGTTTCAAATCATATAATGCCACCCCATTCATTAATACAATAGGAATATTAATATGAAGCCCTTCTAATATTCTTTCTACTGTAGCCGATGTTCTTGCTGTAGCTATAGAAAATTGCACGCCTGTTGCAATCAACTCATTTAAGGTTGCTTTACTATAGGCTGTAATTTCTTTCTTATTATTTAATAGTGTACCATCTAAATCTGAAATATATAATCGTTTTTTCACACCATACTCACTTTCTATACTATTCTTGATAATATTAGCTGATTTTCTCCATGGTATCATATTTCCTACTTAAAATCTATCTTATAACACATTATAAAATAATACAAAAAAACACCCCAGCTTATTAATATAAACTGAAGTGTTCTTTAGAAGTAGCGGAAAAGGGATTTGAACCCATGACACCACGGGTATGAACCGTGTGCTCTAGCCAACTGAGCTATTCCGCCATATAAGTATTAAATTAATACCGAGTGGTCGCTACAGGGCTCGAACCTGTGACCCCCTGCTTGTAAGGCAGGTGCTCTCCCAGCTGAG
>OOCW01001851.1_pt1 | contig 13502 bp, 8 predicted proteins | sample 1671201 | NCBI WGS metagenome assembly OOCW01 (sample SAMN06348132, study PRJEB24527) | human gut metagenome | biome: human gut; feature: ankylosing spondylitis patient; material: feces | host: Homo sapiens | place: China | collected 2015-10
CTTCAGCTGTGCTACCAGCGGTGCAAACATATCAGCCATTGTGATTACCTCCGAATTTACTTTCCAAAATTCACACCCCGCGTCTGTTGGACACAAGGATGCCTTTCTTCTTTATTCTAACACACCGGGCAAAAAGTTCAAGACAAAATTGTGTTTTTGTGCTAATATTTAAGAGAAAACAGGTTTCAAATTGTGAATAAAATATCATACTGTTTCAGAAGGAGATCGAACCGCCATGGATTGGGAAACGCTGAAAGCCGACTGCCTTGCCTGCAGCCGCTGTGAGCTGTGCAAGACCCGCACGAATGTGGTGTTCGGGCAGGGCGTGCCGGACGCCGAAGTGCTGTTTGTGGGCGAGGGCCCCGGCCAGAGCGAGGACGAGCAGGGCCTGCCCTTTGTGGGCCGCAGCGGTCAGCTGCTGGACAAGTATCTGTTTGCCATCGACCTGGACCGGGAAAAGAACTGCTACATTGCCAACATCGTCAAGTGCCGCCCGCCCCAGAACCGTGACCCTCTGCCCGCCGAGAGCGAGGCCTGCATGCCCTGGCTGCGGGAGCAGTTCCGCCTGCTGCGGCCCAAGATCGTGGTGTGCCTGGGCCGCATCGCCGCCCAGCGGATGATCCGTTCCGACTTTTCGGTGACCAAGGAGCACGGGCAGTTCATTGAGAAGAACGGCATCCTGTTCATGGGCACCTTCCACCCGGCCGCCCTGCTGCGCGGCCCGCAGAACAAGCCCAATGCCTTTGCCGACTTTGTGGCTCTGCGGGACAAGATCCACGAAGTGTGTGAGCATACCTATGAATGAATCATCCTCTCCGTCTGCTCACTTCGTTCGCATCCACCTCCCCCGAAGAGGGGAGGTTTTGGCAGCGTAACAGCCAGATGACGAAAAGCTCGCCCTTCGGGAGAGCAGGCATCGCGCAGCGATGACTGAGAGGGTTCCATTTTCATTCACCCCACGCCTCTTTTTTGCATACTCTAAAGCAAAAGCGAGGTGTTTTTTATGCAGCGTGTTTCGTTTGACCGGGTCGATTTCTTTCTGGGGGCCACCACCCCCGCCGGGTTCAAGGGCTATTTTGAGCCGCTGCGCCGGGAGCCCGGCATGCAGATGGTGCTGATCAAAAGCGGGCCGGGCTGCGGCAAGTCCACCCTGATGAAGCAGCTGGCCCGCCGGGCCATCCAGCAGGGTGAACCGGTGGAGTGCATCCACTGCGCCAGCGACCCTGACAGCTTTGACGGCGTGATCTTTGTTCGGCAGCGCCGGGCCATCGTAGATGCCACCGCGCCCCACACCATAGAGCCGGATGCGCCCGGTGCCGACGAGGTAGTGCTGAGCCTGTACCATACCATTCAGGCCGACGCCCTGCGCCCCCATGCTGAAGAGGTCAAGGCGCTGTTTGCCCGCAACGCTGCGCTGCGGGCGCGGGCTGCGCGGTATGTCGCTTCTGCTGGGAGCCTGCTGCTGGACAGCCGCCGGGCCGAGGCCTGCAGCGCCAACTTTGAAAAAGTGCGCCGCTACGTCAAGCGATTGTGCACCCGGCTGCTGCCCCGCACCGAGAACACCGCCCGCGAAGAGCTGCGGCTGCTCTCGGCTGTGACCCCAAAGGGTGAGGTGTTCTACCAGCACACCGCGCAGGCACTGGCTGACCGGTTCATCGTGTTCCGGGACGAATATGGTGCCGTGTCGCGCCTGCTGCTGGAGCTGATCCGTGCCGAGGCACTGGCCCGGGGCTATCACATCATCACCTGCCCCTGTGCCATGCACCCGGAGGATAAGATCGACCACATCCTGATCCCGGAGCTGCGGCTGGCCTTCCTCACCGACAACCGGTGGCACCCGGTGCAGCTGCCCGGCATGCAGGCCGTGCGGTGCACCCGGTTCCTTGACCGGGAAAATCTGGCGGGCTACCGCGCCCGGCTGCGGTTCAACGAGCGGGCGGCCGCCGAACTGCTGGAACAGGCCACCGCCCTGATGGCACAGGCCAAGAGCTGCCACGACGAGCTGGAGACTTATTACCGTACCACCGTGGACTTCGCCCAGGTGGACGAAGCTGCCGCCCGGTGCGCGGAGCTGTTCGGGCTGGAAGCGCCGTCACCCGACTGCTGAGTTCTTTATGATAAGGGAAGTGAAATCATGTCCGACATCCGTCTGCCCATCCGGCAGCTGGTGGAGTTTCTGCTGCGCAGCGGCAGCATCGACAGCCGGTTTGCCGGTTTTGACCGCGCACTGGAGGGTGCCCGCATCCATCGCAGGCTGCAGAAGGCCGCCGGGGAGGGTTACGCCGCCGAGGTACCCCTCTGCGCCGATTATACAGTCGACGGCATCCGCTTTACGCTGGAGGGCCGGGCCGACGGCATTTTTACCAACGAAACCGGCGTTGTGACCATTGACGAGATCAAGACCACCGCGGTGCCCGAGGAAGAGATCTGCGAGGACATGAACCCCTGCCACTGGGCGCAGGGCATGGTGTACGGAGCCATCTACAGTGCACCGGAAAACCTGCCCGCCGTGGATGTGCGGCTGACCTATTATCAGATCGACACCGACCGGATTCTCCGCTTTGTACGGCACTTTTCCCGGCAGGAGCTGGAGCAATTCCTGCACAAACTCCTGCACCGGTATCTGCCCTGGGCACAGCGTCAGCTTGCATGGCAGGAAACCCGCAGCGGCAGCCTGACCGCCATGCGGTTCCCGTTTGAAGCCTACCGCCCCGGGCAGCGGGCACTGGCGGGCGAGGTCTGGCGGGCCTGCACCGCCGCCCCCTCCAAAAAAGGCACACGGCTGTTCTGTCAAGCCCCCACCGGCATCGGCAAGACCATGAGTGCGCTCTTCCCTGCCCTGAAAGCCATGGGGAGCGGCTGCGGGGAGAAGCTGTTTTACCTCACCGCCCGCAACACCACACAGGCCGCCGCCGAGGATGCCATTACCCGCCTGCGGGCCGTACAGCCCGACCTTGCCCTGCGCAGTGTGACCCTGACCGCCAAGGAAAAAGCCTGCCTGCACCCGGACGCCGAGGGCCATCCGGCCTGCCTGCCGGAGGTGTGCCCCTATGCAAACGGCTACTACGACCGCATCAAGAATGCGTTGGCCGCACTGCTGGACGGCAGCGGCCAATTCAGTCGTGCCGCACTGGCCGACACCGCCCGACAGTTCACCGTGTGTCCCTTTGAGCTGGGGCTGGACCTGAGCGAATGGTGCGATGTTGTGATCGGGGACTACAACTATTTGTTTGACCCGGTGGTGCACCTGAAGCGTTTCTTCGACACCTCCGGCGACTGGCTGTTCCTGATCGACGAGGCACACAATCTGCCCGACCGCGCCCGCGCCATGTACTCGGCCCGCTTCTGCAAGAGCAGCCTGACCGACGCAAAACGCACACTTGGCAAGGGCAAAAGTGCCCTGAAAACTGCCCTGACCAAGGCCGACAAGGCCATGCGGGAGGCGCGGCAGGCCTGTGTGCGTCTGGCACCCCGCAGGCACGCGGAGGACGCCCCCGGCGAACCGGCCCAGACCAGCCTTCTGCCGGAATCGGATGCCCCGGCGTTTGCCCTGCCGGAGCCGTTGTATGCGCAGGACGGCACGGTTTTTTTGCAGGAGCTGCCCGCCGCACTGCTGACACCCCTGCGGGCGGTGCAGGCCCCTTTGCAGGCCTGGCTGGAAGACAACCCGGAAGCCGACGCCCACCCGCAGATGCTGGAGCTTTATTTTGCGGTACAGGATCTGGTGCGGGCTGCCGAACGGTACGACAGCCACTTTGTGACCCAGCTCACCGCCCGCGGCAGCGAGCTGGAATTGCAGCTGCTCTGTCTGGACCCGGCCCCCTTTGTGGATGCCAGCCTTTCCACCGGGCGCAGTGCCGCACTGTTCAGCGCCACCCTCACCCCGCCCGCCTACTACCGCAGCGTGCTGGGCTGTGCCGACGCCCGGGCTGTGGCGCTGGAAAGCCCGTTCCCCGCCGGGAACCTGGGGCTGTTCTGCCTGCCGGGCATCTCCACCCGCTACCGTGACCGGGAGCGCAGCGTACAGAGCGTGTCAGATGCACTGGCCCGGCTGGCGCAGAGCCGGGTGGGCAACTATCTGGCATTCTTTCCCAGTTACGCCTACCTGCGGCAGGTGCAGGAAGATTTTGCCGCCCGCTATCCGGGTATTTCCACCCTTGTGCAGGAAAGCGGGTTGGATGACGCCGCCCGCGCCGCTTTTCTGGCGCGATTTGAGCCAGACCCTGCCCATACCCTGCTGGGCTTTGCAGTCATGGGCGGCATCTTTGGCGAGGGCGTAGACCTTGCCGGCGACCGGCTCATCGGCTGTGCCATCGTGGGCGTGGGCCTGCCGCAGGTGAACCCCCGGCAGGAGATGCTGCGCCGCTACTACGACGCCCAGAACGGGGCCGGGTTCGATTACGCCTACCGCTACCCCGGCATGAACAAGGTCCTGCAGGCCGCCGGACGGGTCATCCGCACCCCGGAGGACAAGGGCGTGGTTCTGCTGCTGGATGACCGCTTTGCAAAGCCGGACTATCAGCGGCTGTTCCCGCCCCATTGGAAACACCTGCAATACCTGCCCGGCCCTGCCGCACTGGAAACCGCGCTGGCCGATTTCTGGAGCAGTAAGCCCGAATAAACGCCCCCCGCCCACGGACCGGTCGCTTCTGTCCTTCTGTGGGCGGGGTTGTCGTTTGAGTGCAGAAAACTTTTGCGTTGCTGCGTTGGTTGCCAAAAAAGTGCAATTTTTTTCAAAAACAGGCTTGACAAGCACCGCATTTGCAGGTATAATAGCACACGTTGAGCGGCTCACGCCGCAAAACGCGAACCAAATGATGGGGATTTGCATAGTGGTAGTGCGGTAGACTCTGACTCTACTTGTGGGAGTTCGATTCTCTCATCCCCAACCAGGACAAAGCCATCCGATGAACAATCGGGTGGCTTTTCTGTTTTGTTTTCTGCCGATTTCACGCAGTGAACACACCGCACTGTACCAAAGGTCTTTGGGCAAATCAAACACCCGCACCGCATTCCCTTTTCTTGGGAGATGCAGTGCGGGTGTTTTTTCGTTTGTCAGCCAGCGGGCTGAATCATCTTACAGGATGCTGATGCGGCCTGCACCGTAGGGATTCTCATAGTCCAGCAGGTAGCCGGGGTACTCTGCCAGCACACTGTTGGCGCTGGAAAGGTGCGGCAGACCCTCTGCGTCCACACCGCCAAAGGTCATGGCGTAGGTGGACATGACAAGGTAATCTTCCGACACATAGTCCTTGATGAGCTCAGCACCGTCAAACATGGCAAAGCCATCGCCCAGATTGCGCAGGGTGTAGTTCATACCGGCCAGCGCGTAGGTCTTGTTCTCGTCCAGCGGCACATAAGTACCGTTCGCGCGGTCGTAGATCTTCACGTTCTGCACACGAGGCGTGCCGGTAGCACTGCCGATCCAGACGTTCTTGTCGTCGGTCTGCACGGTGTTGGGGATGTCGGTGTGGATCTCATAGGTCGCACCGGCCACCTGCAGGAAGCCGCCGTTCTCCTTGCCCTCTGCACCGGCAAAGCGGGCTGCAAACTCCAGTGCGTCCTGGATCTGCTTTCCGGTCACCGACATCAGGCAGGCCACGTTGCCAAAGGGGCTGACCTGCTTGCAGGTCTTGAAGGTCCAGTACCCGGCGTCCTCGTCCGAGCGGATGCCGCCGCCGTTCATGATGGCGATGTCACAGTGCAGCTGCTCCACCTCATTGAAGTAGGTGTAGATGCCGTCGGCCACAAAGTCGCCCAGGTTGGTCTCGCCGGAGCGGATGCGGCGTTTGCCGGTAGCAGGGTCGGTGATGTAAAACTTGGTATCGGCCACGGCGATCTTCTCGCCCAGCATGTCATCCACTGTGTTGACCCATGCGGCCTGCTCTGCTGCCACGGCGACATCCTCCTGATCGTAGGTGGACACCAGCCGGGTGGAGATGGTGCCGTCCGGGGCAATGGTCATCTCGCCCACATTGGCAAAGTAGGAGCCGGTCTGGGTCAGGGTGACCATTCTGCCGGAAGCGTCCGCCACCTGCTTATTCTCCATCACCGTGTGGGAGTGGCCGTCGATGAAGGCATCAAAACCAGTGGTGTGGGCAATGACCTCCTCGCTGGTCCAGGGAGAGGACGAGGGGTCCACGCCCAAGTGGCCCAAGCCGATGACCACATCGGCCAGGCACTTCGCCTTGTCAACGGCCTTCTGCACGGCGCTGTAGAGCTTCTGGCCGTCCTCGCCGCCCAGGATGTCGTAGATGTACTTGGTCTGGGCCTTGTTCATGAAGTAGGCCGGGGTGGACTTGGTAAAAGTCTCGGGCGTGGTGATGCCCACAAAGGCAATGCGCACACCACCGCGCACGAACACCTTGATTTCCGGCAGCACCCGCAGATTGGTGCGCAGGTCCACCCAGTTGCAGGACAGGTACGGGAAGTCGGCATCCCGCATGAGCTCTTTGGCGCGGTCCATGCCGTAGTCGAACTCATGGTTGCCAGGAGTAGCGGCATCGTAACCGGCGGCGTTCATCAGCTGGATGATGGAAGCGCCCTGGTCCATGGAGCCGTAAGCCGTGCCCTGCACATGGTCACCGGCGTCCACCAGCAGGACCTTTTTGCCGGCGTTCTGATAGCTCTGCTTCAGGGCGGCAATGGCCGCATAGGTGAGCTCCGGGGCCTGCTTGTCGATGTAAGTGTGCACGTCGTTGGTGTACAGGATGGTGACCTCGGATTTTTCACCGGTCCAGCAGGCAGACGCAGCCGGGGCCCCGACGGCCATGGCGGCGGCAGCGGTGGTGACACCGGCGGCCTTCAGGAAATTGCGGCGGGAGATAAGATGTTTCACGGGAAAACGACCTCCTCTTTTTCTGGCATTTGATAGGGCAGGCTCTCCCCTGCCCCTGACTGGTTCAAGCATAACACAGAACCGCGCCAAGAGCAAGACAAAACATGTCGTTTTGTTCAATTTTCTTTCCCATATCAGCCGTTTTTCTTGCATTGTGCATCATCACCGCGCAAAAAAGAGAACGCCCCTGCAGCTGTCCCAGCATACAGGGGCGTTCCCATCCGTTTAAAAAGGCCGGAGAAAGGGGGCCTTAAATGGCGTTGTATTCCTTGAGGATCTTCTCAAGGTCGGTGCCCTCGATCTTCTTCAGAGCTTCCTTCAAGGCCAGACGCGGGATGAGCGGCAGGTCCATGTCGGTGATCTTCTTGCCGTCGCGCAGCTTGACCGTTGCATTCAGCAGGTCACGCACGTCGTAGGTGCTGCCCCAAACCTCGGGCACACCGCGGTCCACGTTCAGCAGGGTGTACACGGCCTCCATACCGGTGCGCATGGAGTACTCGGTGGTGAAAATGGTATCGCGCTTGGTCTCCGCAAACTGGCCCAGGAAGGCAAAGTTCACAGCGCCCTCCGGCACGATGTCGGGGCGGTCGCCCATGGCACGGGGCATGAAGAAAGCGTCAATATAGGGCATCATCACCGGCACGGTGTTGGCGCTGTGCTCTGCCAGCTCTTCGATCTGGTCGGTGGGCACGCCGATGTGGTACAGCCACTCCATGCAGATCTCCTTGCCGGTGCAGTCGCGCATGGGCTTTTTGACATAATCGCCGGGCTTGTCGCTGAACAGGCCGTAGACCCAGACACACAGCTGATCCTTGGGTTGATCGCGGAACTGCTGCTGACGGTTCAGCGTCCAGCTGAGCAGCCAGCTGGAGTCCTTGACCGTAACGATGCCGCCGGTGACGGTGTGACCGCTGAAGGGATCGCGCTTGCAGATCTTCTGGATATACTGCGGGATCTTGTCATCCAGGGTGGTGATGGTGGCGCTCTCCCAGTTGGACAGCTCCGGATCCGAGCAGAACTTTTCGGGGTGGCCGAAGGACGGGTCCTGTGCGGCGATCTTCTTCCACAGATCCCAGCCGTTGCCCGGCTTGATGGTGGGGTCGAAACCGGCTGCCTTGTCCTGGGCACCCACAGTGCAGCTCTCGACGCAGCCGCCATTGGTGATGAACAGCAGATCGTTCTCGGTCAGGTCGATGTTGGACACCTCGCCTGCGCGCTCCACGGTGACCGAGCTTGCCATCTTGCGGCTGCCCTGAATGTCGAACTTGACGTCCGTGACCTTAGTGTCGTAGTGGAACTGCACGCCAAAGCCCTTCAGGTACTCGATCATGGGCAGGATGATGGACTCATACTGGTTGTAGCGGGTGAAGCGCAGGGCGGTAAAGTCCGGCAGGCCGCCGATGTGGTGGATATAGCGCTTGATATACAGCTTCATTTCCAGTGCGCTGTGCCAGTTCTCAAAGGCGAACATGGTGCGCCAGTACAGCCAGAAGTTGGAATTCAGCACCTCATCGTCAAAGAAGTCGGTGATCTTCTTGTCCTGCAACTGCTCGTCCGGGGTGAAGAACAGCTTCATGATCTCCATAGCGCCCTTGTCGGACAGGCCGAACTTGCCGTCGGTGTGGGCGTCCTTGCCCTGCTCCACGGTAGCACGGCAAAGGGAGAAGTTGGGGTCCTCCTTGTTCAGCCAGTAATACTCATCCAGCACGCTGGCACCCTCGGTCTCCAGCGAAGGGATGGAGTGCAGCAGGTCCCACATGACCTCAAAATGGTTGTCCATCTCACGGCCGCCGCGCATGACGTAGCCGATGCTGTACTTGTAGCCGTCGCAGGCACCGCCGGGCAGGGCCTCCTTCTCGAACACATGGACATGCTCGCCCTTCATCTGGCCGTCACGCACCAGATAGCAGGCTGCGGTCAGGGCTGCCAGGCCGGAACCGATGATATATGCGGATTTATGATCAACGCCCTCCGGCTTTTTGGGACGTGCAAATGCTTCGTAGTTGCCACTGGAATAGTACATAGAAAAGCCTCCTTGCTTCGCTTTTTTCTTCCTTACAGCAGTTCAATGCTGCTCTCTATGGCAACAGTATACCCTGCCTTGGCCCGCAGAACAACAAACAAACTCTGCCCCCTGTATAAAATTTAGACAACTGTCCCGTTTTGTTGGAAATGCGTACAAATTGTGACAAAAAAAGCGGAATGACCGCTGTCATTCCGCTTTTGCAGGCGTTTGTTTTATTTTGCGGTGGGCTGGGCCACCTCAAAGTCAATCTTGCCCAGATTGACGTCGGAACGCACGATGGTGATCATCATGGTATCGCCCAGGCTCCAGTTCCTGCCGGAGACGGGGTCGGACAGGCGCACGCCCTCGGTGAGCATCGTGCCGGAGGGGGTCAGGCTGGAAGCCGGTACAAAGCCCTCCACGCCGTTCTCCAGTTCAATGAACAGGCCGCGCTGGGTCACGCCGGAAATGCGGCCCTCGTAGCTCTCGCCCAGATGGCGGCGGGCATACTCGGCCTTGTAGCAGTCCTCAGCCTTGCGCTCGATCTGCATGGCGATGACCTCGCGCTCGCTGGCCTGCTTGCTGGCCCGCTCCGCAAAATCGGTGTAGCGCAGGATCATGGTGTCCTTGTCGGTGCCCTTGAGCTGCGCGGTCATGATGCGGTGGATGGCCAGGTCCGGATAGCGGCGGATGGGGCTGGTAAAGTGGGCATAGTCCTGCAGCACCAGACCGTAGTGACCCTTGGGCTTTTCCTCGTACAGAGCCTTGGACATGCAGCGCAGCATACCGGTATTGATGATCTGCTCATACGGGCCGCCGCGCACGCCCTCCAGAATGGCGCTCAGCTCCTTGGGGGTGGGCACCTCCTTGGCAAAGTGGTCGTTGATGCCGCAGGCCTGCAGCAGAGCATGCAGACGCTCCAGCTTTTCGGCGTTGGGCTCCTCGTGCACGCGGTACACAAAGGGGATCTGCTTGACCCGGGCAAAGTGGGCAGCGCACTGGTTGGCCAGCAACATGAACTCCTCGATCATGGCTTCGCTCTCGCCGGAGGTGCGCTTCTTCACGTCGATGCAGTGGCCATTCTCGTCGAGGATCAGCTTGACTTCACCGCTCTCGATGTCCATGCATCCGCGCTCCTTGCGCAGGCGGGCACGGTGGCCGTACAGCTCCTTCATGGCGGGCAGCTGAGCCAGAACCTCGTGGTACTTGCCCTTCAGCTCATCGTCGCCGTTGCCGGCCAGCAGGGCGTTGATCTCGGAGTACACGCCCTTGACACGGCTGCGGATGACCGACTTGACAAAGCGGTAGTCGGTCAGGTTGCCGTCCTTGTCCAGACGCATCAGGCAGGAGAACGCCAGGCGCAGCACGCCCTCGTTCAGGCTGCAGATGCCGTTGGACAGCTGCTTGGGCAGCATAGGCACCACCTGGTCGGCATAGTACACGCTGGTGGCACGGTGAAAGGCTTCGTTGTCCAGCTCACTGCCGGGCTTGACGTAGTGAGACACATCCGCAATATGCACGCCCAGCTCAAAGCCGCCCTCCGGCGTCTTGGTCAGGCTGATGGCGTCGTCGATGTCCTTGGTCTCAGCGCTGTCGATGGTGAAGATGGGCAGAGCGCGCAGATCCATGCGGCCCTCACAGTCGGCCTCGGTCACCTCGGCGTTTTCCAGCTTCTTGGCCTCTTCGCGGACCTTATCCGGGAAACGGCTGCGGATGTCCTGCGCATAGAGCAGAGCCTTGGCGCAGCGCTTGGCCTCGTCGGAGCTGCCAAAGCGCATGGCCACGCCCACGCGGTGATCTTCCTGCCGGTTGCCGCGCTGCAGGATCTCCACAGCCACCTTGTCGCCGTCCTTGGCACCGCCCTCGCAGTCGCGCATCATCCGCATGGAGATGGCGGGGCAGTCATCGGGCACGAACTTCAGCATGCCCTCCACACGGCGGACGGTGCCCACCAGATCGTTCTTTTCTTCCAGCACGGCCAGGATCTCGCCCTCGTCGCTGCCCTCCACACGGGGATGCTCAAACTTTTCCACCAGCACCTTGTCACCGGGCATGGCACCGCGGGTGAAGCGGCCCGGGATGAAGATATCGCTGGTGCCGTCCTCCAGCATGACAAAAGCAAAGTTCTTGCCCAGCTTGACCACCTTGCACAGCAGGGCCTTGTCGGCGCGGCCGGAACGCACCGTAAAGAAAACGCCCTGCCGCTGGCAGATCACAGCCTCGTGCACCAGCTGGTCCACGGCCTCCATCACCTTGCGGTCCGAGCCACGGTCCCCGCCGAACTTTGACTTGAGGTCCTTCACGGTGCACGGCTGATTCTGGATCGCGTGCTCAATTTTATCGCGCATTGCCATAATATTTTTCTCCTTGCTCTTCCTGGCTGCGGCCTCCGTCGGGCTGCAGCCCTGCCAGTTCCGGGCATTGCTGCCCACCCTGCTGCGGCAGCCCGAAAAGACAGCTGCCCACACTTTTTTACTCAACTATGTCGGTTTTACACAGAAAAACAGCCCCGTCAGAGCACGGGGCTGCATGGGGTGCATCAACCTGCCAGACGGCCGGTGAACAGGCAAGCCAGAATTGCCACCACGAAAAAGACGACACCGGCAATGCGGGTCACCTTGGCCAGCATCTGGTCAGCCGGGGTCAGGCGTGCGTTGTTGGCACCGCCTGCACTGCCGTTGATGGCACCGGAAAGGCCCTGGCCGTGGGTGTGCTGCATGAGGGTGAGGAACACGATGACCAGCGAAGCGACCAGCAGGATCGCGCCGCCAACGATTTCGATAACAGACATGGATTGAAACGCTCCTTTATTCAAATTGAATGGGAAAACCACGCAAAAATACGACTATATAGTATCATACCATCTGCAAAAAAGCAAGCACAATTCCGCATTTATCCCAACCAGTGCAGTGCCGTGCACAGCTGTGCAAACACCGCCGCGCTGGAGACCGCCGCCTGCGTCTGTCCGTCCTGCAAGACCACGATGGTGTATTGCGGATCCTCGGCCGGGTAAAGCCCCGCGAACCACAGGTTCTTGCGCTCTTTTCCTTCGGCCGTGAACTGCCCGGTCTGGGCGGTACCGGTCTTGCCCGCCGCCCCGCCGGGCAGGCCGGAAGCATCCTGTGCCGTGCCCTCGGCCACCGTCTGCTCCAGCATGGTGCGCAGAGCCGCTGCGGTCTGCTCCGTGAGCACCCGTTCTGCCTGCGGGCGGGCAAAGGCCGACAGCTCTTCCCCGGATGTTTCATCCAGCACACAGTCCAGCAGGCACGGCGCACGGTAAACACCGCCGTTTGCGATGGTGTTCATCATGGCGGCCACTTGCAACGGCGTTGCCAGCAGGCTGCCCTGCCCGAAGCTGAAATTGGCCAGCTGCCCGCTCTGGGCCAGTTCCTCGGCTCCCGGCAGGGCTCCGCTCTGGGCGATAAGGCCCTCCGCCAGCCCGATGCTCCGTCCGAAGCCCAGCGCCTGCGCCTGCTGCAAAAGAGCCTGTGCTCCCAGCTGCTGCCCCAACCGGATAAAATAGCCGTTGCAGCTCTTTGCCAATGCGGCCGAAAGGTCCACTTCGCCGTGCGGCACACCGCCTGCGCAGCGGAAGATCTGCCCGTCCACCACCACCGCGCCGTTGCAGTCGTACTCCGGCGCAAGGCCGGCTTCCAGCGCCGCCGCTGCCAGCACCGGCTTGAACACCGACCCCACCGCATACGCCTGCAAGGCCCGGTTTAAAAAGGGGCTGTCCGGCGCTTCCAGACTGGCCGCCGGGTCAGCCGGGTCAAAACCCGGCACACTGACGCAGGCCCGCAGGGCTGCCGTGCGGACGTCCAGCACCAGAATGCAGCCGGTGGTCATGGTCTGCGCCGCCACCGCCTCGGCCGCCCGCTGGACAGAACGGGAGAGGGTCAGGCGGACCCCCACCGCTCCGCTGTCCGCCTGCAGATGCTGCACCTGCTCCCCGGTGCGCAGGGTGCCCTGCGCGGTCACCGGGCACAGCAGGGTGTCCCGTGCCCCGCTGCCGGTGAGCAGCGCGTCCAGTGCTTTTTCCAGCCCGGCAGCACCGTGGCCCTCACCGTCCAGATACCCCAGCAGCTGCGGGCACAGCGGTGCGGCTGCATACCGCCGGGATGCCGCATAGCATGGAATGCCCAGCGCCGTCATGTCCCGGTCCACCTCCACGAGAAATGGAGCCGCCCGGCTGCGGCTGCGGTACAGCAGTTCCTGTCCGGCGGTGTCGGTGCAGGCGTACAGGCGGGTATAATTTTCCTGCCCCGGAAAGCAGAGAGCCAGCCAGCGTTTTTCCAGCCCGGTGAGTGGCAGGCCCATGCAGTCGTAAAAGCCGCCGCGCCGGGCTGGCAGTTCCAGCGTGACCGTGCTCTGTGCCGCCGCACGGGCTGCATAATCCGTGCGGGACGCCAAATAAAACAGCCTGCACAGCACTCCGGCAAAGCCGAACAACAACGCCGCATACAGCGCCAGCACCCTCCGCCCGGACATGGACACGCCCCCTTTGGCATAGCGTGGGCAACGGAGACCCAGGCTATACAAAAAGAGAGGCAGAACCTCCGAAGAAGTTCTGCCTCCCTAAGGCACTTTTATAAGAGCGCTTTTGCGGCTTAGTACATGCCGCCCTTCCAAACCACACTTTTGGAGCCGAATCACGAATAT
>OOCW01001866.1_pt1 | contig 13397 bp, 10 predicted proteins | sample 1671201 | NCBI WGS metagenome assembly OOCW01 (sample SAMN06348132, study PRJEB24527) | human gut metagenome | biome: human gut; feature: ankylosing spondylitis patient; material: feces | host: Homo sapiens | place: China | collected 2015-10
TTTGGAGCGGGAAACGAGACTCGAACTCGCGACCCCGACCTTGGCAAGGTCGTGCTCTACCAACTGAGCTATTCCCGCGTACTACTTAATTTTGCTTTCGTAATTTTCGCATTTCTGCGTCGTTACGGGAGGCGCATTATACGAGAAATCTTTCCCTCTGCAACCCCCCAAAAAAGTTTTTTTTGCGTTTTTATCTCAAGTGCTGAAATTATCAGCAAGACGTTCAATTTAGCGTCAAAATCACGCCGCCGCAAGTGGATTCCGGCGCTTACGTGACCAGGAAAAATTTTACAGCTTGATAAAATGCTCGCGGTAGTAAGCCAGCTCCGCCACCGATTCACGGATATCATCCATCGCCTGATGCGTCCCCTGCTTGGTAAAACCATCCAGAATTTCCGGCTTCCAGCGGCGCGCCAGCTCTTTCAGGGTGCTGACATCGAGATAACGGTAGTGGAAGTAGGCTTCCAGCTCCGGCATGTATTTAAACAGGAAGCGACGATCCTGGCCGATGCTGTTACCGCAAATCGGCGATTTTCCCGCAGGCACCCACTGTTTTAAGAATTCGAGCGTTGCCAGTTCAGCTTCACGATCGCCCATTGTGCTCGCTTTCACGCGCTCCACCAGCCCGCTGGCGGTATGGGTGCGCACGTTCCAGTCATCCATCAGCGCCAGCTGTTCATCAGACTGGTGTACTGCAATGGTCGGCCCTTCTGCCAGAATATTCAGGTTGGCATCGGTCACCAGCGTGGCAATCTCAATAATGCGATCGCGCTCGGGATCCAGACCGGTCATCTCAAGATCGATCCAAATCAGGTTGTTTTCATTGGCACTCATGCTATTTTCCACCCATTCACAGTGACTATATTGATCCACAATTGCGTGTATCATAGATGTTTTGCCCATCAGGGGCGACCAGGAGTCTGTACGATTGAGTAAAAATAAACTCTCCAAAGGCCAGCAGCGCCGCGTGAACGCCAATCACCAGCGTCGTCTTAAAACGTCTAAGGAGAAGCCCGACTACGACGACAATCTGTTTGGCGAGCCTGATGAAGGTATCGTCATCAGCCGCTTTGGTATGCACGCTGATGTGGAATCCGCCGATGGCGACGTTCACCGCTGCAATATTCGCCGTACCATCCGTTCGCTGGTGACCGGCGACCGCGTAGTCTGGCGTCCGGGTAAACCGGCGGCGGAAGGCGTAAATGTCAAAGGGATCGTGGAAGCGGTGCATGAGCGCACCTCGGTGTTGACGCGCCCGGACTTCTACGACGGCGTGAAACCTATTGCCGCCAACATCGACCAGATTGTTATTGTCTCCGCCATTTTGCCGGAGCTGTCGCTCAATATTATCGACCGTTACCTGGTGGCCTGCGAAACCTTGCAGATTGAGCCGATTATTGTGCTCAACAAGATAGACCTGCTGGACGACGAAGGCATGGAGTTCGTCAACGAACAGATGGATATCTACCGCAACATTGGTTATCGCGTATTGATGGTTTCCAGTCATACTCAGGATGGGCTGAAACCGCTGGAAGAGGCGTTGACCGGACGCATCAGCATTTTTGCCGGGCAGTCTGGCGTAGGCAAATCCAGCCTGCTGAACGCGCTGCTGGGGCTGCAAAAAGAGATCCTGACCAACGATGTCTCTGACAACTCGGGTCTCGGTCAGCACACCACGACCGCCGCTCGGCTGTATCACTTCCCGCACGGCGGTGATGTGATTGACTCCCCTGGTGTGCGTGAGTTCGGCCTCTGGCACCTGGAGCCGGAACAAATCACTCAGGGCTTTGTCGAATTCCATGACTATTTAGGTCTGTGTAAATATCGCGATTGCAAACACGATACCGATCCGGGCTGCGCTATCCGGGAAGCGGTTGAGGAAGGGAAAATCGCGGAAACCCGTTTCGAAAACTATCACCGTATTCTGGAAAGCATGGCGCAGGTAAAAACGCGTAAAAACTTTTCTGATACGGATGACTGACAATTAAGCTAACCGTCGTTAGAATCGTCCCCTTTTTTTCAGGATCCGGCATGTAGGCCGGATCAGGAACGACAAAACAATGGCCTGGAGGCTACCTTGTTAAATTCATTTAAACTTTCGCTACAGTACATTCTGCCGAAACTATGGCTTACTCGCCTGGCGGGTTGGGGCGCAAGCAAGCGGGCAGGATGGCTGACAAAACTGGTTATCGATCTGTTCGTTAAATACTACAAGGTCGACATGAAAGAGGCGCAAAAGCCGGACACCGCCAGCTACCGCACCTTTAACGAATTCTTTGTCCGTCCGCTGCGTGACGAAGTACGCCCAATCGATACCGATCCGAATGTACTGGTCATGCCTGCCGATGGCGTTATCAGCCAGTTGGGTAAAATCGAAGAAGATAAAATCCTGCAAGCCAAAGGCCACAACTACAGCCTCGAAGCCCTGCTGGCAGGCAACTATCTGATGGCGGACCTGTTCCGCAACGGTACGTTTGTGACCACTTACCTCTCCCCACGTGACTACCACCGCGTACACATGCCGTGCAACGGTATTCTGCGTGAGATGATCTACGTGCCGGGCGATCTCTTCTCCGTTAACCATCTCACCGCTCAGAACGTGCCGAATCTGTTTGCCCGTAACGAACGCGTGATCTGCCTGTTCGATACCGAATTTGGCCCGATGGCGCAGATTCTGGTCGGTGCGACGATTGTAGGCAGCATTGAGACGGTCTGGGCGGGCACCATTACGCCGCCGCGCGAAGGTATCATCAAGCGCTGGACCTGGCCTGCCGGGGAAAACGACGGTTCTGTGGCACTGCTGAAAGGCCAGGAAATGGGTCGCTTTAAACTCGGTTCCACCGTTATCAACCTGTTTGCACCGGGTAAAGTGAATCTGGTTGAGCAACTGGAAAGCCTGTCTGTCACGAAAATTGGCCAGCCGCTGGCAGTATCTACCGAAACCTTTGTTACGCCAGACGCTGAACCTGCCCCGCTTCCTGCTGAAGAGATCGAAGCAGAACACGACGCCAGCCCATTGGTTGACGACAAAAAAGACCAGGTCTAATCCATCAAAGGAAACGCTGACGTGCGCCTGATTATCACTTTTCTGATGGCCTGGTGCCTCAGTTGGGGGGCGTACGCCGCGACGGCCCCCGATAGCAAACAAATCACTCAGGAACTGGAGCAGGCAAAAGCGGCGAAACCCGCGCAGCCAGAAGTCATAGAGGCACTCCAGTCTGCCTTAAATGCGCTTGAGGAACGAAAAGGTTCCCTTGAGCGCATCAAACAATATCAGCAAGTTATCGATAATTATCCGAAACTCTCCGCTACTCTGCGCGCGCAATTAAACAACATGCGTGACGAGCCGCGCAGCGTGTCACCGGGAATGTCTACCGACGCGCTGAATCAGGAAATTCTCCAGGTCAGCAGCCAGTTGCTGGATAAAAGCCGTCAGGCCCAGCAAGAGCAGGAACGCGCCCGCGAGATTGCCGATTCGCTGAATCAACTGCCGCAACAGCAAACCGATGCCCGCCGTCAGTTAAATGAAATCGAGCGCCGCCTGGGGACGCTTACCGGCAATTCCCCGCTCAATCAGGCACAAAATTTCGCGTTGCAGTCTGACTCCGCACGCCTGAAAGCGCTCGTCGATGAACTGGAACTGGCGCAGCTGTCCGCCAATAACCGCCAGGAATTAGCGCGCTTGCGCTCAGAGCTGGCGGAAAAAGAGAGCCAGCAACTGGATGCGTATTTGCAGGCCTTACGTAATCAGTTGAACAGCCAACGTCAGCTTGAGGCGGAGCGGGCGCTGGAAAGTACCGAATTGCTGGCAGAAAACAGCGCCGATTTGCCGAAAGACATCGTCGCGCAATTCAAAATTAACCGCGAACTATCAGCGGCGCTGAATCAACAGGCGCAGCGGATGGATCTCGTTGCCTCGCAACAGCGTCAGGCTGCCAGCCAGACGTTACAGGTCCGGCAGGCGTTGAATACGCTGCGTGAACAGTCGCAATGGCTGGGATCGTCCAATCTGCTCGGCGAAGCGTTGCGGGCGCAGGTGGCACGGCTGCCGGAAATGCCAAAACCACAACAGCTTGATACCGAAATGGCGCAGTTGCGTGTGCAACGGTTACGTTATGAGGATCTGCTTAATAAACAGCCGCAGCTACGGCAAATCCATCAGGCCGACGGTCAGCCGCTGACCGCCGAGCAAAACCGTATTCTGGAAGCACAGCTACGCACTCAGCGTGAGTTGCTGAACTCATTGTTGCAGGGTGGCGACACGCTACTATTGGAACTGACCAAGCTGAAAGTCTCCAACGGGCAACTGGAGGATGCGCTGAAAGAGGTGAACGAAGCAACGCACCGCTATCTGTTCTGGACCTCTGACGTGCGCCCGATGACCATCGCCTGGCCGCTGGAAATCGCCCAGGATCTGCGTCGTCTCATTTCGCTGGACACCTTCAGTCAGTTGGGCAAAGCCAGTGTGATGATGCTGACCAGCAAAGAGACAATTTTGCCGCTGTTTGGCGCGTTGATTCTGGTCGGTTGCAGTATTTACTCGCGCCGCTATTTCACCCGTTTTCTTGAACGTTCGGCGGCGAAAGTTGGCAAAGTGACTCAGGATCACTTCTGGCTGACGTTGCGCACTCTTTTCTGGTCGATTCTCGTCGCGTCACCGTTACCGGTGCTGTGGATGACGCTGGGTTACGGCTTGCGCGAGGCGTGGCCTTATCCGCTGGCGGTCGCGATTGGTGATGGCGTAACGGCCACCGTGCCGCTGCTGTGGGTAGTGATGATTTGCGCCACCTTTGCCCGCCCGAACGGCTTGTTTATCGCTCATTTTGGCTGGCCGCGCGAACGGGTTTCCCGTGGGATGCGCTACTACCTGATGAGCATCGGGCTTATTGTGCCGCTGATTATGGCGCTGATGATGTTCGATAACCTCGACGACCGTGAATTCTCCGGTTCGCTGGGACGGCTTTGCTTTATCCTCATTTGCGGTGCGCTGGCGGTGGTCACCCTCAGCCTGAAAAAGGCCGGGATCCCGCTGTATCTCAACAAAGAGGGCAGCGGCGACAACATTACCAACCATATGCTGTGGAACATGATGATTGGCGCGCCGTTGGTTGCCATTCTGGCGTCGGCGGTGGGTTATCTGGCAACGGCACAGGCGCTGTTAGCGAGGCTTGAAACCTCGGTTGCCATCTGGTTCCTGCTACTGGTGGTTTATCACGTTATCCGCCGCTGGATGCTGATCCAGCGCCGCAGGCTGGCGTTTGACCGGGCGAAGCATCGCCGGGCAGAGATGTTAGCGCAACGTGCGCGTGGCGAAGAGGAAGCACATCATCACAGTAGCCCGGAAGGGGCAATTGAAGTCGATGAAAGCGAAGTCGATCTCGATGCCATCAGTGCGCAATCCTTGCGGCTGGTGCGCTCAATTTTGATGTTGATCGCCCTGCTTTCGGTCATTGTGCTGTGGTCAGAAATCCATTCCGCTTTCGGCTTCCTCGAAAATATTTCGCTGTGGGATGTCACCTCCACGGTACAGGGCGTAGAAAGTCTGGAGCCAATTACCCTCGGTGCGGTGCTGATTGCCATTCTGGTGTTTATCATCACCACGCAGCTGGTGCGCAACCTGCCCGCGCTGCTGGAACTGGCGATTTTGCAGCACCTGGATTTAACGCCGGGTACAGGTTACGCCATCACCACCATCACCAAATATCTGCTGATGCTGATTGGCGGGCTGGTCGGCTTCTCAATGATTGGTATTGAGTGGTCGAAATTGCAGTGGCTGGTTGCCGCGCTCGGTGTTGGTCTCGGTTTTGGTTTGCAGGAAATTTTCGCCAACTTTATCTCTGGCCTGATCATCCTGTTCGAAAAACCGATTCGCATTGGCGATACGGTAACGATCCGCGATCTTACTGGTAGCGTGACGAAAATTAACACCCGCGCCACCACCATCAGCGACTGGGACCGTAAAGAGATAATCGTGCCGAACAAGGCGTTTATTACCGAGCAGTTTATCAACTGGTCGCTCTCTGACTCGGTCACGCGCGTGGTGTTGACGATTCCGGCCCCTGCCGATGCCAACAGTGAAGAAGTGACGGAAATCCTGCTCACCGCAGCGCGTCGCTGCTCGCTGGTGATCGACAACCCGGCACCGGAAGTCTTCCTGGTGGATCTGCAACAGGGGATTCAGATTTTCGAGCTGCGTATTTACGCCGCTGAGATGGGTCACCGTATGCCGCTACGCCATGAGATCCACCAGCTAATTCTGGCAGGCTTCCATGCCCACGGTATCGATATGCCATTCCCGCCCTTCCAGATGCGTCTGGAAAGCCTGAATGGTAAACAAACGGGGAGAACATTAACTTCTGCGGGCAAAGGTCGTCAGGCGGGAAGTTTGTAAGGTTTTGTGCCGGATGAACCCATCCGGCTCACAAACAAAACTGATAGCGCAGAAAAAACTGCCACAGCCAGTAGCCGAAAATAGCCAGCGCGGTGGCGTACATAAACCAGCCGCGTTTTTTTCGCCACAAAGCGAACCAGAGAAAAGGGAAAAAGAGCGGTAACGTCATTATCACACCGACATCGCGAGTATCGTCATCTTCGAGATACATCAAAACATCACAGACGTTGTTAATCCCGCGTCCATCAATCATCCACTCTTTGTCCAGCGCGGAGGTAATGGTTATCCAGAGGAACGCCACAATGAACCAGATGCAGCACAAGACAAACATGCGCGCACTCATAAGGTAACCGGTCGCTTAATTTCGCTATAGCGCATACGAAACAAATCGCCGTATCCCACTAATTCCCCGCGACCGTTTACCATCGCGATCTTTGAGGGTGTTAATGGTGCTACCCACCACCATCGCCACTTTACGGGTGTGGCAGGCATCGACAAAAGAGAGAATCGTCTGCTCTATTTCCGCTACATCCCCGGCAGAAAATTGCAGCGCCCTGATTTCATCTTCGGTTATTGCCGGGTCCCGGCTGGTGTCATCCATAACATTTCCTGTCTTTACGCCCTATCGTCAGGTAGACGATAGGGCATCGGGTTATTCCACCGCCCACTGCGGATTTTTTGCCACTCTGCTGCAATAGTTCTGGTAAATCGCCATCGCTAACAGCGAGAAGAAGACAGGGCCGCCAATCATCCACAATGTGCTGTCCCAGTCTCCGGCTTCAACCACAGGTTGAATGATGGTGAAGACGTTCGCAAATGTCACCACCAGAACGACAACCACCGTCGCAATCATTGCCGACATACGCGTTTTGAAAATCACAAATGGTCTGTCGAGATCCTGACGTGCTTTAAAGAACGGGAAAGCCAGCGCGAGGAACAGGTAAGGAAGCGTCATAGACACGTTCGCCATCAGCGTCAGCTTGTTAAAGAACGCCGATGCGGTACCGCCACCAAACGAAACCAGCAGGATGAAGACAGTAACCAACCCGCACTGCATCCACATGGCGATAGACGGCATCCCCATCGCATTCAGGCGCGTCATCGGTTCCGGCCACAACGCTTTCGGCGTCCCCTGGATGATGGCTTTCAGCGGTGAATAGCAAAGCGTAAAGAACGCACCGGTATAAGCGAGGAACATCGAAAGTCCGGTAATACGCGCAAACCATACGCCCAGCGACAATGACGCTTCTGGTGACAAATGCAGTGCGTTACCCAGCGTCACCCCGAGGCTCTTCATCAGCACATAGGTAATATTGCCGAGGTTAACGGAACCATTACTTAATACCTGCTGCCAGTTTGTGCTGACGCCCCATAAAAATATTGCCAGCGAATAACCGATTGAAATAACAATAGCGGCAAAAACAATACCTTTGGCAAAGTTCTTTTCTGGATTTTCCGTTTTATCGACCAGACCACCAACCGCTTCAATTCCGCCATAGGCAAAAATAGCAAATACCACAAACGATAGCATTGCCAGACCGGACTGATAACCTGGGTTCGGTGATGCAAGGAAATTAATATCCTGCGCGAAATGCCCACCATTTAATAACAAAATAGTAATGCTTACTAACAGCAATACTAAATTCAGACACATTACTGCAATACCGCCCACCGCAGTAATGCGGGCAATTTTATTAATCCCCTTTGAAGCAACGACGGTGACCAGAATCATCCATGCCACTGCCAGCAGACCAACCACCTGCGTAGGCTCCAGTCCGGTAATACGCCAGTGCTGGGTCATGTCGCTACCATAGAGGAATGTTGAGAACGGTACCCAAACTTTCGCGGAGGTACTCACCATCCAGATGATATAAGAGGAAAACCACATAAATGTACCAATGAAGGCAAAACGTGGTCCGACACTATTATTCATCCAGGAATAGATACCACCTTCTTCTTTGCGATAAGCAGCTCCCATTTCAGCCATCATTAAGGCGAATGGAATAAAGAATAACAATGCAGAAAATATATAAAAGGGAATCGCACTATAACCCATTAAGTAATAAGCCGATGGGCTATTGGCAAATCCAAATACGGAAGTAAAGATCATCAATATGAGTCCTATCAGACTCATCTTTTTTATCGTGTGAGGCATGAAACCATCCTTCATTTCAGCGCGTGTATAAAACGCGCCCACTGAACTGCACTGCCCAACATTGAGCGGGCAGCGTAAAAACCAATACAGAATTGATACCTGGATGATATCAAATATCCAGTCTTAAATTGTGGCCTTTAACGGAAAAATGAAAACATATGCTACAGAATGGCGCTTATCACGCCATTCTTCGCGGTTAATTCAGTAATTTTTCAGAATTATGCCCGGTCAACGCTAAAGGCGATGACTTCAGCCAGTGTCTCCGCGCCCAGCGCCAACATCACCAGACGATCAACGCCTAATGCCACGCCGGAACAGTCAGGCATACCGACTTTCAAGGCTTCAATCAGATTCTGGTCAATGGGGTGCTGCGGCAAACCGCGCGCCGCGCGCTTACGGTTATCTTGTTCAAAGCGTTGTTGCTGCTCACGGGCATCCGTCAATTCATGGAAACCATTCGCCAGCTCAATACCTTTATAATAAACCTCAAAGCGTTCAGCGACCCGATGATCTTCGGTACTGATTTGCGCCAGTGATGCCTGGCTGGCTGGAAAGTGGTACACAAAGGTCGGTTTTTCTTTGCCAATATTTGGCTCTACGCCAAAGGTAAACAGCAGTTGTAGCAGCGTGTCGCGGTCTTCTTCGGTATCAGCAACATTGCTCAAATCCAGTTTCGCTGCGACTTCCCGCAGTTGCGTTTTGTCAGCAGAGAGTGGGTCAATTTCCAGATAACGCAAGAAAGCTTGTTGATAAGAAAGGCTTTCTGCTGCCGGGCAGTCCAGCACCTGTTGTAAGAGATCGTCCACCTCGTTCATCAACCGGTACATATCATAGTGCGGTCGATACCACTCCAGCATAGTGAACTCAGGGTTGTGATAACGCCCCATCTCTTCATTACGGAAGCTGCGGCACAGCTGGAATACCGGCCCACAACCAGCAACCAGCAGGCGTTTCATATGGTATTCCGGGCTGGTCATTAACCAGAGATTCATCCCCTGCGAATGCCCGGGGCCTACGAAACGTGTCTCAAACGGGACCAAATGAATATCGGTTACCGTCGCCTGGCTCATACAAGGCGTCTCCACCTCCAGCACTCCACGATCGGCAAAGAAACGACGGATCTCCGCCATAATCGCCGCGCGTTTTAATAAGTTAGGAATGGATGCGCTCGGCTGCCAGGATGCCGTTTCGCTCATAGTTAAATCTCCAGTTTTTGACAAGGGCACGAAGTCTACTCGCAACGCGACGGCGAGACAAATTTTACGCAGGAATCAAACAAGGGTGGGCAGTGACTAAAAAAAGCACGATCTGATGGTTTAGTAATTAAATTAATCATCTTCAGTGATAATTTAGCCCTCTTGCGCACTAAAAAAATCGATCTCGTCAAATTTCAGACTTATCCATCAGACTATACTGTTGTACCTATAAAGGAGCAGTGGAATAGCGTTCGCAGACCGTAACTTTCAGGCACTTACCCTGAAGTACGTGGCTGTGGGATAAAAACAATCTGGAGGAATGTCGTGCAAACCTTTCAAGCCGATCTTGCCATTGTAGGCGCCGGTGGCGCGGGATTACGTGCTGCAATTGCTGCCGCGCAGGCAAATCCAAATGCAAAAATCGCACTAATCTCAAAAGTATACCCGATGCGTAGCCATACCGTTGCTGCAGAAGGGGGCTCCGCCGCTGTCGCGCAGGATCATGACAGCTTCGAATATCACTTTCACGATACAGTAGCGGGTGGCGACTGGTTGTGTGAGCAGGATGTCGTGGATTATTTCGTCCACCACTGCCCAACCGAAATGACCCAACTGGAACTGTGGGGGTGCCCATGGAGCCGTCGCCCGGATGGTAGCGTCAACGTACGTCGCTTCGGCGGCATGAAAATCGAGCGCACCTGGTTCGCCGCCGATAAGACCGGCTTCCATATGCTGCACACGCTGTTCCAGACCTCTCTGCAATTCCCGCAGATCCAGCGTTTTGACGAACATTTCGTGCTGGATATTCTGGTTGATGATGGTCATGTTCGCGGCCTGGTAGCAATGAACATGATGGAAGGCACGCTGGTGCAGATCCGTGCTAACGCGGTCGTTATGGCTACTGGCGGTGCGGGTCGCGTTTATCGTTACAACACCAACGGCGGCATCGTTACCGGTGACGGTATGGGTATGGCGCTAAGCCACGGCGTTCCGCTGCGTGACATGGAATTCGTTCAGTATCACCCAACCGGTCTGCCAGGTTCCGGTATCCTGATGACCGAAGGCTGCCGCGGTGAAGGCGGTATTCTGGTCAACAAAAATGGCTACCGTTATCTGCAAGATTACGGCATGGGCCCGGAAACTCCGCTGGGCGAGCCGAAAAACAAATATATGGAACTGGGTCCACGCGACAAAGTTTCTCAGGCCTTCTGGCACGAATGGCGTAAAGGCAACACCATCTCCACGCCGCGTGGCGATGTGGTTTATCTCGACCTGCGTCACCTCGGCGAGAAAAAACTGCATGAACGTCTGCCGTTCATCTGCGAACTGGCGAAAGCGTACGTTGGCGTCGATCCGGTTAAAGAACCGATTCCGGTACGTCCGACCGCACACTACACCATGGGCGGTATCGAAACCGATCAGAACTGTGAAACCCGCATTAAAGGTCTGTTCGCCGTGGGTGAATGTTCCTCTGTTGGTCTGCACGGTGCAAACCGTCTGGGCTCCAACTCCCTGGCGGAACTGGTGGTCTTCGGCCGTCTGGCCGGTGAACAAGCGACAGAGCGTGCAGCAACTGCCGGTAATGGCAACGAAGCGGCAATTGAAGCGCAGGCAGCTGGCGTTGAACAACGTCTGAAAGATCTGGTTAACCAGGATGGCGGCGAAAACTGGGCGAAGATCCGCGACGAAATGGGCCTGGCTATGGAAGAAGGTTGCGGTATCTACCGTACGCCGGAACTGATGCAGAAAACCATCGACAAGCTGGCAGAGCTGCAGGAACGCTTCAAGCGCGTGCGCATCACCGACACCTCCAGCGTGTTCAACACCGACCTGCTCTACACCATTGAACTGGGCCACGGTCTGAACGTTGCTGAATGTATGGCGCACTCCGCAATGGCACGTAAAGAGTCCCGCGGCGCACACCAGCGTCTGGACGAAGGTTGCACCGAGCGTGACGACGTCAACTTCCTCAAACACACCCTCGCCTTCCGCGATGCTGATGGCACGACTCGCCTGGAGTACAGCGACGTGAAGATTACTACGCTGCCGCCAGCTAAACGTGTTTACGGTGGCGAAGCGGATGCAGCCGATAAGGCGGAAGCAGCCAATAAGAAGGAGAAGGCGAATGGCTGAGATGAAAAACCTGAAAATTGAGGTGGTGCGCTATAACCCGGAAGTCGATACCGCACCGCATAGCGCATTCTATGAAGTGCCTTATGACGCAACTACCTCATTACTGGATGCGCTGGGCTACATCAAAGACAACCTGGCACCGGACCTGAGCTACCGCTGGTCCTGCCGTATGGCGATTTGTGGTTCCTGCGGCATGATGGTTAACAACGTGCCAAAACTGGCATGTAAAACCTTCCTGCGTGATTACACCGACGGTATGAAGGTTGAAGCGTTAGCTAACTTCCCGATTGAACGCGATCTGGTGGTCGATATGACCCACTTCATCGAAAGTCTGGAAGCGATCAAACCGTACATCATCGGCAACTCCCGCACCGCGGATCAGGGTACTAACATCCAGACCCCGGCGCAGATGGCGAAGTATCACCAGTTCTCCGGTTGCATCAACTGTGGTTTGTGCTACGCCGCGTGCCCGCAGTTTGGCCTGAACCCAGAGTTCATCGGTCCGGCTGCCATTACGCTGGCGCATCGTTACAACGAAGATAGCCGCGACCACGGTAAGAAGGAGCGTATGGCGCAGTTGAACAGCCAGAACGGCGTATGGAGCTGTACTTTCGTGGGCTATTGCTCCGAAGTCTGCCCGAAACACGTCGATCCGGCTGCGGCCATTCAGCAGGGCAAAGTAGAAAGTTCGAAAGATTTTCTTATCGCGACCCTGAAACCACGCTAAGGAGTGCAACATGACGACTAAACGTAAACCGTATGTACGGCCAATGACGTCCACCTGGTGGAAAAAATTGCCGTTTTATCGCTTTTACATGCTGCGCGAAGGCACGGCGGTTCCGGCTGTGTGGTTCAGCATTGAACTGATTTTCGGGCTGTTTGCCCTGAAAAATGGCCCGGAAAGCTGGGCGGGATTCGTCGACTTTTTACAAAACCCGGTTATTGTGATCATTAACCTGATCACTCTGGCGGCAGCTCTGCTGCACACCAAAACCTGGTTTGAACTGGCACCGAAAGCGGCCAATATCATTGTAAAAGACGAAAAAATGGGACCAGAGCCAATTATCAAAAGTCTCTGGGCGGTAACTGTGGTTGCCACCATCGTAATCCTGTTTGTTGCCCTGTACTGGTAAGGAGCCTGAGATGATTAATCCAAATCCAAAGCGTTCTGACGAACCGGTATTCTGGGGCCTCTTCGGGGCCGGTGGTATGTGGAGCGCAATTATTGCGCCGGTGATGATCCTGCTGGTGGGTATTCTGCTGCCACTGGGGTTGTTTCCGGGTGATGCGCTGAGCTACGAGCGCGTTCTGGCGTTCGCGCAGAGCTTCATTGGTCGCGTATTCCTGTTCCTGATGATCGTTCTGCCGCTGTGGTGTGGTTTACACCGTATGCACCACGCGATGCACGATCTGAAAATCCACGTACCTGCGGGCAAATGGGTTTTCTACGGTCTGGCTGCTATCCTGACAGTTGTCACGCTGATTGGTGTCGTTACAATCTAACGCATCGCCAATGTAAATC
>OOCW01001868.1_pt1 | contig 13391 bp, 13 predicted proteins | sample 1671201 | NCBI WGS metagenome assembly OOCW01 (sample SAMN06348132, study PRJEB24527) | human gut metagenome | biome: human gut; feature: ankylosing spondylitis patient; material: feces | host: Homo sapiens | place: China | collected 2015-10
GACCATTTCCTTTTAATGTTTCTATTGCTTCTATAACTTCTAGAGAGTTTCCTACCGCAACTCCTAATGGTTCATCCATATCTGTAATCATACCTATAGTCTCTCTATTCATTCCGCATCCTATATCAACCATAGCTTTCGCTAATTCAAATGAATCATCTAAAGTTTTCATAAATGCCCCATCACCAGTTTTTACATCAAGTAATATAGCATTTGCTCCCGAAGCTAACTTTTTACACATTATACTAGCTGCTATAAGAGATATGTTATCAACTGTAGCAGTAACATCTCTTAATGCATACATCTTTTTATCTGCAACAGCTATTGATGCTGTTTGGCCACATACTGCTATTTTATGTTCATTTACAGAGTCTACAAACTTTTTAGAATCCATTTCTATTGAGAACCCTGGTATAGCTTCTAATTTATCTAAAGTTCCTCCAGTATGACCTAGACCTCTTCCTGACATTTTCGCAACTGGTGCTCCACAAGCTGCTACTAATGGTGCTAATGCTATTGTAGTTTTATCACCAACTCCACCTGTACTGTGCTTATCAACTTTTATTCCGCCAATATCTGATAAATCTATGACGTCTCCAGAGTTCATCATTGCTTCAGTAAGATATACAGTTTCTTCTTTATCCATCTTATTTATATATATTGCCATTAAAAGTGCTGCTGCCTGATAATCAGGTATTTCACCTTTTGAATACTTTTCTACAAAAAAGTCAATTTCAGCCTTGCTTAGCTTTTGTTTGTCTCTTTTTTTGCTGATTATATCATAAATTCTCATAATAATTCTCCTTAATTATTATACTATATATGGTTTACAACTGATTTAACTAAGCTTAAAAATTCAGCTTTTACTTTTTGTGTTGTTTCTATTACTTCTTCATGGTCAAGTGGCTGATCAAGTATACCAGCTGCCATATTAGTTATACAAGATATACCTATAACTTCTATTCCAGAGTGAGAAGCTACTATAACTTCTGGAGCTGTAGACATACCAACTGCATCTGCACCTAATATTCTCGCCATTTTTACTTCAGCTGGAGTTTCATAAGTTGGTCCGCTAAAGAACGCATAAACCCCTTCTTGTAACTCTATATTTAGCTTATTAGCACATTCTTTAACTACATCTATATACTTAGGAGTATATGCACTAGACATATCTGGGAATCTAGGTCCAAGTCTTTGATCATTTTTACCTATTAAAGGATTATTTCCACTTAAGTTTATATGATCCTTTATAAGCATTAAATCCCCCGGCTTAAAGTTTGTATTTGCTCCACCTGCAGCATTAGTTACAACTATAGTATTTACACCTAAAGCTTTCATAACTCTTACAGGGAAAGTTATTTCTTGTTGAGTATACCCTTCATAATAGTGGAATCTTCCTTGCATAGCCACTACCATTTTACCTTCTAATTCACCTAATACAAGACAGCCTTCATGTCCTTCAACTGTTGAAACTGGAAAATTAGGTATTTCATTATACTTTATTTTAACAGGATTTTGTATTTCATCAGCTAATACTCCAAGTCCTGATCCTAATATTAAACCAATTGAAGGTTTTACTTCAGATTTACTTTGTATAAAGTTTGCACTTTCTTGTATTTTATCATATATGTTTTCCATTTTTTTGTCCTCCAAAATTACTTCATTACTTCTTCTTTAAAACTTGTACCATTTTTAGTTTTAGAAACATTTAATATATCTGCAACAGTTGCTCCTATATCTGCAAAACTTTTTCTAGTTCCTAAATTTATTCCTTCTTTTATATCTTTACCATACACTAGTAAAGGTATATATTCTCTAGTATGATCTGTTCCTTTATATGCTGGGTCATTACCATGGTCTGCATTTATTATAAGTATATCTTTTTCATTCATAGATTCTATTATCTCAGGTATTCTAGCATCAAACTCTTCTAAAGCCTCTTTATATCCCTTTATATTTCTTCTATGACCATATTTTGAATCAAAATCAACAAGGTTAGTAAATATTAATCCTTTATTATCTTTTTTAATATAGTTTATAGTTTGATCTACACCATCCATATTATCTTTAGTGTGTATAGCTTCAGTTATCCCTTGTCCATTAAATATGTCTTCTATTTTACCAACAGCTATTACATCCAGACCATTTTCCTTTATATTATCAAGAACTGTTTTATCAAAAGGATTTAATGAATAATCTCTTCTATTTGAAGTTCTTTCAAATTGTCCTTTGCATGGTCCTACATATGGTCTTGCTATAACTCTAGCTACAGCATATTCTCCCATCATTATTTCTCTAGCTATTTTACACATATCATATAATTCTTCTAAAGGAATTATATCTTCATGAGCTGCTATTTGGAACACACTATCTGCTGAAGTATAAACTATTACATCACCAGTTTTCATTTGATGTTCTCCAAATTCATCTAATATTGCAGTTCCTGATGCTGGCTTATTAGCTACTACTTTTCTTCCTGTTCTTCTTTCAAACTCATCTATTATTTCTTTTGGGAATCCATTTTCAAAAGTTTTAAATGGTGTATCTACTAATAATCCTGTCATCTCCCAATGTCCAGTAGTAGTGTCTTTTCCTTGAGATACTTCATTACATCTACCAAAAGAACCTATTGGAGAATCTACATTTTTTATGTAATCAATTCCATCTATGTTTCCTAATCCAAGTTTTACCATATTAGGTATTTTTATATCGTTAAATTCTTTAACTATATGACCTAATGTGTTTACACCTTCATCACCAAATGCCTTAGCATCAGGTAATGCACCTACTCCAACACTATCAATTACTATCCATATAATTCTGTTCATATTTTCCTCCTTAGCTGTTTATTTTCTAGGATGTTTTTCTTTTATTTCTCTTCTCATATTTTTATTTATATGATTTAAATATGCCTGTAAACTAGATAAATTTGCATTTCCTAATATTTTGCTAACTACAGCTATATTTGCTCCTTCATTTAGCAAATGAATAGCAAATGAGTGTCTAAGCATACTAGGATTAATATTTTTATTTATATTAGCAATACTTGCATATTTCTTTATAAGCTTCCAAAGTCCCTGTCGTGTAAACCTTTGCCCTAATGAATTTACAAATAGAGCATTTTCTGTATCTTCAGTTATTTTAGGTCTTGCTTCTTTTATATATTTTTCTAAGTAAACCTTAGTTGTATCTGAAAGAGGTATAACTCTTTTATTTTTAGCAATATTACAATATATATAATCTAATTCTAAATCTACATCTTCAATATCCATATCAACTAGTTCTGAAACCTTTATTCCTGTTCCATATAATACCTCGAATATAGCTTTATCTCTTATCAACTTAGGTGTATCTAACTTAGGAAAATTTAATAATGCTTCTATTTCTTTTTCTGTTAATATATCTACTTCATGCTTTTCAACTTTAGGCTTTTTTATAGTCTTTGCTGGATTATTATCTGTTATGTGATTTAAAAATAAATAATCATGAAAAGATTTAATAGATGATATCATTCTAGATACTGTGGCTACTGATACACTATCCTTTTCTAGATTTATTATATACCCTATTATATCATTTTCTACTACATCACTTACTTCTAAATTTATGGATTTTAAATAATCCATATACTTTTTTATATCTGTATAATAAGATAATACCGTATTGTTTGATAATTTCTTTTTATCTTTTATATAGTTTATATATTCCTTTACAACTTCCATAGTAAACTCCTTTATCTGACTAGGAACTTAATAATACTAATAATTAAAGTGTTTAATAAAACTTGTAAACCAATAGTTATAGCTAGTACAATTATTGAGTTTAATAGATATCTTGAAAATAAAAAAATCATCTTGCTTCTATTTCTACTTTTCTTAAACTCAAGTACCATTTCTTTTATATAATTAATTGAAATCAAAATAAGTATAATGGTACCTAATATAATAATTAAATTTTTAAATGTCGTTATAAGAATAAACTTTATACTTTTTAATTTCATAGCTAATATAACACTATTTATAGTATAGCCCATAGATATCCCTTTTACTATAAATAATATCAACGTTATTGGAAATGTTACTACAAATAAAGTTGATAAAGAAATATACATCATAAAGGATATATCAGACTTTAAATTAGCTAGCACTATATTTTTTATCGATATTTTTGAGCTATAATACTCTACAATAGGATTAATGCTATTTACTATGTTACCTTGATAATCTGGCCACATTTTATTTAAATATGTACCAATTACTACTGCTGTTAAAAATATAAGTCCAATAACTATTAATTGTTTATTTATTTCTCTAAAATAACTTTTCTTATATGTTCCTCTCAAATTCATAACCTCCTCTTACATCTTACAAAATAGTATGTACAAAAAGAGGAGGTTATTCCTTTTATATTAATTCTTTAGCTAATAAAATTCCTATTGCAGTTTTTGCGTCTTCTATTTCATTATTTATTACCATATTTCGAGCTTCATTTATATCAATTTCATATTTTTCTATAATTTCATCTTCATCAAATTCAGGTTCGCCCTTATTAAGACCTGTAGCTAAAAATATATATATTTTTTGATTTGAAAATCCTGCTGATGTGAAAAACTTGTGTATTAATTTAATATTTTTAGCACTATATCCTGTTTCTTCTTTTAATTCTCTTATAGCACAATCCTTTGGATTTTCTCCTATTTCAAGTTTTCCTGCAGGTATTTCCCATATAACTTGTTCTATTGGCTTTCTAAATTGCTTTATAAGCACCACTTTATCATCATCCGTTAATGCAACTATTGCTACAGCCCCTTGATGTTCTACTATTTCTCTTTTTTGATATCCTTTATTTTCTATTTCTACAGTATCAACTTTCAAACTTATTACTTTTCCAGTATATATCCTATCACTACTTATGGTTTTCTCTTCTACTATCATCACAAACCTCCGCTAGATAATAAGCTGCCGTACTTGCAGCCTCAAAAAATTCCTTATCTTGATCAAAGTTTCTACCCATACTTCTTACCTTCAGCTCAAAGTACTCTAGATCTGCTTTAGAATTTTCATTTTTGATATATACTATATTATGTTTTAACTCTAATTTATTATTCCTTAACTGTTCTTTTATGTAACATAACTGTTCTTCGTTATAAGTACATATAGGTAGATTTACACTCACATTTACTATCTCTTTAAGTACAGTTATACTATGGTGAGATATTCCTTTATGTCTCTCCCTTTGATCTGCAAAACTTATTCTTGGTATAGATATAGGCATACCACCAAGCTTTTGAACTGCATCAAGTATCGGTCCTTGCTCTATGCCTGTAAATCCATATTTAGTTCCTGTACCAGCAATTCCAGGTCCCATACTTACAAATACAACATCTGCCTTTAAAACCTCTTTTGCTGTTATCAAAGCTGTGTATATATTTATACATTCATAATCTCCACCGAATGCACTACCTATTGTTATAGTATTATCTATCAATCCTTTTTTCTTTAGTGTATCAACATTTTTACTTAAGTATATAGGAAGAGCAGCTCCATCTGTCATTATGTATACTAATTTTTTCTTTGGGTTTAACCTTTTATATGATGCTACAAAAGGAGTTAACATACTATGTAAACTTCCAACCACAACTGGCATATTATCTAAGCTCGAAAATTCTTCTATATTTTTATGATAAGCACTTTCTTGCTCCTCTACTGAGTCTACCTTTACTTGAAGCGGAGTATATCTTAACTTCATTATATGTCCACCCTTAGTAAAGTTTGACTCTAAGTTATTTAAATTAGCTATAACAAAATGATATCCACCTGTTCCTAAACTTAGCTCTACAGCAGTTGTATTTAGAAGTACTTCATCCCCTATATTTATATGTCCTGTAATCTTAGGATAGTTATAGGCCCTTTGTAGCTCTCCATTTATTTTTACTCTTATATCATCTAATTCTCCATTTTGATCTACTATAGATTCAACTATTCCTATTTTTTTACTTATCATAAGATTACCTTCCTAACTTATCTATGAAATTTAAAAACTTATTATTCTCTATTATTTTAGTTAATGAATACTTTTCTGTAAGTATATGTATAAATATTAAAAATGCTAACCATATTAATCTAACCTTTAACGAGTATCCCATTACAAATAATATTCCAATTGATATTCCTAATACATTAGAACCAGTATCACCCATCATTGCTTTTGCTTTTAAGTCTTGGTTAAAATACGCAATCACATTTGGAAATATTAATAGTAAAAGATTTCTTGTATATTCACCTAATGTAAATAATAATACTATTGATATTACTAAATATCCTTTTATAGCTCTACCTGGTCTTAAATCCAATAGATTCATTAAATTTGTAGATAAAGCTATTATTAATGTATTTATAACTATGTCATAAATATTCTTAGATATAGCTATTGATATTACAAGACCTATGAAACCTCCAAATAAAGCTTTGAATCCACCTGTTGTTAGCTTTCCATTTAATAAACTTTTAAAGTGCCCTTTTAGTCCACTTACATCTCTATTTCCTATAATATCATCTAATATCCCTGCAAAAAACATAGATACTAATCCAAATAAAAATATAAATATATGTAACATATCTTTAAAATTAGTTGTAAAATAAGCTAATATTATAGCATTTATAATAAGCATAGGAAGAAACACTATTCCCATACTAACAGGTATCATATCTTTTTTATAATTAGGCCTTAGTACATTACTCTCAATTAGTAAACTTCTAAATAGAGGTATTATAGCATAAGTACCAAGTAATCCAGTTAAAATTAAAATGGCATAAAGTATATAATTATTCATCTAATACTACCTCCATTCTTTTTTCTTTTGTCTTAAGACCTTCTTTATATGATAAAATTGTTTCCCTCTATGTATAAATCCTTTTAAATTTCTACCAGTTTCACTATGAGTCATATTAACTAAAACTTCTTTTACAGTATATCCATGTTTTAGTATATCTATAGTCATACCTACTTCTACACCATATCCATATGGCATTTCTTTAAACTTTTCTAGTACTTCTTTTTTAAATATTCTTTGCCCTGATAAAGTAGCATCTAATTCTTTACCCGTCATTTCTAATACAGATTCTTTTGCTAGTCTCTTTACAAATCCTAATCCACCTTTTTTCGTAGCTGGTGGAAACTTAGCTATTATAACATCTGCTTCATTGTTTAATATTGGAGTTATAAGCTTTTTAACTTCGCTAGATGTAGAACCTAAATCTCCATCTAAAAATCCTATAATAGTTGCTTTTTTCATTGCTATTTTTAATCCATAATTAAGAGCATAGCCTTTACCTCTATTTTTGTCTAGAGTAAAAACTTTTATTTTTTCACTTTCAATTGAATTTGCAATTTCAGTTGTTTTATCACTTGATCCATCATCTATAACTAATATTTCATTTATCTCATTTATATCTTTTATATTTTCTAAAGTATCTTTAATTTTATCTTCTTCATTATAAGCTGGTATTATTATACTTATATAAGGATTCATACTTATCTCTCCTTTTTATTTTTTATATGGTATTATGCTATCTGAACCTTCTAGCTTTCCAAATTTGCCTGCTATACTACTGTCTTGAAGTACCATAACTAACGATAATTTACCTATACCCTCATCTACATTATCTATAGTTGTAACCTTGTCATTAAAATATAAATCTACATATGAAAATTTAGTATTACTTTCTTGAACACCTACTATATTTTTATCTTTATCCTTTAAAGTTTCTATTAGTATTTTATCTATATTTTCATATTGTTCTTTACCTAGCTTACCATTGTTTCCACCTGCTATTACTACAGAATCATAACTTTGGTAATTTTCATTTAATGAATTTATCTTTATCATTTCTGCATCTTCAAGTTCCTTTAATTTTAAGCTAGCATTACTTTCACTTAAAGCTTCTTCAATATATGCCATAATATCTTTTGTATCTTTTATTTCTAAATTTAATTTAGTTGCTAGTTCTTCTATCTTTTTTTCATTAAATATATTGTTATTTAATGTTATATCAAAAGCTACGTTTCCATTAGCAGTAGTTATTATTTCATTTATCTCTTTTGTATAGTCATTGTCTTGATTAGTAGATATTATTCCTATGTTTTTATCTGTTAGTCTACCTACTACTAAATTATTTACATTATCATTTATAAATGCTATAGCTTTATCATAGTCATCACTTAAATCAGCTAAGCTTTTTTCTAAATTATCATTTGTTACTTTTAGTGCATCAAATTTATTATCTAAATCACTTATAACACTTGCTTGTTGTTTGCTAAGTTCTTGGTCATAGTTCAAGTTATACCCTACTAATATACCAATCCCTAAAGATATAAATATAGCCCCTATACTAACTATATAATATTTCATATTTATATGCATAATAATCCTCCTAAATTACATCTGTAATAATAACCTTAACTTTAATTGCATCAGATGCATAAATTGTTTTACACTTGGTGTGAAAGATGCAATTATAAGTATTGGGAATAACGCAGTTGCTATTAACGCCCAAATATATTTCATCTTTAATTTACTTCTATACAGTAAATTAACACCCTTTGCATCTATTAATTTAGCACCAATTTTTAATCTAACTAAAAACGTACTTGCCATACCTTTTCTACCTTTTTCTAGGAAATCAATCATATTTGAGTGCGTTCCTAAAGCAACTATAAGTTCTGCTTTATATTCATAAGCAATAAGCATAGCTATATCTTCACTAGTTCCTGGTGCAGGGAAAACTATCGCATCTAAGCCTAAATCATTTACTCTTTTTAATCCTGGTGCTCTTCCATCCGTATATGCATGTACTATTATTTCTTTGGCTTTTTTTAATGCTTCATCACTTACACTATCCATATCGCCAACTATAACATCTGGAGTATATCCAAACTCAAGTAATGCATCTGCTCCACCATCAACACCAACTAAAATTGGTTTCATCTCTTCTATGTATGATATTATTGTACTTAAATCTTGCTTATAATCTTGACCCCTTACAACTATTAATACATGTTTATTTGCATAGTTTGTTTTAACATGTGGAATTTCAACTTCTCCTAGTATAAATCCTTTTTCTTTCTTTGCATAATCTATAGTATTGTCTATAAATCTGTCTAGTTCTACTGATAAGTTCTCGTATGCTTTCTTTAACTTTTCTGAAACCTGTTGCTTATCTAATACTTCACCGCTTCCTAAAAGTTCTCCATCTCTATATATATTTCCATCTATAACTTCTATTATTTGACCTTCAGCTAAATTATGAAATAACTCTTCTCCTACATTATCGATTATTAGTATGTTATTTTCAGTTAGTATACCTGGTCCTTTATTCGGATATCTTCCACTTATAGACTCTGATGCATTAATTACAAGTTTAATCTTACCTTCTACTAAAGAGTTTGCAGCAACTTCATCAATATCTACATGATTTATAACCGCTATTTCTCCACCTGTAAGCCTTTTAGCAAGTCTTTTAGTTTTTCTATCCACCTTTATAGGTGCTTGGACTTTCATATTGTAAACCTCCGACATCTTTTTTAAAATCACATTCAATTATATCACTATTTAACAATAAAAGAAATATTTTAAGTTTTTATATATTTATTCATATGTTACATCTAATCTATATTAATATCATAAATTACTTATAACTTCAATAAATTTATTAGGATATCCTTTTTATTAAGTAAAGGATTTTTTATAACTTCATCTAGTAAAAAGTTTAACTTTTCTCCTATATCTTTACCTTTATATCCTAAATCTTTAAGTATTTTTCCATTTATATCTAAATCACTTATTTTATAACATTCTTTGCTATTTTCTATTTCATTTAATTTAATAATACATTGCCTAAAAAATTCAGCTTTATTTTTATTATCTAAAAATACATTGTAAATTAATTTTAATTTAAAAACTTTATTTAATTTTTCATATCCAATATTATTTAGATATCTTTTAATAACTATATTGTCTATTTTTTCAATATCTTTAATCATATATTCCATAATATCATTACAGTAATTTATTACTTTGTTTGAATATCTTAAATTATTTATAATATTTACTTTCTTTATGTTTTCACAGTAATATTTATATTTTTCATGTTGATCAATACATTTTAATATTTTATTTGAAATTAAATATTCTAACATTATTAATCTATCTAGTAAATTATTATCACAACTTTTTAATATGTTTATATCTCTTTCCAATTCTTTGTAATAATATCCATTTAAGTTGCAATGAATTCCTAAATTCTCAAGTATCTTAGTTTTATACAGTAAAATTATATTCTGTGGATTATCACTTACCAGGTTTTTTGTAAACTCATCATTAATTCTTTCTATACTTATATTTTTTATTATATATGCATTTTTGTATATACTCTTTAGTGTATTTTCATCTATACTAAAGCCTAGTTTACTACTAAACCTAATTGCCCTTATCATTCTAAGTCCATCTTCTTCAAATCTTTCATCTGGATTTCCTACTGTCTTTATTATTCTTTTTTGTAAATCTTCTAATCCATTAAACTTATCTACTATTCCAAACTGTTCATTGTATGCCATTGCATTTATTGTAAAATCTCTTCTTTTAAGATCTTCTTCTATATTTGATGTAAATTCTACATTTTTAGGCCTTCTATTATTTTCATATTCTCCTTCTATTCTATAAGTAGTTATCTCATATATATTATTATTTAAAATAATAGACACTGTTCCATGCTTTATTCCTGTATCTATTATTTTATAGTCTTTAAATATATTCATTATTTCTTGTGGTGTTGCACTAGTTGTAATATCATAATCATTAGGTGTTAAATTAAGTATACTATCTCTCACACATCCACCTACCATAAATGCTTCATACCCATTTTCATATATTGTATCTATTAAAAAACTGACCTCTTTAGGTATAAATATTTCCATTAAAGAACCTCCTTAATATGTCCTTATATATTAAGCTTTCCTATAACATAATATATTATAATAAAATACAAAAAAATAAAGCCTTCTTATTTTAGAAGGCTTTATTTATATAATTTACTTAACCATACTATGCTCTAATCTTAATTTATCTGCAATCATTGCTATAAATTCAGAGTTTGTTGGTTTTCCTTTAGTATTATGAACTGTATATCCAAATAATTGGTTTATAGTATCAACTTTACCTCTACTCCATGCAACTTCTATCGCATGTCTTATAGCTCTTTCTACTCTACTTGGAGTAGTGTTGAACTTCTTAGCTATACTTGGGTATAATTCTTTAGTCACAGCTCCTAAAAGTTCAACATTTTCTATAACCATTTTTATAGCTTCTCTTAAGTATAAATATCCTTTTATATGTGCTGGAACACCTATTTCATGTATTATATTTGTTATTTCAGTTTCTATATTCCCTGCATTTCTTACAAAATCACTTCTAGTCATTTGTATATCTGCATGTGTTCTTGGCTTAGCTTCAACATGATTCGTTTTATTTGCCACTAACTCTCTTATTCTATTTATAAATATAACAAAATCAAAAGGCTTAACTATATAATAATCTGCACCTAAGTTTATAGCAGATTGAGTTATCTTATCTTGACCTACTGCAGATAAAACTATTATTTTTGGCATCTTAGGAAGATTCATAGAGTTTAATTTTTCTATTACTCCTAAACCATCTAAGTGCGGCATTATAACATCTAATACTAGTAAATCTGGTTGAGTTTTTTTAACTAAATCTAAAGCTTCTATACCGTCTTTTGCTATACCTAATATTTCTATATCGCTTTCATTTGATAAATATTCCTTTAAAACCTGACAAAAGTCCTTGTTATCGTCAGCTAATACTATTTTAATTTTCTCGTTCACTAAAATTCCCCCTATTAATAAAACATTTTATTTTTTATATTTAAATAATATCGAAAGTTTTTCACTTTTAATCATATTCGACATACTAAATTTATATTCCTTCAATCTATTTAAAATTTTAATATTTATTATTATTTTTTTAATCTTTATTCTCTAATTTTATCATTTCCTCTATAAAAATACCATATCCTTTTTTAGGATTATCTTTAATTACATGAGTTACAGCTCCAATAAGCTTATTATCTTGTATTATAGGAGCACCACTCATACCTTGAATAATACCACCTGTATAATTAATTAATCTATCATCCGTAACTTCTATTGAAATTTGTCTAGTACTTTGTTCATCTGTTGATATATCAATTATATTTATATCATAGCTTACTGTATTTTTATTTTTATCTTCTAATAATATGTATGCTTTTCCTAGGTTTATATCTTTTTCACTTCCCACTTCCATTAACTGAGTTGATTTTTTCTTTTCTGAATTATATATTCCAGTAATTCCAAAATTAGAATTACATTTAAACTCACCAATTGGACTTTTTAAATCAAAATCGCCATATAAATATCCAATTTTCTCATTTGTTGCCTTTTCTATATTTAATTTTTTAGGTTTATATACATATCCTTGCTTTATTTTAAGCAACTCATTTGTATCAGAATCTATTATAGCATGACCAATACCTTTAAACACAGCTTCTTGTGGATCATAAAATGTAATTGTACCTACTCCTGATATCTTATCCCTTACCCATAATCCTAATCTTTTATTTTTTCCATATTTTTTTAATTTTATATTCTCATCAATACAATTTTCATCTCTTATTAAACTTATCTTAACTTCATCTTCATTTACATCTTCTAATATTTCAGATATATCTTGAACATTTTCAATTTTTATATCATTTATAGCTATTATATTATCACCTTTTTCTATACCACCTATATACTCTATATTTTCCTCTTCATATCCTATAACTAAAACTCCATCTGTAGTTGCTTTTATACCTACGATTTCTCCTAAAGGATATACATATTTCTTATTCATAGCTTTCATATTTATAGCTTCTATGCTATTACTTAAATACACACTTTTATAATAAGATCCAAATAGTATAAAACAACTAATTAAAATTAAAGATAATATAACATTTTTTCTTTTCATATTAACCTCCAACCCTTATATATTATGTATTTATAATTCCATTTTTAGTAAGTTTTATACAAAAAAAGAAGCCTTATAGGCTTCTTTTAGCTAATTCTATTATTTCAGTAGCATGTTCCATTGTTTTCTCTGTTATATTACTTCCTGCTATAAGTCTTGCTATTTCATCTTTTCTTTGATTATTATCTAGCCTTCTTATAGTTGTGAACGTTCTTTCATTTGATGTACTTTTTTCTATACAATAATGAGTATCTGCTGTAGCAGCAATTTGTGGTAAATGTGTTATACATATAATTTGTTTTTTCTTACCTATATTACTAAG
>OOCW01001871.1_pt1 | contig 13362 bp, 10 predicted proteins | sample 1671201 | NCBI WGS metagenome assembly OOCW01 (sample SAMN06348132, study PRJEB24527) | human gut metagenome | biome: human gut; feature: ankylosing spondylitis patient; material: feces | host: Homo sapiens | place: China | collected 2015-10
GATTCATCAATCGGATATAAGACATAGAATTTACATCAATACGGATATGGAAATCTTTTTCTACCTGTTCAATGCTTTCGATGTTGTTGAATGGAACGATTGTCGTAAGGGGTCCATCGGAGGAAGACCCGTCTTTGCTGAGCCATTGGACTTCGTAGAACGCGAAGCCGACACCGGGAAGAACATCCACATCAGCTGCGAACAGCTGACGGTGCCCCTTGAACCCGGTCTTGAGCAAGGTTGCTACGCAGGGGAAGTCGTCGCTCCACCATGAGGGGAGGTCGAGGGTTTCGATTTCCTTGTCGTCGGTTAGAATGGCGTTGTTCATTTGAACCTTCTTTCATTTGATCTCGGCATCCGTAGCGTTTTTGCCGATGCCCAGCACCTCGTAATAATCTCTTTTTTCTGCCATATGATCACACCTTTATGTGTTGAAGTAAGTTGACTTTTATTCCTTTCCCCTATGGGAACAGCCGGTTCTTTGTCCGTAAGGGCGTACAGCCTGTGCCTGCAAGCGGCAACGTGATTTCACTGCGGGCACACGCTGTGCGCCCCTACGGACGGGACGCAGCTTTGTGGGCTTAACCCCACAATGGCCGCCGCCGGAATTGCCTGGCGGCGGCCTTTTGGGTTACAGGGATGTTCCCCTGTTTATTCTGTTATCTTACACCTCGTGGAAATCAGCGTCAACAGCACCGTCATCCTTCGGGGCGGAACCGGCATTGCCCGTGGGGCCCTGCTGGGCGTCAGCGCCCGGCTGCTGGCCCTGTTGCTGGGCAGCCTGCTGGTAAACCTTCTCGCTGATGGCGTAGAAGGCCTTCTGCAGGTCATCCTGCTTTGCCTTGATGTCATCAACGCTGCCGGACTTCAGGGCTTCCTTCAGGGCAGACAGCTTGGTCTCGACCTCGCTCTTTTCCTCGGCGGAAACCTTGTCGCCGAACTCGCCCAGTGCCTTCTCGGTCTGGAACACCATCTGGTCGGCGTTGTTGCGGGCATCAACATCTTCGCGGCGCTTCTTATCCTCAGCAGCATACTGCTCGGCATCCTTAACGGCCTTGTCGATATCATCCTTGCTCATGTTGGTGGAAGCAGTGATGGTAATGCTCTGCTCCTTGCCGGTGCCAAGGTCCTTAGCGCTTACATGCACAATGCCGTTGGCATCGATATCAAAGGTAACTTCGATCTGGGGCACGCCGCGCGGAGCCGGAGCGATGCCATCCAGGTGGAAGGTACCCAGGCTCTTATTGTCGCGGGCAAACTCACGTTCGCCCTGCAGAACGTTGACTTCAACGCTGGGCTGGTTGTCAGCAGCAGTGGAGAAGATCTGGCTCTTCTTGGTGGGGATGGTGGTGTTGCGCTCAATGATCTTGGTGCAAACGCCGCCCAGAGTCTCAATGCCCAGGCTCAACGGGGTAACATCCAGCAACAGCAGACCCTTAACGTCGCCCTGCAGAACACCGCCCTGGATGGAAGCGCCGACAGCAACACATTCATCGGGGTTGATGCCCTTGAACGGCTCGCAGTTCAGTTCCTTCTTGACAGCGTCATAGACAGCGGGGATACGGGTGGAGCCACCGACCATCAGGACCTTAGCCAGGTCAGAAGCCTTCAGGCCTGCATCAGCCAGAGCCTTGCGGACAGGGGTCATGGTGCGGTCAACCAGATCAGCGGTCAGTTCATTGAACTTTGCGCGGGTCAGGGTCATATCCAAGTGCTTGGGGCCGTTGGCGTCAGCGGTGATGAACGGCAGGTTGATGTTGGTGGAAGTGGCGCTGGACAGCTCGATCTTTGCCTTCTCAGCAGCTTCCTTCAAGCGCTGTGCAGCCATCTTATCCTTGCGCAGGTCGATGTTGTTTTCCTTCTGGAAATCCTCAGCCATCCAGTCGATGATGCGCTGGTCGAAGTCATCGCCGCCCAGGTGGGTATCACCGTTGGTGGCCAGAACCTCGGTCACGCCGTCGCCCATCTCGATGATGGACACATCGAAGGTGCCGCCGCCCAGGTCGTAGACCATGATCTTCTGGTCCTCTTCCTTATCGATGCCGTATGCCAGAGATGCGGCAGTGGGCTCGTTGATGATACGCTTGACGTTCAGGCCGGCAATGGTGCCTGCGTCCTTGGTTGCCTGACGCTGGCTGTCGTTGAAGTATGCAGGAACGGTGATGACTGCATCGGTGACAGTCTCGCCCAGATAAGCCTCGGCATCAGCCTTCAGCTTCTGCAGGATCATAGCGCTGACCTGCTGGGGAGTGTACTCCTTGCCGTTCAGGGTCACCTTGTGGTCGGTGCCCATGTAACGCTTGATGGAAGCCACGGTGTTTTCGGGGTTGGTGATGGCCTGACGCTTTGCGACCTGGCCGACCAGACGGTCGCCGGTCTTGGTAAAGCCGACCACAGACGGGGTGGTGCGTGCACCCTCAGAGTTTGCGATGACAACGGGCTCGCCGCCCTCCATGACAGCCACGCAGCTGTTGGTAGTACCAAGGTCGATACCAATGATCTTACTCATAATGAAAGCTCCTCTCAAATTCAGAACGTTTTTTGTTTATATGATGCTCAAATGTTACCAAGCGGATGTTATATTTGAAAACCCTTGCGGGGTCTTGCAAAATCACTCTGCCACAACAACGGTGGCATGGCGGACGATCTTATCGCCCAGCTTGTAGCCCTTCTGGTAAACCGTGATCACGGTGCCGCTCTCCTGCCCATCGGGGGCGGGGATCTGCTGCACGGCATTCATAAAGTTGGGGTCAAAGGGCTTGCCCAGCGCCTCGATCTCCTCCACATGGAGGGCATCCAGTGCCTTGGCGGCTTTGTCCAGCGTCATGGTCACGCCCTTTTTGTAGTTCTCGTCGGTGGTGGGGGCGTTGGCCGCCATCTCCAGCGTATCCAGAATGGGGATGATCTGGTTCACGGCAAAGGACACGCCATCGTTGAACTTCTGGTCAGCCTCACGGGTGGAGCGCTTGCGGTAGTTCTCATACTCGGCGGCCATCCGCAGCAGCTGATCCTTGGCCTGATTGGCATTCTTCTCAGCCGCGTCCAACTTTGCCTTCACGGCCTCCAGCTCCCGGGCCTTCTTGTTGAAGAAGCCATCCTTTTTCTTGGGGTCTGCCGCTTCAGCGTTCGCCTCGGGAGCCGCTGCCTGCTCAGGTGCAGTTTCCGGGGCGGCCTGCTCGGCGGTGTTGGGCTCCACGGCAGGTTCTTCTGCCTGCGGGGTCTTTTTTGTTTCTTCGCTCATTCCAGGTCCTCCTTATAGATCACAGTCCGCCGGGGTGCGGCTGCCTGCGGGGTATCTTTTCGTTTACCGCTCATTCCTTCGCCAAGCTGATCGGCAAAGGTGTGGAGCAGCGGCATCAGCTTCTGGAAGGGCATCCGGGTGGGGCCGATGAGGGCCACGGAGCCCCAGAGGCCTCCGCCCACCAGATACCGGTCACTCACGATGCACAGGCCGGGGATCTGAGGTTCCAGATCCTCGCCCAGCAGGATGCTTTCGCTCTGCTCTGCCGGGGGTGCAATGAGGGCAGCAGCCTGCTCTTCGTCGTTCAGCAGGCTCAGGATGCTGCCCACCTTGCCGTCCAGCTGGGGCCAGTCCAGCAGGTACTGCTCACCACCCAGATACACATGGGGCTGGGTGGAATCCTGCAGGATAGCGGCGGCGGCGCTGATCACCGGCACCAGCTCCGGGCTGATCTGGCTGCACAGCTCTGCAAGGAGCCGGGGCGACAGATCAACAGGAGCCACAAAGGTCAGGTTCCGGTTGAGCAGGGCGGCAAGCGCCGCTGCATTTTCCCGGGAAAGACCGGTGCGGACCCGCGCCACACGGGTGCGGACATAACCGGCAGTGGTCACAGCCAGCACCGCTGCGGCGCTGCGGCCCACCTGCACCACCTCGTAGTGGGCGATGCAGAGATCCTCAGCACAGGGGGTGCTGACGGCGGCGGTACAGCCGCTGATGGCGGCCAGCGCCTTGGCGGCACCCTGTGCCAGCTTTTCCGGCTCGTGGTCAAGGCTTGCGAACACCGCGTCCACACGGGCGCGGGTCACACGGTCCAGCGGCTGGTCATCGGTGAGAAGATGATCCAGATAATAACGGTAGCCCTTGGCACTGGGGACACGGCCTGCGCTGGTGTGGGGCTGCTCCAGCAGACCCAGCTTGGTCAGCGCGGCCATCTCGTTGCGCAGCGTGGCACTGGAAACTGCCATATCAAAGTAGTTTGCCAGCACACTGCTGCCCACGGGCTCGCCCTCGAGGCCATACAGCGCAACGATCGCCTGCAAGACACGCTGTTTGCGTGCATCCATCGTCATAGCGCCTGCCTCCTTCGTTCGCTTTTTGTTCTTTAGCACTCCTTCTTCCTGAGTGCTAAGACCATTATATCCAATTTTGCGGCGCTGTCAATAGCTTCTCAGAAAAGTTTTGAAAGATTCATAATTCTGTCATAAAGGCCGTACAAAAAAGAGCCGCCCTGCGGCGGCTCTCCTATATAATAGATCATTCCTCCATCTGCTTTGCCAGAAATGCCGCCGCCACATTCACAGCCTTGAGCTGAGCGGCATCGGGCTGGGCAGTGCGGTCCTCCGTAAGCAGGCCCACACTGCCGGTGACATCTCCCGCCGCAATGATGGGCACAGCGCACAGCAGCGCCCGGGGTGAGCCCTCACAGGGCAGCAATGCCTTTTCGGGGCTGCCATCGCTCTGGTAGGGCTTGCGGCTGTCCATCAGCTTTTCCAGCGGCTGGCTCACGCTGCGGTCTGCCAGATCCCGCCTGCCCGCACCGGATGCCGCCAGAATGCGGTCCCGGTCTGAGACAAAGGCCGTCAGGGCAAAGCACTTGCTCAGCACATCCACATACTGGGCCGTCACCCCGCTCAGTTCCCCCATGGGCGAATACTTTTTGAAGATGACCTCGCCGTCCCCCGTTGTGAAGATCTCCAGCGGGTCTCCCCTGCGGATGCGCTGGGTGCGGCGGATCTCCTTGGGGATGACCACCCGCCCCAGCTCATCGATGCGGCGCACGATACCGGTTGCTTTCATAAGGTTCCCTTCCTTTCCATGTTCCGGTTTTGCTTCCAGATTTCTGCGAAGTATGGTTATTCTGTGGAAACAGGAAGGGAATTATTCATTCAGCTCCTGCCGGAGCGCTGCTTATCCTCATACATCCGGTGGTCGGCCAGGATGCGGATGGCACGCACATCGTCGCTGTCACTTGGGTAGACCGCACAGCCGCAGCTGGTGCCAACCTGCACCTCTGCATCCTTCAGGCGGTAAGGCTCCCGGATGGCTGCCTTGATCTTTTCCACCCGGCTCTTGCAGAACCCCTCCGTTACGGCTCCGTTGACGATGAGGGCGAACTCATCCCCGCCGATGCGGAACACCGCATCGCTCTCCCGCACGCAGCCCCGCAGGCGGCTGGCCACCTCCTTGAGCAGCTGGTCGCCCACATCGTGGCCGTAACGGTCGTTCACAGGCTTGAAACGGTCAAGGTCGAGGTAGAACAGGACAAACGGTGTCCTGTTCAGCTCGTTTTCTTTCAACAATGCGTCAAAATAGCGTTCATTATACAGTCCGGTCAGGCCGTCGGTGTTGGCCAGGTCCTCCATCTGCTGGCGGGCCTCCCCTTCCTGCCGGAGGGCGCGCTCCTTTTCCTCCACGCGCAGGCGGGCATCGGTGCGGACACCGTGCACCAGCACGATGCCTGCGCAGAAGAACAGCCCAGCCAGCAGCAGGATGGTGGCGTTCTGGATCTTCCGCATTCCACTGTCCACCACGTCACGGCCGACGATGCCCACAATGGACAGATTCTGAAAGCCAACAGGCTGGTAGACCAGATAATAGCTCTTGCCCTCAAGCCAGTAGAAAAGGCTGCCGCTGCGGCCCTCTGCCACGTCCTGCCGGGCCCGGGTCAGTGTGCCCGCATCCACCTGCGCATACTTCTGCAGGTAGTCGAACAGGTTGTCCATCCAGTCCTCGATCTCGCTCTTGGGCTCCTCCGAGAGCATCACATCGCCATCGGGATGGATGATGTAGCAGTCGCTCTGGCCGCCGTAAGCACTGCCGCCAATCAATTCCTCTATGGTCTTATTCCGATAGCTCACGGCAAGGCTGGTGTAGGTGGTGCCGTCGATCTCCACCGGCGCAATGGGCGCAGAGTATACCACCCGGCGCTCCCCGCTCCGCATGATGTAGCTGGACACCGTAGGCTTGCCGGTGCGGTACATCTCCTCAAAGGCCGTCCAGAGGTGATCCACTTTTTCATGCTTGCCCCGGATGCTCCAATATTCGCAGTTTTCATTGAACAGATACACGCTGCTGTACCGCCAGATCTCCCGCTCGGCCTCATAGCTGCGCAGGCGTTCCTCCGCCAGGCCCTCCTCATTGGCAGCCTGCAGGCTCTTGCCCCACTCGTTCAGCATGTTCCAGTTGCTCCGGCTGAAGATGGTAAACGCCTTATCCACCTGCTCATAGGTCTCCAGCAGGTTGCGGGTGCCTTCGTCATAGAACTGCTGCCGGATGTACAGGACGTACCAGCACAGACCTGTCACCACGACCATCGCCAGCAGCAGCGCAGCTGCCGTCCATCTTTCTTTTTTCTTCCACATATTCAGCTTCTCCTCAGCAGAGTCCCAACTCTCTGCCCTTTTCCGGCCGCATTTCCACAGCCTGCGAAACCACGCAATTCCGTCGAATCAACACTACCAAATTCTGCTTTTTCTGTCAAGGCTTTCGTCAAAGATTATTCGCTGCAAATTTGGGGCATTCTTCTATCCTTTTGCTGCTGTGTATGTTATAATAAAATGTATGGATTTCTGAGGGGGTGCTCTTATGCAGCAGATCGTGATATTGGGCGGCGGTGCAGCGGGCCTTGCCGCCGCATTGGCCGCCGCCCAGTCTGCCCCGGCAGGGGCAGTGCGGGTGACGGTGCTGGACCGCAACCCCAGGTGCGGCAAAAAGCTGTTGGCCACCGGCAACGGCCGCTGCAATCTGGACAACACCGGCATTGCACCGGAGCAGTATTTCACCGCTGACCCCGCCGCCCTGCGGCCCCTGCTGGCCGCGGTGGATGCCGCCGCACCGCTGGAATGGTTCGCGGCGCTGGGCCTGTACACCCGCACCGATGAGGCCGGACGGGTGTACCCCTACTCCAACCAGGCCGCAGACGTGCTGGCCCTGCTGGAAGGCCACCTTGCCCGGCTGGGCGTGGAGGTGCGTACTGGCTGCACTGTGCAGACCCTGAGCCAGAACCGCAGCGGCTATACCATCCTGTGCGAGAATGCCGAGGGTCAGGACCAGACCCTGCGGGCCGATGCCGTCATCTGCGCCATGGGCGGCAATGCCGGGCCGCAGTTCGGCACCGACGGCTTCGGCACCCGATTCGCCGCCCAGTGCGGCGGAAAGCTGGAGCCGCTGTACCCCTGCCTGACCGCCCTGCAGACAGCAAAGCCCAACCGATCTCTGGCCGGCATCCGGGCCAAAGCCGCCGCCACCCTGCTGGACCTCGACCGCCACTGCGCCGTGGCCGTGGAAAACGGCGAGGTGCAGTTCACGGACTACGGGCTTTCGGGCATCTGCATCATGCAGTTGTCCGGCCATCTGGCCCCGGGGCGGGGGCCAAAGCGCCCGGCCGTGGAGCTGGACCTCTTCCCCATGCTGGACGAGACTGCCCTGACCGCCCTGTTTGCGGCCCGGGTGCCCCTGCTGCCGGGCAAGGCACCTGCGGATTTCTGGACAGGTCTGCTCAATCCCAAGCTGGGCCGCGCCCTGTGGGCAGCGGCAAAGCTGCCTGAAAAACCGGTGGACACCCTGCCGGATGCCGCCTGGCAGGTGTTGGCCAACGCGGCCAAGCACTGGCTGTTCGAGGGTCTGACCCCCTGCGGCTGGAAGCAGGCCCAGACCACCGGCGGCGGCCTGAGCCTGACCGAAGTGACCCCCAGCTTCCAGTTCAAGGGCTGCCCCGGCCTTTACTTTGTGGGTGAAACGCTGGACTGCGCCGGCAGCTGCGGCGGCTTCAACCTGCACTGGGCCTTTGGCAGCGGCATCGCCGCCGGGCGTGACGCGGTGCGGAGCCTGAAGCGGCCTGCCCCAAAGCCGAATAAAAAGAAGCGATAAAGAATGACCCTCTCCATCCCGCATCTGACAGACAGACTGCAGGGACGGAGAGGGTCATTTTCGTTTCAGATACGCTTGTGTCTCCCGGACCACCACTCCCGAAAGCCCCACCACGCCCACAAGATTGGGCAGCATCATCAGGCCGTTGAAGGTATCGGAGAGCGCCCAGGCCAGATCCAGCTTCATCACAGCACCCACCAGCACCATGGCTGCGAACACCAGCTTATATCCTGCGGCGGCGCGCTCCCCCAGCAGATACACCACTGCCCGGGTGCCGTAATGGCTCCACCCCAGCGTAGTGGAATAGGCAAACAGCAGGACCGACACCGCGATGAACTGCGGCCCGAACGCCCCGAACACCGTGGAAAAGGCCTGCCCCACCAGTGCGGAGCCTTCCACACCGGTCAGGGCCGCACCGGTGTCCAGATCCACAAGGCCGCTGGTGAGTACCACAAGGGCCGTGAGGGTGCAGACCACCATGGTATCTGCAAACACCTCGAACATCCCCCACATTCCCTGCTGGACAGGCTCCTCCACGTTGGCCGCGCAGTGCACCAGCACCGACGCGCCCAGTCCTGCTTCGTTGGAAAAAGCTCCCCGCTTGAATCCCCAGCTGATGGCCCGGGCCATGCCGTAACCCAGCACCCCGCCCCCGGCGGCCTGCAAGCCAAACGCCCCCCGGAAGATGGCCGCGAATGCCGCCGGGACAGCCGCCCAATGGACACAGACCACGGTCAGCGCCCCGAACAGGTAGAACAGGGCCATGAGCGGGACGATGGCCTCCGTGACTGCGGCCACCCGCTTCAGTCCGCCCAGTATGACCCGCCCGGTGAGCAGGGCCAGTACGATGCCCGTTGCCACCGGCGGCACCCGGAACACTGCCTGCAGATTGCCCGCGATGGAGTTGATCTGGCTCATATTCCCCATGCCGAAGCTGGCCAGCACGCAAAAGCAGGCAAACAGCACCGCCAGTGCCCGGCCAAAGCCGCCGCCCAGCCCCTCGGCCAGATAGTACATGGGCCCGCCGCACCATCTTCCGGCGGCATCCCGGCGGCGGTAGCAGATGCCCAGCACGTTCTCGGCATAGCTGGTCATCATCCCCAGCAGGGCCATGACCCACATCCAGAACACAGCCCCTGGCCCGCCCGCCAGAATGGCTGCCGCCACACCCACGATGTTGCCGGTGCCAATGGTCGCCGCCAGCGCCGTGCAAAGGCTCTGGAACTGGCTGATGGCTTCATCGTCCGTGTGGGCGGTCACATTCCGGTCCAGGAAGATGGCCCCGATGGTGTGGCGCATCCAGTACCCGAAATACCGCAGCTGGAAAAATCCGATGCGCACTGTCAGCAGGCAGCCGGTGCCAAACAGCAGTGCCAGCCCCACCGGCCCCCATACCACACCGCCGACCACCGCATTCACCCGCGCCAAGCTCTCCCACATACACAAACGCCCCCTGTGCTCTACTGTATGGCACAGGGGGCGTTTTCATGCCCGGGCAGCGGTTTCTGTATAAAAAAGCGCATCCCGGCCCACCCTGTTCCAAAACAGAACGGAGGAACACGGGATGCACAAGAACGGTTGGAGGCCCTTCTGGGCGGCTTTGGGGGCGGCACTTCTGGTGCTGCTGCCGCTGGTGGGCGGCACAGTCCTGCTCACCCGGCAGATGGTGCGCACCCGCATCCAGACCGCCCAGCCCCAGAGCGGGGTGCCCATCCAGCTGCCCCGGGCCGAGCACCGGATGACCCTGCTTCTCTGCACCGCCGGGGAGCAGCCGAGCTTTTTGCTGGTCTACCTGAACGCCGCCCAGAACAGTCTGAACCTGCTGGCCGTGCCGGGGGAGCTGACGGTTCCCTTCAACGGAGAGACTGCCAGCCTTGCCCACTGCTACGGAGCGGCGGGGCCCGCCCGGTGCCGTCAGGCGCTTCTGGAGGTGCTGGGCCTGCCGGAGGATATGCTTTATCTGGCGCTGTCCCCCGCCGTGCTGGAAAAGACCGCTTCCCGTTACGGGCCGGTGCGGGTGGGGTTTTCGGGGGCACTGACTGCCGATGAGCTGGCCGAAACCGGGCTTTCCTCCGCTGTGCAGAGCATTTCAGCCAAGGAGGCCCACGCTCTGCTCTCCGGCTGGGATACGGACGGCATCCTGCCGCCTGCCCGCCGGGCCGCCGCCCGGGCGGCAGTATGGGAAGCCTTTTTCCGACAGGACATCGCCCTGCTGCCCGCCACCCTGCCGGATGCCCTGCGGGCCAGCAGCACGGCCCTGCTCACCGACTTTTCGGCGCAGGATTACGCCCTGCTGGGCACGGTCCTGGAGTTTCTGGCCAACAACAGCGCCCTCCCCCACGCCGAGGCCCTGCCCGGGGCGTGGGATGCAAAAGCGGGCACTTACACGGTCACAGACGCTTCCCGGGCGGCGGTGCAGACCTTCCTCAGCGTTTCGCCCGCCTCGGGGAATGATGCCTCGCTCAGGGAGCCATAGCCCAGCACAAACGTACCGGAAAAATCCTGTTCCCCGCCGGTCAGGTCATAATCGCTCAGTAAACTCAGGGCCACGCCCTGCGCCTTTGCGGCGGCGCGAAGGGCGGCATCCGGCGGGGCATTTTTCAGCCTTGCCAACAGATGCAGGCCGGTGTGCAGGCCGGTCAGGGTCAGCTTGTCCGGCGCAAAGGCAGCGCGCAGAGAGGCAGCCAGCGCATCCCGCCGGGCCTTGTAGGCCACGCGCTCCCGGGCAAGATGCCGGGTGAAGTAGCCCTCGCGGATAAAGCGGGCCAGGGTCTGCTGCTCAAACCGGCTGACGGTGCAGGAATAGATCCGGTACTTTGCCCGCCAGGCGGGCAGCAGCTGCCGGGGCAGCACCATGTAAGCGATGCGGATGCCGGGGGCCAGGCTGCGGGAGCAGGTGGAGAGGTAGACCACCGGGCCGTCGGCCCCGGCCATGCCCTGCAGGCTGGGCAGGGGGCGGGTATCAAAGCGGAACTCCGAATCGTAATCGTCCTCTATGATATACCGCTGGCCCGGGCAGCGGGAGGCCCAGTGGAGCAGCTCCGTGCGGCGGCCCGCCGGCATGGTCACGCCCGTGGGGAACTGGTGGCTGGGCGTGACATAGCACACCGCCGCGCCCGAGCCGGACAATGCCTCAACAGAAAGGCCGTCCGCATCCACAGGCAGGCAGCAGCACGCCACGCCGTTGTTTTCCAGCACCTGCTTCGCGCGCTGGTAGCCGGGGTTTTCCACCGCCGTTTTGCCGGGCAGGAGCGGGGCCAGCAGGCCCAGCAGGTACTCCATGCCGGCACCCACCACCACCTGCTCGGCGGTGCACCGCACGCCCCGGTATTCCTCCAGATAATCCGCCAGCGCCTGCCGCAGCTCCACGTCCCCCTGTGCATCGCCATGGGCCAGCAGCTGGGGCGAGGAATAGAGCAGCTCTTTCTGCAGTCGGGCCCAGGTGCGGAACGGGAACAGCCCCGGGTCCACGCCCCGGGTGGACAGATCGAACCGGACGGGCGGCTCGGCTGCTTCCGGCGGAGCGGCAGACACCGGGGGCGGCACTTCCTCGGGCCGGGTGGGCAGGGCAAGATATTCCTGTACATAAAAGCCGCTGCGCTCCCGCGGCTCCATGTAGCCCTCGTTCGCCAGGATCTGATATGCCGCGTCCACCGTGTTGACAGACACCGACAGCTCTGCCGCCAGCCGCCGCTTGCCGGGCATCCGGGTGCCCGCCGGAATGGCCCCGCTGCGCATCTCGGCGGCAAGGCTCTCATAGAGCTGCTCGTACAGCGGCACCCCGCTGGCGGCATCCAGTGCAGTTGTCAGATGAAACATAAGACCTCTCCCCTTTTTGGATGCTTTGCCAAACTGACCCCATAAAAAAACTTTATTCTGGGTATTTTCATGGTGCCAGTTTCGCGTATAATAGGAGCATACCAACCACACACCCAAATGTCAAGTAGTTTTATGGGTAAGTGGCCTTGAAACGGGCGAACGATCCTGCAAAACAGGATGGAGGGGGTTCGCCCCGAAAAATTTGGAGGGAAAAATCATGTCTACAACTGCAATGTGGCTGCTGCTGGCTGTGGTGATCGTTGTCATCCTGTTCGGCAGTGTGCTGTACAAGCGCACCTTTACCACCAAGGAGCTGGCCCTGACCGGCGTTATGGCCGCGCTGAGCCTGGTGGCATACCTGTTCTTCCGCGTGCCGTTCTACGGCGGCTCCTCGTTCCATCTGGGCAACACCTTCACCGCCCTGACCGCCCTGCTGCTGGACGGCGTTTCCGGCGGCCTGGCCGGTGCGATCGGTCTGGCTCTGGCCGATATCCTGGCCGGTGACCCGGGCTATGCCGTGACCACCTTTGTGCTGAAGTTCATCATCGGCATCACCTGCGGTGCCGTGGCCCACAAGGTGTTCAAGCTGCGCGATCTTGACCGCCACAGCAAGGGCTACCTGCTCAAGGTCATCGTGGCAGGCGGCTCCGGCCTGCTGCTGAACGTCATCACCGACCCGTTCCTGGGCTATTTCCGCAACATTTACATTTTTGGCCAGGAGTACACCGTGGCACAGGCCCTGTCCAAGATCGCCGGTGGTGTCACCTTTGTCAACAGCGTAGCCTCCACCATCTGTGTGGTCATCCTGTATCTGGCCCTGCGCCCGGCTCTGGAGCGCGCCGGTCTGCTGCCCAAGGGCGAAAAAAAGTAAGCCTCTCATCTCTTTCTGACGCATAGATGGAAAGCCCCCGGCCTGTATCCTCAACATGATATGCTGCCCCTAGAGTAGACAGAGTAAAAAGAAAACTCTGCGTACTCTGGGGGTATTTTCATGGTAAGCAAGAACAATCACAATACAGCGGAAGTAAAATATCAAAAAGTGTCCCGTGTTGGACGCTGCAAGCTCACGTCCGTGCCATGAATCGAGCGGCCTAACGCCGATTTGCACAAAAAATTCGCCGTTCCCTTGTGGAAACGGCGAACAAAAATCTTATATTATTTTTTCTGTCTGCTTGACGGGGCACTTCACGGGCAGGCGATGTGGGACAGAAGTGCAGAAGATCAGCCCTCGATGAGCTCAACGGTCTTCATCTTGACGGGGGTAGTGGGCTTATCGTTCCAGTCGGTGCGGACGGAAGCGATCTTGTCCACAACATCCATACCGGCAACCACCTTGCCGAAAGCGGCATACTGGCCGTCCAGATGGGGAGCGTCCTTGTGCATGATGAAGAACTGGCTGCCGGCGCTGTTGGGGTTCATGCTGCGGGCCATGC
>OOCW01001876.1_pt1 | contig 13321 bp, 11 predicted proteins | sample 1671201 | NCBI WGS metagenome assembly OOCW01 (sample SAMN06348132, study PRJEB24527) | human gut metagenome | biome: human gut; feature: ankylosing spondylitis patient; material: feces | host: Homo sapiens | place: China | collected 2015-10
AAGATAGCTGTGGTCATGACTCTTGCACAAATCCTTCAGCAGTTACTTTTGATCTTTACACACCTTATGGCGTAGGTTACAAAGTAGAAGATCCAGATGGATGCTGCAAACTTATCAAAAATATTAACTACATGGGATTCATCGGTGAAGATAAAGATGCTAGAGGTTATTGCAGAGAATCAGCTACCTTCAATATGAACAATACAATTCAACAAGGTATCTCAGCTCAAGCACTTGCTAAAGTTATCGCTAGTAATGAAGATTGCTTCGCAATCGGTTTAACACTTTATATCAAAGCTATTTACTTCGTACAATACAAATTTAAACATGAAGGACTTACGATCCCACCTAAATTATCACCAATGGACGAAGATAACAACAATAGTTGCTTAGATTTCGTATGTGGTGATTTACTTGAAGCTAGTATTCAACCACTTGAAGTAGGCAAGAATGCAAAGACACTTGGCTGTAACAATAATAATGACGATAATAACTGCTGTAATAATAACAACAATAACTTTGGTTCAAAGTTTGGATGTAAAAACTAGTATGTGGTCCGAGTTGCACGTGAGTGTTGCTCGGGCTTTTTTTATGGGTTGGGTGCGTGGAGATATGGATAAGTTTGGTGATTAAATTTCCTTAACCCTCACTTCGTTCGAAGGTTAGATAAATTTAATCACCAAACTTATCCACACTACTACTGAGACAAAACATAAAAGGCGGGCAACACTTCCCGGCAAGACCACATATGGGCGTGTGAAAGGAAGGCTGAAGAGTTGCTGGCAGGAGAAACAGGGATGAAAGATACTGAGATGGAAAGAAGAAAAAGATACTGTGGTCGAAGGTTAGATAAATTTAATTTTTAGAATGTAATTGTTGGGAGGGGGGAAGTTTGATACAATTTAGGAGATATGTTTATTAAGATTAATAGATGGTCTTAGTAGTAAGTGAAAAATTTAAGCTAGGAGAATAGAAATGTACGATTTTGCTTTGACGATTTGTGCGGGAGATGAGGGGATTTATGAGGAGCGTTGTATAGATGAGTATGAGTGTATTCATGTAAGTGATGAGATTTTTGAAAGGATATTACCTGAGTTTGTGGGATTGAAAACATATTTTCCGTGTATACATAAGTGGGCAAGTGTGATTGATTGGACTGGGATTACCATTATTCCAATGGAATCTATGAAACGTTTCTTGGCCATTACAGTGGCTAGTAGGGAGAAGGATTATTGGAACTTATATGAACTTGAGGGATTGATCACATTAGTAGAACAGGGAATTAGGGAAAATAGAAGTTTAATAATCTTTGGAATCTAAAAGCGTGATATATATAAAAGACTGCCGGACAAGTCATCTAGCCCGATGAGCTTGTTCGGCAGTTTTTTTATTGATTTTTATTGATATAAATATGTAGTGCTTTAATGGCTAGAATGAGTGCACCTAGGGTGAAAAGTTTCACTGCGAAGTCTAGCATTGTTGTAAATATTGATATAGCAGATAGCATAAAGGACTCCCTTCCTCTAGTATAAATATCTAGTTGTTTAATAGTAATATCTCTTAGTGAGTATATAATCTCAATAAGTACCGAAAGTAATTTATTTGAGGTTTAGGTTGTCAAATGCTGTAACATCTAGAGTGTCACCATAGAGTTCGTAGCTGAGTTTGACTGTATCACCTACTGTAGTAAGAGTTATTTCTTCAGAAGTTGCAGAGGTGGTGTTTAAAATATAATTTTCTAGGGTATCTAGTGTGAAGTAGTAGTAGGTTGTGCCGCCTTGGACGTCTTGGCCTATGCGGGTAATTTTACCTGTTACTTCGGTTGAGCCTGAACTAGAGCCTAGATTCAGCATGTTACCTTTTGCTTTAAGGACTTGTTTTTGAGGGCTTCTTGTTTAGTTTCGCCGAGGCCTACCAGACTGTAATCTTCTACAGAGACTAAGGCTACCATTTTAATAAGGCCAGCTTTATCTTTAAGAGAAATCACGTAAGTTGGTGAGCCAAGGACATTGTACATAACTGGTACTGTGGCAAAGTAGCCTTTTTCTTGTACTTTACCTTCTGCAGAACGCATAGCAGCTGTTTCTGTAGCACCTGGTTGTTTGTAGAGTTTAGCCTCTTTAGTACGTGTATTTACAAGCATGAAACCAATTGTAGAATCATCTGCACCAGCAGAAGTGATACCTGTATACCAGTAAGAGTTACCATCATCACCATAGACAAGAGATGTACCTGGAGTTGGTTTAAGGACACCTTCTTCGGCGATTTTGGCATTGAGATAGCCATTAACGTAAGTACCCCAATATGAAATTTGATTTTCGATAAAGTATTCTGGTTGAATACGATCAATCCAAGTAGGGGCATCCTCAATAGAGTAGCGGCCTATTTCGCCAGTGGCTGGATCAACAGTGACCACCCCTACAGCATCAGCGCCGGCATATCCGACTTTGTGTTCATATAAAGTTACAATCCAATATGGATAACCTTCATCATTGACTTCTAATGTGAAATCTGTAAGCCCAATATTAGCAAAGCCATGTGTATAGAGATGACGGGCTAAATCCTGATGAAAATAAGCATTTGGTTGATATTTAATATTAATTGGTTTACCATTAATATCTTTAATAAAGCGTACATCTTGTGGATTAGTTGCAGAAACCATAATGTAACCTGTTGTTCCTTTTAAATTAGTAACCCATTTAATAAAGTCACGATGTACAATAGGTGCTACCCAGAAAAGTTCGCCATCAATATTTTGAATGTGAAAATCACCGAGCTTCGCAACGCTACCAAGTCCAGGCACTTCGCCTAATTTTTTCATACCTAAGTTATTAGCATTTTCTTCATCTACAAGACGAATATCTTCTACACTAACAGGGGTAATGTCGGAAGTAAATTCGCTTTCTGTGACTTCCCCAAGGAGAGTGCGATAACTGTTTGCATGTAAAAAAGGTGTACTTGAGATGAAAGGCACAAGTAAAAGATAGAGCATTAAAAGTCCACTTAAACCAAAACTGATTTTAGACGTTTTAGTGAAATAGTCAGCTACAGGAGATTTGAAATCTAAGTTTAAGAAGCCGAATAAAAGTAAAAACATAATAAGCGTAATATACAAAGAAGTGAAATCTGGTTTTAAAACAGGTAATTGTATATAAGCAAATATTAAAAAAGCAATGAAGCTAAAGATAAAGGTTAATATTTTCTTTTTCATGATTAACTCCTTTCAAAAATTAATATAAGGTAAGATTAACATATTATTGTGTAGAATATAAATATGTGGAATATATAGTAAAATGATAAAAAAGAAACTAAATGGGGTGTAAGTATGAGAGTTAGAGAGGAATATACATGTCCATTAGAAATTGTCCATGATATTGTAAAAGGGAAATGGAAAACAATCATTGTTTTTTCACTGCGTAAGGGGAGAATGAGCCTTTCCCAACTGCAACATGGTATTAATGGGATTTCAGAAAAAATGTTACTAGAGCAGCTAAGGGAGCTTAGACAATTTGGGATAGTGGATAAAGAAAGTTTTGAAGGGTATCCACTGCGTGTAGCATACTTTTTAACGGCAAGAGGGGAAAAGTTATTAGAAGCTGTTGAAATTATGCAAGAGATCGGCATAGAATATATGATTGAACATGGCAAGGAGGAGCTTCTAAAGCAAAAAGGAATTTGTTGTAGTATACCCACAAAAAAGTAAGTAATGTACGTTAACCCTCTTAAGGTATAAACTAAACCTAAGAAAAAGTTCTTAAACCAAATAAGATAAAGGGTGATGAAGATGAAACAAGGTTTAGTACTCATTGACTTACAAAATGATTATTTTAAAGGTGGAAAGTTTGAATTATATAAGCCAGAAGAAGCAGCAGTTCAGGCAGTAAAAATACTAGATTACTTTAGAAAACAATGCTTACCTATTTTTCATATACAACATATTAATGTGAAGCCTAATCCGGTATTTTTTGCACCAGATACAGAGGGCGCTAATATTTATAAGGCAGTAGCACCTCTACAAAATGAAGTAAGGGTGGTTAAGCATTATCCAGATAGTTTTTTACAAACTAATTTGCAACAAGAATTAGAAGCACAGGGAGTTACAGAACTTGTGGTTTGTGGGATGATGAGCCATATGTGTATAGATACTACAGTAAGATCAGCAGTAGCTAAAGGATATGGTGTCACATTAATTGAGAATGCTTGTACCGCAAGAGCATTAGAATGGGAAGGTAAAATGCTTCCAGCACAAAACGTACACAATGTGTTTATGGCAGCCTTAGCCAGTGGCTTTGCTAAGGTAATGAAGGCTGATGAGTGGCTAAGTAATTATAAAAAAGCTCATTAACTAAATAAGTAATGAGCTTTTTTATAGAATAAATGCTGTGCTAAAATGAGCAGCTATATTTTTCTTCTACGCTGGGGCTTACGCCATAAAAGTGGCAGTAAAGCAATAATAACAATGGCACCGGCAATAACAGCAGAAACCTGGAAAGTAAGTGCTGCATAATTGACAGCTAAACTATAGTTAGAATCTAGTATGGCTGCCATAGTGCGATAAAGTCCAACCCCTGGCACGAGTGGAATGATACCTGCAATTAAGAAAACTGTAACAGGTGTTCTACGCTTTCTGGCAAGAATATAAGAAAGCTGAGTAACAAGTAAGCTAGCAATAAAAGTAGAAAGAACTGATGAAAGATTTTTATCTAAACAAAGTAAATAAACAAGCCAGCCCAGAGCTCCTACAGCGCCACAAATGAGTAGGTGCTTTTTTTGTACGTGAAAAACGACTGAAAAAGTAATCGTAGAAATAAAAGCACTAATTACACTAATAATCATAATACCCCTCCAAGCCATAGAAAAAGGCCAAGGGAGCTACCAACACCCGCAGCTAAAGCGACTGCCACGAGAAGTGCTTCTACAGCCCTAGCAATACCTGAAATCAGTTCATCACCAATGGCATCACGAACAGCAGTTGTGAAGGCCACCCCAGGTAAAAGCGGCATAATACAGCCAATAACAATAGGCTCTTGATGAATGGCCGTTTTAAAGATAAAGCTGCAAATACTTGCTGCAAATCCTATGACTAAAGCACATAAGAATAAAACAAAGAAATTAACAATGCTTTTATCTGTAAGTAGAGACTTTAAGAAGCCTATAGCCATGCCAATGAAGAATGAAAGAATAAATTCTAAAATGCCGCCATTAAACATAACAGAGAAGAAGCCACAACTAATGCCAATGCATAAGATTATCAGTTTAGAAGAGTAGTAGCTTGGCGCCTTTTTAAGTGCGTCAAGTTTGGCCTGGGCTTCATGGACATCCAATTTGCCTTCTACATAATCACGGGAAAGTTGATTGAGGCTTTCAATACGATCAAGTCTTGTACTTCTATTTTTCACACGAACCACTTTAGTAACCATTGAAAAGGAGTCATCATTAATGGTGACCATAATACCCGTTGGAATAACAAAAGTATCAATTGTCTTAAATTTATGTACCTCTAAAATACGGGTAATAGTGTCTTCTACACGATAGGTTTCAGCGCCACTTTTAAGCATGAATTCACCAGTAGATACAGCAAAGTTTAATATACGTTCATGGAGATGAGGTTCTACCATTTGAATCCCTCCTTATAAAATTATTTCCTTTAGAGTATATGCAGTTTTGGAAAAAATACTTGAACTTAAATCCACTTTAAAGGTTATGAAAAGTATACACTTATAAAAAAATAGTGTAAAGGCATTGAAATATTGCAAAAATTGTCTATAAAAATATTTAATTGTTTATAAAATATTGAAATCATTAAAGTAATAATGATATGATATATATACATTTGTAATTGAAACTAAAAACTATTAACCGAGGAAATGGGGTAAGGGTGAAATGAAAAAGTTGATGCTTGGAAATGAAGCCATTGCACGTGGTGTTTATGAGGCAGGAGCTACAGTGGCTGTTGCTTATCCAGGAACACCTAGTACAGAAATTACAGAGTTCATTGCTAAATATGATGATATTTATGCAGAATGGGCACCAAATGAAAAAGTAGCTATGGAAGTAGCTATCGGCAGTAGTGTAGCAGGGGCAAGATCAGTAGTAGCTATGAAACATGTAGGTTTAAATGTTGCAGCAGACCCATTATTTACAGCAGCTTATACAGGAGTTAATGGGGGACTTGTAGCATTCGTAGCTGATGATCCAGGAATGCATAGTTCACAAAATGAACAAGATACAAGAATGATTGCAAGAGCTGCTAATGTACCAGTTCTTGAGCCATCTAATAGTACAGAGTGTAAGGAATATGTTAAAAAAGCTATGGAAATAAGTGAAGCATATGATACACCAGTTATCTTCAGATTAACAACAAGGGTTGCTCACTCACAAAGCATTGTAGAGCTTGGTGAAAAAACAGCATATGAACTTAAACCTTATGAAAAGAACATTAAAAAATATGTTATGACACCAGCTAATGCAAAACCTAGACATATTTTCGTAGAAGAACGTATGAAACGTTTAGCTGCTGATGCTGAAAAATTAGGACTACTTGGCATTGAAAAAGCTAATAATAAAGTAGGGATCATCACAAGTGGTATTTGCTATCAATATGTTAAAGAAACAGGATTTGAAGCAAATATTATGAAACTTGCTATGCTTAACCCATTACCAATAGAAGCAATTAAAGCATTTGCTGAAGGCTTAGATGAAATCTATGTTGTAGAAGAATTAGAACCAGTTATTGAAGAACAAGTAAAAGCAGCAGGTATCAATGTAAAAGGTAAAGAACTCTTCGGCAGACAAGGTGAAATCTCTGTAAGACAACTTAAATCAGTATTTGGTATGGAACTTCCTACATATAGAGAAGCACAAAAAACACCTATTAGACCTCCAGTGCTTTGTCCTGGATGTCCACATAGAAGTGTTTACACAGTAATCAACAAACTTAAATTAACAGTGACAGGGGATATCGGCTGTTATACATTAGGTTCAGCGCCACCACATGGGGCTATTGATACTTGTGTATGTATGGGGGCAAGTATTGGTATGGCTCATGGTATGGAAAAAGCTAGAGGTAAAGAGTTTACTAAGAATGTAGTTGGTATCATCGGTGATTCAACATTCATTCACTCTGGTATTACAGGACTTGTAGATATTGTTTATAATAAAGGTGTATCTACTATTATCATTGCAGATAACTCAATTACAGGTATGACAGGTCATCAACAAAATCCAGGTACGGGTAAAACGCTTCAAGGAGAACAAACTTATGCCCTTGACCTTGCCACACTTTGTAAAGCAGTAGGTATTAATAATGTTGTAACAGTTAATGCTTATGATATGAAAGCTGTAGAAAAAGCCCTTAGAGAAGAAACAGCTAAAGATGAACCATCTGTAATCATTACAAAAGCACCTTGTCGCTTAATCATCAAAGAAAAATGGCCAGTACACAAATGTGATCATGACAAGTGTATAGGTTGTGGAGCCTGCTTAAAACTTGGTTGTCCTGCTATTCAAAAAGTAGGTAATAAAGTAACTATTAATACTGCTTTATGTGCTGGCTGCGGTGTATGTGCTACAGTCTGTCCTAAAGGCGCTATTGGTAAGGAGGAAAACTAAGATGACTAAAAATATATTAATCGTAGGTGTCGGCGGACAAGGTACGCTCTTAACAGGACGTATCATTGGAAACTATGCATTATCTAAAGATTATGATGTTAAAATGTCTGAAGTACACGGCATGTCACAACGTGGCGGAAGCGTTGTAATGCAAGTGAAATATGGTGATACAGTTTATTCTCCACTTGTAGAACTTGGAGAAGCAGATATTATCTTTGCTTTTGAAAAATTAGAAGCTTTAAGATACTTACCATTCTTAAAAGAAGATGGTGTACTTATTGTCAATACACAAGAAATTGATCCTATGCCAGTAGTTATGGGGATAGAACCTTATCCAGAGGGCATTGAAGAAACACTTAAAGCAAGTTGTAAAAACATTTGTTTAATGGATGCATTATCTATTGCAGAAGAATTAGGAAGCGTGCGTGTAGTGAATATGATTATGATAGGTGCTTATGCAGCATATATCGGTGATGATATTAAAGAGTGGGAAGAACTTGTAGAAAGAACTGTTCCACCACATACAATCGAAATGAATAAAGAAGCTGTTAGAAGAGGTTATGCAGCATATCAAAATAAATAAGGTATATAGATATTTTCTTTATCATATATAATTTAAAACAATAATTTAGGAGGCAGAATATGTACACACTTGACGAATTAAAAAATGTAGATCCAGAAATGACAGAGCTTATTCTTGAAGAAACAGCAAGACAAAACAATAAAATCGAATTAATTGCTTCAGAAAACTTTGTATCAAAAGCAGTTATGGCTGCTATGGGAAGTACACTTACAAATAAATATGCAGAAGGTTATCCAGGAAAACGTTACTATGGTGGCTGTGAAGTAGTGGATAAAATAGAAGATTTAGCAAGAGATAGAGCATGTGAGCTTTTTGGTGCAGAGCATGCTAACGTTCAACCAAACTCAGGATCACAAGCTAACCAAGCAGTATTCTTTGCAGCACTTAAACCAGGAGATACTGTAATGGGGATGAATCTTAGTCATGGTGGACACTTAACTCATGGTAGCCCAGTTAATATTTCTGGTAAACACTACAACATCGTATCTTATGAAGTAGATAGAGAAACAGAAACTATCGACTATGAAGTAGTAAGAAAACTTGCTCTTGAAAACAAACCAAAAATGATTATCGCTGGTGCAAGTAACTACTCACGTATCATCGACTTCAAAAAATTTAGAGAGATTGCTGATGAAGTTGGCGCATACCTTATGGTAGATATGGCGCATATTGCTGGTCTCGTGGCAGCAGGACTTCACCCAAGTCCAGTGCCATATGCACACTTCGTAACAACAACTACACATAAAACACTTAGAGGACCTCGTGGTGGTATGATTCTTTGCTCAAAAGAATTAGCACCAATGATTGATAAAGCAATTTTCCCTGGTATCCAAGGTGGTCCATTAATGCATGTTATCGCTGCTAAAGCTGTAAGCTTCAAAGAAGCATTACAACCTGAGTTCAAAGCTTACCAAGAACAAATCATCAAAAATGCACAAGCACTTGCAAAAGGCTTAATGGATAGAGGATTACGTATCGTATCTGGTGGTACAGATAATCACGTGATGAGTTTAGATGTAAGAAGCCTCAACATATCTGGTAAAGAAGCAGAACATATGCTTGATGAAATCGGTGTAACATGTAATAAAAATACAATTCCATTTGATCCAGCATCTCCATTCGTAACAAGTGGTGTAAGACTTGGTACACCTGCTGTTACTACAAGAGGAATGAAAGAAGCAGATATGGACGAAATCGCAGAAATCATCTTCAAAACACTTTCTAACTTTGAAGCAAACAAAGAAGAATGTACAAAACGTGTAGCTGATTTACTTGCTAAATATCCTTTATACTAATAAAAAAAGGGCTGTAGTACAATGGTGCTACAGCCTTTTTTTGGAAAGAGTTCGTTAAAAAAATAACTTTAGTAGAATAATTAATTATTTTTAAGTAATTTATTGACTAAAATTAAAAATTCTAACTTAAAGCCCTTGCTATATAATATAATTAATAATAAAATAAAGAAAAACAAGATACTTATTTTTTGTACTATTATATAATTGTAGGTCAATAAACTAACGGAGGTTAAGTATGAATTACGGTTTCTTTGATGAAAAAAACAGAGAGTATGTTATTACTAATCCAAATACACCAGCGCCTTGGGCTAACTATTTAGGTTCTCCTGAATACGGTGCTATTGTATCTCACAATGCAGGTGGTTACAGTTTCGTAAAAAGTGGGGCAAATGGCCGTATTTTACGTTATATTTTTAACCAAGAAGATAAACCAGGACGTTATATCTATTTAAGAGACGATGAAACAAGTGATTACTGGTCAGCATCTTGGCAGCCAGTAGGAAAAAGTCTTGATGAATATAAGAGTGAATGTCATCATGGTACAGCTTATACAAATATCAAAGCTGATTACACAGATATTCATTCAGAAGTTTTATATTATGTACCACTTAATAAAACTTATGAAGTTTGGCATTTAAAAGTAACAAATACAGGTGACAAACCTAGAAATCTTTCTGTATTTGGTTATGCTGAATTCACTAATGAAAATAATTACGAAAATGACCAAGTTAACTTACAATATACATTATTTATTACACGTACATATTTCAAAGGAAACAAAATCCTTCAAACAATTAATGAAAACTGTCACAAAGATTGCAATGGCAGCAACCATAATGAACGTTTCTTAGGACTCGTGGGTGCACCAGTTGTATCTTATAATGGAGATAAATCAAGCTTCATTGGACGTTACCGCAGCTATGGTAACCCAATTGCAGTAGAAAAAGGGGAATGTGATAATACACTTAACTACAATAGCAATGGTTGTGGTGCCCTTCAAACAAAGATCACTTTAGCACCAGGTGAAACAAGAGAACTTACTTTTGTACTTGGTCAAAAAGATGATACAGCAGCTAATGAAATTTTAGCAAGCTATGAAAATGCGGATGCAGTAGAAAAAGAATTAGCAGAACTTAAAGGTTACTGGCATGGTAAACTTAATAACCTTGTTGTAAAAACACCAAGCAGCGAATTCAATAACATGGTAAATACATGGAATGCATATCAATGCTTCATTACATTTATTTGGTCACGTGCTGCATCATTTATCTACTGTGGACTTAGAAATGGTTATGGATACCGCGATACAGTACAAGATATCCAAGGAATCATTCACCTTGACCCAGCTATGGCTAAAGAAAAAATTAAATTCATGTTATCAGCACAAGTTAACAATGGTGGAGGATTGCCACTTGTTAAATTCAATCACAATGCTGGTCATGAAGATACACCAGATGATGCATCTTATGTTCAAGCAACAGGACATCCAGCATATCGCGCTGATGATGCATTATGGTTATTCCCAACAATCTTAAAATACATTGGGGAATCAGGAGATAAAGACTTCATTAATGAAGTGATTCCTTATGCCAATAAAGAAGAAGGCACAGTATACGATCACCTTAAGAGAGCAATCAACTTCTCTATGGAAAGACTTGGTGCTCACCACATGCCAGCTGGTTTACATGCAGACTGGAATGACTGCTTAAGACTTGGTAAAAAAGGTGAGTCTTCATTCGTAGCATTCCAACTTTACTATGCAATGAGTGTACTTCGCGACTTTGCGAAAGACTTAAATGATACAGAATATATTGCTTACTTAGATGAAGTTCAAAAAGTACTTGGCGATACAATTCAAAATAACTGCTGGGAAGATGACCGTTTTATCCGTGGATTCAAAGAAGACGGTACAGTAATTGGATCTAAAAAAGACCCAGAAGCAAGCATGTGGCTTAATCCACAATCTTGGGCAGTTATTAGTGGACTTGCTACTAAAGACCAAGCTGAAAAAGCACTTGAATCAGTTCATAGAGAATTTAACACACCTTTCGGTGCACGCGTTATGGCGCCATCATACAAAGATCATGCATTTGATGGGGCATTAGCACTTCTCTTCAATGGTTCAACAAAAGAAAATGGTGGTATTTTCTCACAACCACAAGGATGGATTATCTTAGCTGAATCATTAATGGGACATGGGGATCGTGCATTTGAATACTTCATGGAAAGTGCACCAGCTGCTCAAAATGATAATGCGGATGTGCGTGTTCTTGAGCCATATGTACATGGTCAATTCACAGAAAGCGTTGAAAGTCCATTTGAAGGACGTTCACATGTTCACTGGCTTACAGGTACAGCATCTACAGTAATGGTAGGATGCGTAGAAGGTATCTTAGGACTTCGTCCTGATCTTGATGGTATCAAAATTGAGCCAGCTATTCCAAGCACATGGGATGGATTTACAATGGAAAAAGTATTCCGTGGTAAAAAACTTAATATCACAGTTAAAAATCCAAACGGTGCACAAGGCGGCGTAAAAGCTTGTTACTTAAACGGTGAAAAATTAGAAAGTAACTATATCCTAGCTAGTAAATTAAATGCAGAAAATGAAATCGTAATTGAAATGTAATTGATAGTATAAATTTATAGAATAAATTTATTATAGGCAGCTAAACGTTTTACTACTAGTATTTGAAAGGATACTTGCAGTAGCGCTTTGGCTGCTTTTTTAGATATAAAAAATGATAGGAAGAAAAATAATAGGAGGGCAAAATGAAAGGAAAGAAGATAATTATAGCTATGCTAACTGTAGTGATGGCAGTCGCCTTATCAGCCTGTTCAAACTCAAAAGTTAAAGGTGTTATGACAGGGGAGCTGGCTTTAAAAGAAGGAAAATCAACAGGGCATATTTATTTATATGGTGAGCAGCATAGTGTGGAGAAAATTTTAGAAAAAGAATTAGAAGAATGGGTAGGCTATTATAATAACGAGGGTATGAGAGATTTATTTGTTGAACTACCTTATTATACGGCAGAGTATCTCAATCTATGGATGGAAGCTGATAATGATGAAATATTGGATCAGTTGTTTGAGGATATAAAAGGAACAGATGGGTGTTCACCACAAGTTAAAGCCTTTTTTAAACAAATCAAAGAACAGTGTCCAAAAACATTTTTCCATGGGACTGACGTAGGACATCAATGGGATACAACTGGTGCAAGATATTTAGCATATCTTGAGGAAAATGGCTGGAAAGATACAAGTGAATATAAGTTAGTGGTAGATTGTATCGAGCAAGGTAAACATTATTATGAAAATCAAGATAATGTTTATCGTGAAAATCAAATGGTACTTAACTTCATGCGTGCATTTGATAGCTTAGAAGATCGCAATGTGATGGGGATTTATGGGGCTGCACATACAAATGTTAATGCCATGAACTATACAAATCAAGTGCCATCTATGGCCAATCAATTAAAGAAACGCTATGGAGAAAATCTTACTTCAGAGGACTTAAGCGATTTAGCCAAGATACTAGAGCCACTTAGAATGGATACAATCACTGTAAATGGGAAAGATTATGAAGCTGCTTATTTTGGAAAAGAGGATATGACAGGGTTTAAGGATTATAAATCTAGAGAATTTTGGCGTTTAGAAAATGCTTATGAGGATTTTAAAGACTGTAAGAAGGTAGAGAATGTTTTACCTTATAGCAATTATCCAATGCACATAGAAGAAGGACAAATCTTTGTGATAGAGTATACAAAAATGGATGATTCAGTGAGCAGAGAATATCATCGTGCCAGCGGAGAAAAGTGGCAAAATGAACCTG
>OOCW01001881.1_pt1 | contig 13294 bp, 14 predicted proteins | sample 1671201 | NCBI WGS metagenome assembly OOCW01 (sample SAMN06348132, study PRJEB24527) | human gut metagenome | biome: human gut; feature: ankylosing spondylitis patient; material: feces | host: Homo sapiens | place: China | collected 2015-10
TTCAGAAGTTATCCACATTTTTTAAAGTATTATAATATCCTTAAGCGTAAAAAAGGATGTAAATAAGCTTATTTACATCCTTATAATATTTATTTTGGAAATACTTCAAATACACCTATAGCTTTGCAAAGTAGCTCTGGTATTAATAAATATTTTTCCTGTTCTCCATCTAATACCTTTAATACTTCAAATTTTATTTTTAATATTGTATCATTAAAAGCGATAATTTGACCTACTATATCTACATGATCTCCACAAACTAAAGGCTTTATAAGTTCTAGTTCCTCATATTCTTTTAATACACCTTTATGACCTTCATTTCTTATAAGTAGCTCTTCTGCTATATCATCAAATATTTCTATAATCCTACAAGTACCTATGTACTGATCGTGATCTATATCCTTTTCTTTAAGCTTTATTCTCATTGTAACTTTCATATATACCCCTCCCCTTATTACTTATTGTTAAATATATGCGATTTATTTAAAATATATTATATCTAAAACCTTCTAGTATCTTTTGTATTTAAAGGCTAAATTTCGTATATTTTAACTTGTATAAAGCTAATAAAATATATAATAATTTATTTATATAGTCTATAAAATTTTACATTTTACATATAATAATTACTGTGGTAAATATTATATGTATGAGGTGCTATATATGAATTTAAATCTTAAGTCATGTAGAAATAAAAATAAGAATAAATTAATGAAAAAAATTAATTTTTTTCAAGATAACATTAACTATGACGATATAATGTCTTATGGTGATAATTCATACGAAGATAATTATGATGAAATTATATTAAATGATGATATTTTTATAGACGCTGACGAGAAATTTAATGAAGATTTCTATAAAGATGATACACTATTTTATTAAAATATAAATATTAAAGTACATAAATACCCCTATAGTTAATTTACTATAGGGGTATTTATCTTAAAAATTATGCATTTTCAAACATCTGTATAGCATCTATTCTAGTTAAATAGATAGCCTCATTTAGCGATCCTATATACTTAGCGTACTTTACAACTTTTTCTTTTATAAATTCTATATCTGTATCATTTTTCAGGCAATCATCAATATATTCATCCATTAATTGATTTTTATATGGTTTTAAATCATAACCTAAGTAATCAGCTAACCTTTCTATCTCTCTATTAAAGTCCCCATCTTCTTTTACTAAATACTCATAAACATCCATTCTATAAGGATTTAAAGTTATAATCTGATTTACTACCATAGTACCATCTACTCTATTTATAAATCCGTCCTTATAATTATTGAATAAAGCACTTGATTTTTTTATATTTTCTTCATCTATTTTTGAAGATACTATTTCTATATCATTTTTTATAAGTGCATCTATTACTGCATTATGTATGTTAAAACAGTCATTGTATATATATTGTGATAGATTTTCTATTAAAGGCTTAAGAGATGATTTTGTCATGTAATTATTTTTTTTACTTTTTGTTTTGGTTTGTTTTATAGTGTTATTAAACATTCTTTGATAATTTAGGTATTTTTCACAATAACATTCTTTAAATGTATTAATATCTATAGTTATAAGGTTATAACCTACTAATGTTTCAACACCTTTTTTTATAGTACTTTCTATATTATACATTCCGATTTCTAGCGACTTTTCCGATAAGTCTTTTAACGTTAATATATTATTTAGACAATAATTTTTAAAATTATCACGTGCATATTCTGCTTGATTTTTAAATGATTTCCTTATACTATTGTAGTTATCAGTTTTTTCATCAAATTCTACTATAGCACCATTTATATCAAATGTAACCATATTTTGTCCCCCTAGCTTTTCCTTAAATTTTCCCCTAATTTTTTCCCTATATTTATAATTTGATAACAATGCTTATTTTCCTTCTAAATTATGTTCAAAAGTACAAAAAATATTGGCAAAAGTACTTTATATAACAATTTAGCTACATTTATTTTATATCTTTATCGTCTTTATAAATCTTACAGGATCACTTGCAAACTCTTCAAAAGAATTATCAGTAAATATAACCCCCTCTCCTAAGAACCTTTTATATCTCTCTTCCTCCTTTCTTTTTGAATCTTCTCTTTTCCCTTCATAACTATTAAATACCATAAATTTTAAAGGAGCTTTTTTTCTACTAGTTTGAACTCGTTTTATCATATACTTTATATGTATATCTGCATCAGAAAAAGAGTATCCACAAAAAATAAGTAAGTCACTTTCTCTTAAAGTTTTTTCTACTTCTCTCCAAACTGTTGATACAAATACATTAGTCATATTTTTAAAATAAGTAGGAGGTATTATAATAGGTATTGTAATTTCATCACAGGCTAAACATTTAGCTTCGTCTATATTATCTAAAAGCCTCATTATTCCACCTTCATAAGGTGTTATTGTTAGACTGTTACATACTGGACAGTATAGCCAATTTAGCGAACCATGTATTTTATAAAGTTTAACAATTGGAGACTGTGGCTTTTTCCAACTGTGTCTAAAATCAAAATTTGTAAAATCAACTCCATAATCAAGCATTATAGGATTATCTTTTTTATATAATCCTGCTATTGTATTATCTATATGTATATCATAGTTTGCACTTATAAATGTAGTATCTTTTAATAGATCTTCTTTTAATAAATTATCTATCAATAATTTGTGGTAGTAGTTATTAGTTTTCTCACAATTATGTAATGACTTAGCCATAAGTAATATAAGATACTGTCTTAAAATACGTATACTATCACTTTTTTTGTGCAAATTTTCAAGTCCAAAGTTTTTAAATGATTCTCTTCTTTGCTCTGCTAAGTCTATAAGACCTAGTACTTCTTCAAATGTTGGAAATGATATTTTATCTATACCATCATTTATTATATCTATATTAAACATATCTTTAAAAAACTTATGTAGTTCTATGTTCATTTCACTTTTATAATCTTTTTGTGTTAAAGATTTAAAATATTCAACAAATAGTTGACTTTGAATAGGGCAGTGTTCTGCTGCTGAAGCTCCTGCACCTAAAAATATTGCTATTTTCATTTTATCCTCCAGTTCTTTCTTTATTAATATTGTTATTTATATTCATATATAATTATATTTTCTACAATATATATAATTTACTTTGCTTAAGCTACGTGTCGGCTAAACACTTCTTTTCATATGTTATACACAATATTTTATCCTACATAATTTCATTATATGTAAAAATTCGCTTTGCTTGAGCGACGTGTCGGCGAAACATTTCATTTCGCCAACGATATATCCTTGCTCCCGCTATGGATACATCCGTTGCTTGAGCCACTGCGTGGGCGAAACATTTCAAAATATCATTTTTTACGTTTATAAAATTATTGGTATTACTTATATTCATAGGTTATACACAAAATTTTTAATGCTATAGTTTCCTTATACGTAAAAAAGACTCTATCTAAAAACAGATAGAATCTTTTTTACTTTTACTTTCTTTATATATTAATTATATTAAAGAAAATACATCTGAAGCATTTTCATCATTATCTATTTCATTACGTTCACCACAGTAAGGACATAATATGCAAGCTTTACTATCTTTTGGTGTTACAACTCTTAATTTTTGTCCCTCTTGAATTTCTGCATGTTTACCGCATCTAACACAGTCAAACTCAACTAATTTATTTGCTTTGGCGCTTTTAGCCATAGAAAAACTCATATCACCATCTCCGAACATTTAATTATTTTTAAAGGATATAAAACATATAGCAATTTCAGAAAGTAAAACAGTATCGGAGCTTGTAGAGGTTTTCATAAAAGCTATTAATGAGAATAGAGAGATTATAAAAGTTTTGGAAGGTATTGGAACTGATAAGAAAAAGAAAAGAAAGTAATATTATTTGATTAATAAAAAAGTAAAAACCCCAATTAGGATTAAATTCTATTCTAATTGGGGTTTTTACTTTTATGGTTGCCAAATAGGTTGCTTTGTACTGCTATATTTAGTATGTGTAGTGATATATCCAGAACCATAACCATTTTTATATGATTTTATATAATGCTTCCAGCTTTGTTTATCATTTTTATTTTGATATGTATAATCAACAAAATAGCACTCAAATTTTGCTACAACCTGACCAACTAAGGGAGCACCAATTACAGCAGTTACAATACCATTTGCAATTGATTTAGAAGGAACTCCTGCAAATGCCATGACTACAGACACTAAATACACAGTGTTAGCAAACTGTTTAGTTAATGTAGATTTTCCAGTAAAAGCATAAAGCCATGTACTACTACCGCCTCCGCCTGGGTCTGCTACATTTGCATATTGTTGAGGTTCTTTTTCTTGTTCATAAACTAAAGACCCATCTGCTATTAAGGAATCAATTAGCTCTTGGAATGACATATAGTTTCCGTTATCTATGAATCCTTCTAAATTTTCACCAGTTGAATCATATACTAAAGTATTCGTATAAGTACCATCTGTTACATCAACATAAACATTATCTTTAACTTTGTATTCTTTGACTTGGATATCATTAGTACCAACTTTAACATTGGTTATTTTTTTATTAGTATCCTCTATACTAGCTACTTGAGAATGTGTATTAGGTGGAGAATATGCAAGAATAGGAATAGACGATTGACTAGCTATAATTGCAGATAAACATAATGTACAAACTTTTGATTTACTTATTTTCATACGAATTCCTCCAAATTAAAAAATAAAAACTATTAGTAGTAATATCAGTGCACCAAAAATATAGATAAGAGCTCCATTTTTACATCTTTTCATTTGAACTATATCTTTATTACTAGAATTATTTAAAATAATATATTTAGAAGTGTTTAATATACTTAATGAAATTAAACACGCAATAGGAATATATTCCGCAAGTATTATATTAATGTTAGATAAATATAAAAGAATGCTTAAGATTAATATTGTAAGTATTAAAATAATGCTATATGGATAATTATTTTTCATAAAAATTCGTCCTATCCTTTCGAAAATATAAATTTAAAAATTCTGTAATATAGATTATTTATATTACAGAATTTACATAAAAAGACCTTTTTAATAATAATAAACAAAAAAAACAAATATTAATAATAAAATAAAAAAAAGCAATGTAAATTTATTTTACATTGCTTTTTTGTGTGAAAAATAGTAATTAATTTTTCTTATATATTTCTAAAAAATATTTTTCTTATATTGAATATACTTACTTTGAAGTAATTCCATTTTATCTTTCATTATTAATTGAAGCTCTGATGCTAGTTCTAATTCATTATTATCTAATGCTTCTATTATTTGAGTAAATAAAGACTTTCTTACTAAATTATCTTTCATTAATTCAAGTTTTATATTATTTATATCATTATATACAACTTCATCTAAAGCATCCATATCATCTATTGTATGCATTTTTTTGCATCCTCTTATTATATCCATATTGTCTTGTATAATCCTATTTCTCAATTCTTTCATCCATCTGTCTATAGCCCCTACTTTAAATGAATTTATAATATCATCAGTAAATACATCATTATCTTTTAATACTTCAACTTTTTCAATATATTTATCTAAATTTAACATATTTTCATAAACTGTAGCTGGTGATTTTCCAAATAATTTTTCTCTTTCATCTTGAGTGTAGCATTCAAATACATTTTCTTCATCTCTATATTTTCTATCTTTCTCTAAATAAAAACTAGTTTCACCTGCATCTTTAGATATTTCTTTTTCTAATTCTTTTGAATCTAAATTACTAACTGCTACTGCTTTTATACCATCTACTACTGCTTGATAAATACTTGCTAAAACTAAATACGTATTTGATAATGGATTTGGAGCTCTTAACTCAAATCTAGTAGCTAGTGGATTATCTATATCTCTTATAAGTCCTATTAATACTGATCTATTTCTTGATGGGACTTCATAATTTTTACCAAGTGAAGTAACTATACATACCGGTGCTTCAAATCCTGGTACTAATCTATTTAGTGCATCATTTGAATCTGTTACAAATGGGTTTAATACTTCATAGTTTTTAAGTATTCCCATTAATGCTCCATACCCTATTTCACTCATAAAATCACTGTTCATATCTTTTGGTGAGAATAAATTTTTAACTTTTCCATCTTTTAATTTTGCACTTATTCCTATATGAGTGTGTTCTCCACTTCCAGCTACTCTATTAAGTGGCTTAGCTTTAAAAGTCACATTAAGACCAAAGCTTTTAAATACCTCTTCAACTATATCTCTTATTACTATCTCATTGTCTGCCGTTTGAATTGCACTTGAATATTTCCAGTCTATTTCTAATTGTTCCATTGCATGATTAGTTTTACCGTCTATACTTATTGAACTTGCTATACCACCAACTTCTTTATGACCCATTTCAGGTTCTACGCCTAACTCTTGAAGTATTATAAGAGTTCTTTCTAATGCACTTCTTATAGTACCTTGAGTTTTTTTCCAGTATTGCTCTTTTAAACTTTGAGATACATATAATTTATCTAAATCTGCTTTATCTTCTGGCGTACTTACCCAAAATTCTAGCTCTGTTGCTGATGTTATATTTATCTTTTCTATATCATCCACACTATCTATATCTACATGATTTAAAAGATTAGGGTATTTTTTTAATAAATCAATTAAAGTATTTTCTAAATTATTTGTTGCTCTTTGTAGTATTCCTCTTGAACATACCTTTTTATTATTGTGTATTAAGAAAGAAGGTATTTTAAGTGTACCAACAGGTAAGTTAGTTTCATAATCAGTTAGCTCAGTATTATAATCGATATACCAATTTACATCTAAGTCAGGAAGTAAATCAACTTTAGCATTATTTAATGTTGCAATTTCATGAAGTTCTACACTTGAACCATCTGTTTGTATTCCTCTATATAAAAAGTCATCTATATCTTTTTTAAATAATTCTACAGGTATTTTTTCATCAGTTGCATTACCACCTAAATCTACCCCCATTAAAGATACAAACTTTATTTGTTTGTTTAAATTTAGTATTTGAACTATTTTTGCACTATTATGATCCTCTTTTTTTATCACTCTCAATAATCCCATAGTAATACCCCCTATTTATATATCTAGTTTTACATTATATTCATTTAACCAAGTTTCTAACTGAATTAAATAAGCTATTACTTGAGGTCCTGTCATAAGTTGACCAAACCAAGGTTTAGTAAAGCTTCTACCTTGAGTATTTATCATATTAATAACAGCTTCTTTGTCTACTATTTGAAAAAGCTTAGCATTTGGATTTTGAACTATATCATTTAGCATTTTACATACTGCTTTAGTGTATATTGGATTATGAGTTTTTGGATATGGACTTTTCTTTCTGTCTATTATCTCATCTGGAAGTAGGGTTCTCATAGACTCTCTTAAAAGTCCTTTTTCACGACCATGTAATAGTTTCATATCTGCAGGTATGTTATAAGCATATTCAACTAATGTTTTATCTGCATAAGGTACTCTTCCTTCTAAACTATTTGCCATAGTCATTCTATCTTTTCTATTTAATAAAGTTATCATAAACCATTTTAAGTTTAGATAAGTTAACTCTCTCATTCTTTCATCTCTTTTGCTTTCGCCTTTTACTTTTGGAACTTTTTTTATACTATCTTGACACATTTGTTTTGCATATTCTTCTATAGGTAAATCCGCTATACTTTTTGCTAATATATTTTTTCTATGATTTAGTGAATCTTGCCATGGAAACATTTCTATATTTTCATAATCTTTAGTATACCAAGGATATCCACCAAATACCTCATCGGCACACTCTCCAGATAAAACAACTGTAGCATGTTTTCTTACTTCTTTAGAAAATAAATAAAGCGATGAATCTATATCTGCCATTAAAGGTAAATCCGATGCTAATGTAGCTTCTTTTAAATAATTTGAAAGTTCTGTATTATCTAGTATTACATTGTGATGATTACTTTTAATATAATCTGCCATTTTTACAACCCAATAAGCATCACTATTTGGTTGGAATTCATTAGCTTTAAAATATTTTTCATTATCAGTATAATCAATTGAAAATGTATTTAATTTTTCTTTATTATCTCTTTCAAAAGCCTTAGCCGCTATATAGGATATAAAACTTGAATCAAGTCCACCAGATAAGAAAGTACAAACAGGTACATCACTAACAAGTTGTCTTTCTATTGCATCTACTAATAATTCTCTTAAATGCTTTGTAGTTTGACCTAAATCTTCTGTGTGCTCTTTTGCTTCTAGCTCCCAATACTGTCTTAATTTTATTCCATTTTCATTGTATGTTAAACAATATGCAGGAGGTACTTCTTTTATATCTTTAAATATTCCTGATCCTAGACTTCTTTGAGGGCTTATAGCCATCATCTCTAAAATACCTTCTTTATCAACGATAGAATCAACATCTGGATGTTTTAATAATGCTTTAATTTCAGATCCAAATATTAATGAATCCCCCTTAAATGAATAAAATAAAGGTTTAACCCCTAATGGATCCCTTACTAAAAATAATTCTTTTTTATAATCATCCCATATAGCAAATGCATATATCCCATCTATTTTATTTACACAATCCTGACCATACTCTATATATGAAGTTAAAAGTACTTCTGTATCAGAATATGAGTTAAATGTATACCCTTTATCTAATAAATCACGTCTTACAACCTCTGTATTATATAGTTCCCCATTGTATACTATAGTATATTTTCTATCACCTAAATACTTATCCATAGGTTGAAGTCCACCTGTTGGGTCCACTATAGCTAACCTTCTATGTCCAAGTATTGCATTATCATATACTTTTATTCCATATGAATCTGGACCTCTAAATACTAGAGTATCTCTCATGTCTTCTACTATATTGTAATAGGGCTTTATATCTTTTTTAAGATTAACCCATCCAACTATTCCACACATACATTCCACTCCTTTATTGATATATGCTATCATATGTTATTTAAAATAATAAGGTGTATACATTAACCATAAAAATAAAAAAATATATATAGTAAAATTAATTTTATTAAGTTTTTTTATCAAAAACAAAAAAAGATGAAGTTTTTTCTTCATCTTTAATCAATTACTTTATAAAGTTAATTACAAATGCATAATCATAGTCTTTATACTGACCATACTTTATCATACCTAGTACAGCTAATACAAAGTATGCTATTGAAACTATTGGAGTTAAAAGCGCTCCTATTAAAACAATTATTGATAATCCTGCTATTATTTCATATATTACAAAAGATATATGAAAGTTTAATAGCTTTCTTCCATTTTCTCTTATATAGTCAGATTCTTTACTTAAGTCTTTCCATACAAAGTATGATACTATAAATCCAACTAAGTTAAAAACAAGTATAGCTCCAGCCATTATTAACATTATCAGATTTTCTCTTGACATAGAATTTCTGTAGTTATCCATCTAAATTCCTCCAATTAAAATTCATATAAATATAATACAAATTTGCATTACATGTTATTATATTATATTTATATAAATAATGCTATAGAATAGATAAGATTAAAATCTAATTATTAATATAATTTTTTATTATATTTTTCACCTTAGGTACTACATGGCTTCCTGCTGTTTTACCGTTTAAATCTTCTATAATCATTGATATAGCTATTTTAGGTTCATCCAGATTTACTGCTACAAACCATCCATTTTCACTACCATCTGTATCATCTTTACTTTTTTTAATTTCTGCTGTACCAGTTTTTCCTATTAAGTTTACTCCATTTATCTTTCCTAAATTCCCGGTTCCGTCTTCATCATTTATAACTGCCCCAAAACAACTAATTAACTCTTCTAAATTTTCTTTATTTATAGCTTTACTATATACTTTTGGCTCTTTATTTTCACTTATTACAAGTCTCGGCTTCATTATATCACCATTATTAGAAAGTGCCGAGTAAGACATAGCTACATCAAGTGGAGTCATAAGTACCTCTCCTTGCCCATAACCAGTATCAGCTAATAGCATTTCACTTTCTATTTTAGAGTTATTAGATATTTGTGATTTATCCATAGGATATTCAAATTCTAAATTTTCTCCTATACCAAATTTCTTTGCTCCTTCTATAAATTTATCTGCGCCTATTTTAATAGCTAAGTCTGCAAAGTATATGTTATCAGAGTATTTAGTGGCATCATATAAATTAACTGATCTTCCTGGGTCTTTTACTCTAGTAACATAATAATCTCCCCAATTACTACTTTTTTGCCAATTAACCCCTTTAACATCAATTGTATCATTTGGATTTAATACCTTTTCATCTAACCCTATTGATGCTGTTATAAGTTTCATAGTTGACCCTGGTGAGTATGCATTATTAAATCTATTTTCATTATGAGCATATTCACTTTCTTTCCACTTATTAGATATTGTTTTAGTTATATATGTAACCTTTGTATTAGAGTTATAAGATGGTGAACTTACCATAGCTAATACTTCTCCAGTTTGAGGATGTAATGCCACAGATGCTCCTTTTTCATTATTCATTTGTGCATATATATTTTCTTGAAGTTTAGAGTCTATTGATAGCTTTATATTTTCTCCATTTATAGGTTCTGTTTTTGCTAATGTTATTTTTTCTTCTCCTCTTTTTATAAATATATGCACACCATCTCTTGCTCTTAATTTATCTTCATAAACTTGTTCTAATCCTGATTTTCCTATTTTACTTTGTGAGTTATAATCTTTACCTTTATATTTTTCTAATTCTTCCTTAGTTATATTATCAGTGTATCCAATCAGACAACCTAATGCCTCGCTATTTTGATATACTCTAGAATCTACCTCATCTATAATTACACCTTCTATAGTTTTTAATAAATCAATTTTTTCATTTTCATATTGAGATACCTTTAATATCGGTATTTTATGATTTGGATTTTGATTTTCTATTTTTTCACTTATTTTATCTATGCTTACATCTAGTACCTCTGCAAACTTAGCTAAGTTTTCATCTTTATTTGCTGTAAAAACACTAGGATGTATACTTACTTGATAAGCTTTACCATCATAAGCTAACTTATTATTATCTCTATCTAATATTTGTCCTCTAACAGCTTTATCAACCTCTACCCCTATTTTATCATCTTTAGTCATAGGAGGAAGTATTAAGCTTTCATTCCAATTTATTTTATAGTTTTTATCTTCTTTAACTATATCTACCTTTATATCTTCAAATTTCAATTTCCCTGCTAGAGTATTCATTGTAATTGATATAGGTATCTGAGTCTTGCTATTTATTTCTCCAATTGAAATCTTTATATCATTTGCGCCTATACCCGAATATATGCTAGAGTACCTTTTTATAAATTCTTCCTTAGAGATATATTCTTTTGACTTTTTTGAAATATTGTCATATAGTGCTTCATAGTTACCTTCATTTAATAACTTTTCATAATTTTTAACTAAAGATTGTACCTCATTGTTTTTGCTGCACCCTGATAAAACAAAAGTTGATAGTATAAGTATGCTTAAAAGTAAAATTACTTTTTTTAAAAATTTATTCATGTTTATCCCCCCATATATTTATTTAAAATATTTACTTTTTATTTTGTTAACTTCATAAGTATCTAGTGATAATGCTTTTCCAATATTACCATCTAACATATGCCATACATAGTTATGAACTAATACACCATTTTCAAAATCTCCATTTTTCCATTTACTAAGCTCATAATGTAAGTAGTTTCTTGCTTCTTCATCTCCTATATTCTTTAATGAATTTAGTGCAATATCTATAGTTTTAGGATTTATATCAATACTCCCATTCTTTCTTCCATCTATAGGATTTATGATTTTATTACTCATTCTATGTATAAAATCAACTACTCCATATTGTGTATTTATTTCACTTATCTCAAGTACTTTTTGACTATTTTCTAATTCATTACCTAAACCTATAATTTCTGTATTATCATTCTCTACTTTATATTTAGTGGGTTTAACAAACTTTACTTTATTTTCATCATCTACAACTGCCCTAGGTATTATTTTATCAACTCCTATATATGATGCTATTTCATCTACATGTAATAAATTATTTATATTCTCTAATACATTCATAATTGGTGGAATATTATAAGCTAATGCTGGATTATATATTCCAATTGACAATAAAAGGGCTATACATGCTGCTAATTTTGATATAATCTTTTTATTCTTTTCTTTTTTAATATCTTCTTCTGCTTTGTCTATTGCTTCTTTAATTATAAGGTTTTTATCAAATTCAAACTTTATATTATTTATTTTTTCTTTATCTATGTAAAAGTCTTCTATTTCTTTATCTATTTCTTCTATAGTTATGCTATCTATATCAACAAATTCATCATATATATTTTCATCTATTGAATTATACTGTTGTTTCTTTATAAATTTACTCATTGAAATATCCCTCCTTTAACATTTTTTTCATATCCTTGAGAGCCTTTCTTAAATGAGTTTTAATTGTGTTCACAGGACGGTCTAATATTTTAGATATATCTTCTATTTTTAAGTCATCAATATATCTAAGAATAACTGCATCTTTATATTTATCCTCTAGTTCATCTATTGCATTATATAGATCAATTTTTATCTCTATCTTATCTTCAATTACAACTTCTTTTACATAAGAAGTCTCATCAAGTTCTAAATCTACCATCCCTTTATTTCTTAAATAATCATTTGCTACATTTATAAGTATTCTACTTAACCATGTCTTAAAATACTGTGGTTCTTTTAAACTTCTTATATTTCTATAAGCCTTGTATATAGTTTCTTGAACTATCTCTTTAACATCTTCTTCGTATTTACATCTTATATAAGCTTCTCTACATAACCTATCAAAGTAGATATCCATAAGCTTTTCAAAAGCTTGCCTATCCCCTTTAATGGCTCTTTTAACTAAAAGTACGTCCTCCATCTTATCTCCTTCCAACATTTTATTCTATCTGTTAGACTTTATAATTTAATAAAAGGTTTTAAATATTTTTTATTTTTTTGTTTTTTAATAAAACTTTTAGATAATACTCTTTTCTATACTATTAATTTTACAATAAATATATAAATCCACCTATATTCTTAAAATTTTTTACGTATATGGAAATTATATCATGAAAAATTTGTGGATAACCTATGAATATAAGTAATATCAATAACTTTATAAAAGTAAAAAATGATATTTTGAAATGATTCGCCCACGCAGTGGCTCAAGCAACGGATGTATCCGTAGCGTGAGCAAGGATATATCGTTGGCGAAATGAAGTGTTTCGC
>OOCW01001889.1_pt1 | contig 13240 bp, 10 predicted proteins | sample 1671201 | NCBI WGS metagenome assembly OOCW01 (sample SAMN06348132, study PRJEB24527) | human gut metagenome | biome: human gut; feature: ankylosing spondylitis patient; material: feces | host: Homo sapiens | place: China | collected 2015-10
TCGGCCTGCCCTGCCGCCCCTACCTGAACACCACCTTCCTCACCATGGCCATGTATGCCGGGCTGGATCTGGCCATCATGAACCCCTCCAGTGAAGAGATGATGGCCGCCGTATATGCCTACAACGTGCTGACCAACCGGGACGCGCAGAGCATGCAGTACATCGAGCGCTACGCAAACCGGGTGCCTGCCTCCACGGCCCTGAAGCAGGCAGCCCAGGCCGCACCTGCGGCGGCAGCTTCCGACGGGAGCGCTGAAATTTCCGGCCCCTATGCGGCGCTGATCAAGGCGGTGGAAAAGGGCCTGAAGGGCGACGCCGCCGCCCAGACCCGCGCTCTGCTGGCAGAAAAGCAGCCGCTGGAAGTGGTGGACGAAGCCCTGATCCCGGCGCTGGACATCGTGGGTGCCAAGTATGAGAAGGGCACCCTCTTCCTGCCGCAACTGCTGCAGGCCGCCAGCGCCGCCCAGAGCGCCTTTGAGGAGATCAAGACCGCCATTGCCCAGAAGGGCGAGGGCAGCGCCAGCAAGGGCCGCATCGTGCTGGCCACCGTGAAGGGCGACGTGCACGACATCGGCAAGAACATCGTCAAGGTCATTCTGGAAAACTACGGCTTTGAGGTCATCGACCTGGGCCGCGATGTGCCGGTGGAGACCGTGGTGGACACCGTGCGGGAAAAGGATGTGCATCTGGTGGGCCTTTCGGCCCTGATGACCACCACCCTCAAGAGCATGGAAGAGACCATCGCCGCCCTGCATGCAGCCAAACTGGACTGCAAGATCATGGTGGGCGGTGCCGTGCTCACCCCGGAATACGCCGAAAAGATCGGCGCGGACTGGTACGCTAAGGACGCCAAGCGCAGCGCCGACATCGCCAAGGAATTCTTTGGGGTGTGATTCCTGCAAAAACAGAGAAGGAGAAAACCATGAAAAATACGGCTTTCAGCCTGATGACGGCATTGCTGGCAGTGATGAACGAAAGTGAACCGAAAGACCCGTACTATGTGCTGGCGCAGTATTTTTTGTATCATTTCGACCAGCTGCGGGATCTGAACATCTACGACGTGGCGGATGCCTGCTATGTGTCCCGCAGCGGCATCCGGCGGTTCTGCCAGTCCATCGGCTTTGACAACTTTTCCGACCTGAAGGCTGAGGCCGATGAATGGAAGCGCCAATGCAACTACTTCATCGGCTACAGCGTGCGTCCGGACTACAAGGAATACCTTTCCGGCAGCATCGGGGAGATGATGGAGGAGATCAACCGCATTGCCACTCCCGCTGTACTGGATAAGCTGGCCGAAAGCATTCATGCCAGCCGACATGTGGTGCTCTTCACCTCGGATTTTTCCGGCATGGCGGCTCGCAGCTTCCAGCAGTCCATGGTGGTCATGGGCAAGCTGGTGCAGATCGTGTCCGATGCCCACTATACGCTGGATTATCTGAAAGTGCTGACACCGGAGGACCTGCTCATTACAGTTTCAGCCACCGGCAACTTTGCCACACTGATGGAGCCAATGGTGCAGAAGGCTGAAGCCTATAAGGTGCTGGTGACGGTCAACCACGCCATAAAAATGTGGAAAAGCTACGATCAGGTGATCTACTTGAGCGAAAAGGACAACAGCGGTGCCCGCACGGTATACTCCCAGTATGGTATGACCTATTTCTTTGATATCCTGTACAGCCACTATGTGAACAACTACCGGGAGACTGACCTGCTGCAGGGTCCAATTTCTGAACTGCCTTTGTCGGATTCTCAAAAAATGCGGGTGCAAAGATGTGCAGAATGACGGGTGAAACCGTGGAACTGCTCAAAAACAAAAGAATAAATTGTTCAACCATCCAAACGGGGTTCGCATTGCGAACCCCATTTTTTGTCGGAGATGTGTTACGATAGTCCTGCAAAGAATTGGACCCGCGGGGGCTTCTGCGACGGCAGAACAGACTGACAAAGATGGAAAGGATCACACTATGTATTACGGACACAACCCCAAATTCCCGGACAACTTCATGTGGGGCGCTTCCAGCGCTGCCTGGCAGGTGGAAGGCGGAGTCGCCGATGGCGGACGCACGCCGGCCATCATCGACCTGAACTCCAAGACCAAGAAGCCTTTTACGGATAACACCTATGCGGCGGATCACTATCATCACTACAAGGAAGATGTGGCCCTGATGGCAGAGTGCGGTTTCTCCAGCTATCGTTTCTCGCTCAGCTGGTCCCGCATCATCCCTCATGCAGACGGCAAGGTGAACCCCGAAGGCATCGCGTTCTACAATGATCTGATCAATGAGCTGGTGGCCCACAACATCACCCCCATCGTTACCCTGTATCACTACGACCTGCCGGTCTGGGTGGATGAGCTGGGCGGCTGGAAAAGCCGCGACACCGTGGAAAGATTCGAGCACTACTGCCGCGTCTGCTTTGAGAACTTCGGCGACCGGGTCAAATACTGGCTGTCGCTGAACGAGCAGAATATGCAGATCTGCTATGGCAACTGGCTGGGCGTCAGCAAGGGCTGTGACGACTGGTTCAAGGATCAGTGGAAGATCAACCATATCATGAACCTGTGCCATGCCAAGGCTGTCAACGCCTGCCATGAGATGGTGGCGGGCGGCAAGATCGGCCCTGTGCCCGGCTGCGTGCCTATCTACCCGGAGACCTGCCGCCCCGAGGATCAGATCGCTGCTATGAACGCCGAGGAGTTCACCGAGAAGTTCTGGATCGATACCTATGTTTACGGCGAGTACAGCAACTTTATCAAGCACTACTGGAAAGAGAACGACATCGACATCGGAATGCAGCCCGGCGATGCAGAACTGATGAAGAGCGCCAAAATCGATTTCATCGCCGTCAACTGCTACCGCAGCAACGTTGCAAAGTATGCGCCGCATGACGCAAAACAGCAGGATTATCTGCTGAATAAGAACGGCGTCAAGGGCCAGATGGTGTTCCCCGTGGAGCCGGGCCGCTACGCTCTGACCCGCAATCCCTATGTCGAGTACACCGACTGGGATTGGGAGATTGACCCCTCCTGCCTGCGCTATGAGATGCGTTACCTGTGGGATCACTATCACCTGCCCATGATGATCACCGAGAACGGTTACGGCGCCCATGAGACGAAGGACGCCGACGGCCAGGTGCACGATCAGGGCCGCATCGACTACTTGCGGGAGCACATTTATCAGCTGGGCATGGCCATCGAGGACGGCTGCGAGGTCATCGCATACAACCCCTGGTCCTTCACCGATCTGCTGTCCACCGGCAATGGCATGGCAAAGCGTTACGGTCTGGTGTACATCGACACCACCGATGAGGAGCAGAACGCGGCCAAGAGCGTGGAAGAGCTGTCCATGAAACGTATCCGGAAGGATTCCTTCTACTGGTACTCCAAGCTGATCCGTTCCAACGGTCAGGACTGGGGAAAGGAGATGCTGAAATAATGGCAAAGAAAGATTATAAGGCCATGGCGGCCGGCATCATCAAGCAGGCCGGCGGAGCGGACAACATTGTCAGCGCGACCCATTGCATGACCCGTCTGCGCCTTGTACTGCGGGATCGATCCAAGTTTGACACCGATGCCGTCAAGCAGGTGCCCGGCGTGCTGAACGTCATCATCCAGAACGGCGAATATCAGGTGGTCATCGGCCAGGATGTCCCTGACCTGTATGAAGAGGTCGTCAAGATCGACGGCATCCAGGCCGGCGGCAGCGTGCAGGACGATGAGGCCGCAGCCAAGGATCTGGCACAGGATCACGGCAACATCGGCAACGCGATCCTCTCCTTCATCGGCGGCACGTTCAGCCCGGTGATCCCGGTGCTGGTGGCAGGCGGCCTGACTGGTGCGGTGCTGTCCCTGCTGACCAACGTGTTCGGCGTCTCGGCGGAGTCTGGCACCTACACCATCTTCTACGCCATCAACCAGGCGACCTTCTACTTCCTGCCCATCTTCATCGGTTTTGCAGCCGCTGCCCGCCTGAAATCCAATGGTTTCCTGGGCGCATTTCTGGGCGCGATCCTGCTGTACTCCAGCATCAACGGTGCCGAAGGTCTGGACTTCTTCGGCATCCCGGTGCAGGCTATCAGCTATAACAGCACCGTGTTCCCGGTCATTCTGGGCGTGCTGTTCATGAGCGTGGTCTACAAGTTCCTGCAAAAGCATATCCCGGTCTTCCTCAAGACCATCGTCGTCCCGCTGCTGACCATGCTGATCACGGTGCCTGTCACCCTGATCGTTCTCGGCCCCATCGGCAACACCGTGGGCACCTGGCTGGCAAACGGTGTTTACGCTCTGTACCAGGCAGTTCCCGCGCTGGCCGTCATGGTCATCGGCATCACCACCCCGCTGATGGTTTTCTTTGGCATGAACAACGCCACCTACCCTGTGGTCTTTGCCCTGATGGCAGCTGTCAACTCTGACCCGTTGATCTGCACTGGCATGGCTCCCGCAAACGTGGCCGTTGGTGGTGCCTGCTTGGCCGCATCCCTGCTGTCCAAGAATGTGGAAGAAAAGTCCGTCAGCGTTTCCGCCGGTATCACCGCTCTGTGCGGCATCACCGAGCCGGGCGTCTACGGTGTGCTGTTCCCCAAGACCTACCCGCTGATTGGCGCTATGATCGGTGGCGGCATCGGTGGTCTGTTGGCCGGTATCCTGGGCATGACCCAGTACGTTATCTCCACGCCGGGCTTCATCAGCCTGCCTGCCTACATTGACCCCACCGGTTCCAGTTACAACCTTATCGTCTCGGTCATCGTGATGATTGTGGCTGTGGTCCTGGGATTCGTTGCAACCTACGCACTGGGCAAGCGCGCCGAAGCTAAGAAATAAGCCCCTGCAACAGGAAGAAAAGCAAGATCCCATCTGCAAAAGAAGAGCCGCTGCATCACACAAGAGAACGACGCGGCGGTTCTTCTTTTTTCGGCCCTCACAGGGAAGTGCTGTGGTGGGCCGGTACCGTAAAGTGTGGCCAACAAAGCAAATAAAAACACCTTCCATTGGAGCCGTTCTGCTCCAGTGGAGGGTGTTTTACATTATACGTTTTGTTTTTTCTTAGGCTTGTTTGCCAGGCTGTCAACGAACCACGAGGCGAGGGCACCCAGTGCAAGGCCCAGCACAAGGCCGCCCAGCACATCGGTGGGGAAGTGCACATACAGATACAGCCGGGTAAAGGCGATGAAAGCCGCCAGCACCAGCGCGGGGACGCCCAACTTCCGGTTTTGCAGCCAGAGCGCAAAGGCTGCCGCAAAAGCCGAGGCCGTGTGCCCGGAGGGGAAGGAGTGCCCGTGGGGACGCTTGACCAGAATGGTGATCGCCGTGTTCACGTCGCAGGGGCGGGGCCGGGCGAACAGCGGCTTGAGGATGCAGTCCCCGGCCAGCAGATACAGTACCAGCGCCGTGGCCATGGCGCACCCGGCCTTGCGGGTGCGGCGGAACAGCAGCAAAAGCAGCGTGAACGCGATCCAGATCTCACCGTGCTCACCGGCGTAGTTGAGAAAGACGGCCAGCGCATCCAGCACCGGGTTGTGGAACTGCTGCAGCCAGTCCAGAAATGCGAATTCAAACGGCATAAAGAACCTCCTGTCTGTTGGTTCTATGGTAACACATCTTCCGGCCCACCACAACCCGGCAGGCAAAAAACAGGAGTGCAGAAATAAGTTACATCTGTTATATTGGAATGTGATATTACAATACGGAAAGCAAAAACGCCCGTTCCGACGGCAAAGGCCGGAACGGGCGCAGGATGCGAGAGGATCAGAGGCCCATCTCGGGCAGGGTGGGGTAGCTGTCGATGGCACCGTGCTTCTGTACGCTCAGGCCGCAGAACCGGTTGGAAAAGTCCAGGTACTCCTCCAGCTTTTTGCAGGACAGCTTTTCCAGCTTGTCCACCGTCACGCCGTCCCGGCTCAGCTGCCACAGGAAGGAGCCGATGAAGCCGTCGCCCGCACCGGTGGTGTCCACGGCCCTGACCTTCTGGCAGGGGGCAAAGGCATGGGCGGCGCGGGTGTAGGCGTAGGCCCCTTTGCTGCCGCAGGTGTACAGCACCAGCTGCACATCCCCGGCAAACAGCTGGGGCAGGGCGGCTTCGATGTCGGCGGTGCCGGTGAGGAACTCCAATTCCTCGTCCGAGACCTTCAGGATGTTGGACAGCGGCAGGAACTGCAGCACGGTCTGGCGCAGCATCTCCCGGTCGGGCCAGAGGGGGAAGCGGAGGTTCGGGTCAAAGCTCACGATCGCACCGGCCTCCCGGGCGGCTCCGATGGCGGCCAGATGGGCGTGGCGCATGGGGCTGTCCACCAGCGAGACGCTGCAGAAGTGCAGGGCAAAAGCGTCGCGGAACCAGGCCAGGTCGATCTGCTCCGGGGCATACAGCAGGTCGGCCGAGGGCTTGCGGTAAAAGCTGAAGGTGCGGTTGCCGTCCTCCTCCAGGCTCACGAAGGCAAGGGCGGTGTTGGCCTTGTCGGTGAACACCAGATGGCTCAGGTCGATGCCGTAGGCTTCCAGCTCCCGTGCGATTTTGTGGCCGAAGGGGTCATCGCCCAGCTGGGTGAGAAAGCTGCTGGCACCGCCCAGACGGGCAAAGGCAGCGCAGACATTGGCCGGTGCGCCGCCGGTGCGCGGGCTGAAGGACGGCACCTCGTCAAAGGTGCATCCCACGCGGGACGGGATCATGTCGATCAGCGCTTCGCCGATGGAAAACAGAGTATTGCCGGGCATAGAAAACCTCCAGATCACAAATTGCAGAGTTCACAGGCTGCCCCGGTCAGCTTTACGCTCACGTCGCCGGGGGCAGGGTAGTACCGGGTGCTGAACACCGTAGCTCCCCCGTTCAGGAAAATTTCCAGCGAGGAATTGTCGCCCACCACCCGCAGGCTGCGGCAGGGGGCTGCCAGCCGGGCGCGGCGCACGGTGCGGCCGTCGGCCAGAGCGGGGTCGGTGAAGCGCAGGGTGCAGGTGCAGTCCTGTTCAGTATACACCAGCTGCACCCCCTGCGCAACCGTCAGGCAGAAGTCTCCGGCGGGTGCGGCGGTCAGGTCAAAGCGCGGGGCAAGGAACACTTCCTCGCCGCTGGCGGCGTGCAGGGCGGCGGCGCTGCGCTGCGCGTCCAGCTCCGGCACCGGGTTCTGCAGCAGGGTGCCGTCCGGCCCGGCCGTCAGCACGCGGGGCACGGTGAAGCAGTGCTGCCAGCCGTAAGCCACGGTGGGCGCGTTGCCGTAGTCGGCGTCCGGCATGCCCATCCAGCCGATCTGGATGCGGCGGCCGTTGCCGTCCACAAAGCTCTGGGGGGCGTAATAATCAAAGCCTGCGTCCAGCTCGTGGAATTCGCTCAGGGTGCAGTCCCCGCGCCAGTCACCGTGGATGGCAAACCAGCCGCAGCCGTAGACGTTCTGGCAGTCGATGCCCTGGGGGGACACCGCCAGATACCATTGCCCGTCCAGACAGAACAGGTCCGGGCACTCCCACATGTAGCCGAAGGGTTCCGGGGTGGTCAGGGTGTTGATATGGGTCCAGCGGAGCTTATCGGTGCTTTCCAGCACCAGCACTTCGCCCTTGTCCTCCAGCGTGCGGGCACCCAGCACCATGTAGTACCGGCCTTCGTAGGCGAACACCTTGGGGTCCCGCACATGGCAGGTGAGCCCGGCGGGGTAGTCGCGGTTAGTCAGCAGGCACTGCTTGCTGTCGAGGGTCACGCCGTCCTTGCTGATGGCCAGGCAGACGTTGTGCCCGCGGCCCTCTTTGATGTAATCGAAATTGCCGGGGTGCTTGACGTTGCCGGTGTAGTAGAGGTACATGGTGCCATCCTCCACCAGGGCTGAGCCGGAGTAGGCACCGTGGCAGTCAAAAGGCTCGTCCGGATAGAGCATCACCGGCAATTGCTCCCAGTGGAGCAGGTCGGTGCTCACGGCGTGGCCCCAGTGCTTGACCCCGCCGTTCACGTCGAAGGGGCCGTACTGGAAGAATGCGTGGTACTGCCCGCCGTAGACGCACAGGCCGTTGGGGTCGTTCAGCCAGCCCACCGGGGGCTGCAGGTGGAACCGCTGGCGGTGGGGGTCGGCGGCAACGGTTTCCTTGCCCAGCGACTCCACCAGAGACACCAGCTTTTTCAGATCGCGCTGGAGTGCGTTCATACCTTGACCTCCTCAGGGCTCCAGATGACCCAGGTCACGGCGAAGGACACGCCGAAGGAGATGGCCATCATGATGATGTACTGCAGCGGCATGTGCAGGTGCAGCAGGATGCCGAAGATGCCGGTGACGCCGGTGCCGGTGGCACCCAGCCCCACGATGCTGGCGTACCATGCGCCGCAGGCACCGCCCAGCAGGCCGCCGATGAAGGGCTTGAAGTAGCGCAGGTTCACGCCGAAGATGGCAGGCTCGGTGATGCCCATGCAGGCGGACAGGGCAGAGGGCAGGGCCATGGACTTGACCTTGGTGTCCTTGCTCTTGAGGGCCACGGCCAGTGCAGCACCGCCCTGTGCCACGTTGGCGGCGCTGGCCAGCGGCAGCCAGTAGGTATAGCCGTAACGGGCCAGCTGGCCCAGGTCGATCAGGGTGTACATGTGGTGGATGCCGGCCACGACGGTGACCGCGTACAGGCCGCCCATGATGAAGGAGCCGATGCCGTAGGGCAGGGTGATGAGGGTCTGCACGCCGGTGATGATGCCGTTTTCCAACTTGGTAAACACGGGACCGATGGCGGCCAGGGTCAGGTAACCGGTGACGAACACGGACACCAGCGGGGTGACGAACAGGTCAAACATGGCGGGCACCACCTTGTGCAGCCGCTTTTCGATCTGGCACATGAGCCACACGGCGATGATGACCGGGATGACGTGGCCCTGATAGCCCACCAGCGGCACCGAGTACAGGCCGCCGAACACCGGCTGCATCACGTTGACGCCGTTGGAAACGGTCCAGGCGTTCTGCAGGTCGGGGTGGATCATGATCATGCCGATGACTGCACCCAGATAGGGGTTGCCGCCGAATACCTTGGCGGCGGAGTAGGCGATGAGGATGGGCAGGAAGGTGTAGGCCGTATTAGAGAACAGCTTGGCGAACACATACACCGAGCCGGTGGTGTCGATGTTCAGGAAACCGTTGTTCACCATGAAGTTCAGCGCTTCCATGATGCCCATCAGGAAGCCGGAAGCCACGATGGCGGGGATGATGGGCACAAAGATGTCGCCCAGGGTCTTGATGGCCCGCTGATACCAGGGTGCCTTGGCGGCGGCCGCCTGCTTCACGTCCTCCTTGCTGCCGCCCTCGATGCCGGCCAGCTGGATGAGCTCGTCGTATACCTTGTTCACCGTGCCGGTGCCAAAGATGATCTGCAGCTGGCCCTGTGCCTCAAAAACGCCCTTGGCGCCCTCGGCGTTTTCCAGCTCCTGCTTGTTGACCTTTGCGTTGTCTGCGATGACCAGACGCAGGCGGGTGGCGCAGTGTGCGGCCGACACGATGTTGTCTTTTCCGCCGATGCAGTCCAGGACCTGTTGTGCTGCGTGTTTGTAATCCATAGTGCACTTCTCCTTTGCTTGATGCTTCCTCTTCCAAAGACCGACCACTGAGTTGTAATCGGTTTCACTGGCATGATTATACGATAATCAGCGCAATATTTCCATTCGCAGAGGGCATAAAGTTGGGATGCGTTCTGTTATTGATTTCACATGGTTTCATATCGCTCAGTCCCCCGTGCTCTCCCGACAGACCAGCTCATACCCCAGCATCTGGCTGCGGGGCACGGTGTGGGGGTCGTTGAGCAGGTCCATCAGCAGGGCGGCGGCGTCCCGGCCGGAGGTCTTGTAGTGCAGGTGGGCGCTGGTCAGCGGCACAAAGGTATTGCGCCCCACACTGCTGTCGCCTACGGCGGCGATCATCACATCCTCCGGGATGCGGATGCCTGCCTCCCGGCAGTACTGCATGGCACCCAGGGCAATGGCGTCGGTGGCGCAGAACAGGCAGTCGATGCGGGGGTCGCTGCCCAGCAGGCGGGCGGCCTGCTCGTAGCCGGACGCAGTGCTGAACTTTGCCACCACCATGCGCTGGGGCCGCACCGGCAGCCCGGCGTCCTTCACGGCGGCTTCAAAACCTGCCCGGCGCTGCTGCCCGGCGGCCTTGTCCAGCAGGGTGACCCCGATGTAGCCCGGGGCATGGCGGCCCTTGGCCAGCATGTGGGCCGTGGCAGCCTGTGCCGCGCCAAAGTCGTCGTGGTACACGCTGCAGCAGCCCGGAAACTGCTGCCCCAGCACCACCAGCGGCACATGCATCCGCTCCAGCACGGCCTTGTGCTCCGGGGTGTACACGGTGGCAATGAGCAGGATGCCGTCCACCGTGTGGCGGCACAGGGTGTCCAGGGCGCGGAGTTCCTTCTGCGGGTCGTTGGCGGTGTTGATGAGCAGCAGCTGGTAGCCGGATTCTTCCAGCACGCTGCCGATGCCCTCCACGATGCGGGGGCAGCTGTCGCTGGACAGTTTGGGCAGGATGACCCCCACCTGCCGGGTGCGGCGGGTGCGCAGCATCTGGGCCTGTATGCTGGGGTGGTAGCCGGTGGCTTCCACAGCGGCCTCGATGCGTGCCCGCTTGTCGGCACTGAGGTAGCCGCCGTTGAAGTAGCGGCTCACCGCCGCCTTGGATACACCGGCATACTGGGCAAATTCGGTGATGTTCATGAAATGCCTCCTCATTTTTCTGCGCTGCAGGGCAGTTTTGGAATTGACTTGACGCGCGGGGTGTGCTACAATACCGCTTTGTGTATGACAATTTCCGGGAAAAAGGGAAAACCAAGATGAATCTGACAAAGCAGTTCTTTAAATACGTATCGCAGAATATTTTCGGTCTGCTGGGCACGTCCTGCTATATTCTGGCCGATACCTATTTTATCTCGCAGGCGGCGGGCACCGACGGCGTGACCCTGCTCAACCTCTGCCTGCCCATTTATAACTTCATTTTTGCTATCGGCTCCATGATCGGTCTGGGTGCGGCCACCCGCTACGCCATCCTCCGCGCACAGGGCGAGGAGCGGGCGGCACAGCGGTATTTCTCCAATGCCGTCTTTTGCGCCTGCCTGCTGGCCGTGCCCTTTGTGCTGGTGGGCATCTTCTGCCCCGGCACACTGCTGCGGCTCATGGGCGGCGATGCCGGCATCGTGGCGCTGGGCATCCCCTATGCGCGCATCTTTCTGCTGTTCACGCCCTTTTTTATGTGCAACTACATCGTGTCGGCCTTTGTCCGCAACGACGGTGCGCCCTCGCTGGCCATGGTGGCCACGCTGAGCGGCAGCCTGTTCAATGTGGTGTTCGACTACATCTTCATGTTCCCCATGGGGCTGGGGCTGGCCGGTGCGGCACTGGCCACCGCCGTTTCGCCGATGCTCAGCATCGCCATCTGCAGCCGCCACTTCTTCCAAAAAGACAACACGGTGCAGTTCGTGCGGCAGCTGCCCTCGGCAAAGCTGCTGGGGCAGAGCTGCCAGCTGGGCATCTCCGGCTTTGTGGGGGAGATGTCCTCCGGCGTGACCACGACGGTGTTCAACTTCCTGCTGCTGGGTCTGGCCGGGAATGTGGCCGTGGCGGCCTACGGCGTCGTGGCCAACTTTGCGCTGGTGGCCACCGCCATTTTCAACGGTGTGGCCCAGGGTGCCCAGCCGCTGGTGAGCCGCTGCTACGGCCACAGTGACCGCGCCGGAGCCCGGAAGCTGCTCATTCTGGGCAGCTGCACCGCGCTGGCACTGGCCGCCGCGCTGTACGCGGTGGTGTTCGGCATGACCGATACGCTGGTGGGCTGGTTCAACAGTGAAAGCTCGGTGCAGATGGCCCGGTTTGCCCACAACGGCATGCGGCTGTACTTCGTGGGCTACTTCTTTGCCGGGTTCAACATCGTGGCGGCGGGCTACCTGAGCGCCACCAACCGCCCGGTGGAAGCCTCGGTCACCTCCATCTGCCGCGGCGTGGCGGCCATTGTGGTCTGCTCGCTGGTGATGAGCGCCCTCTTTGGCATGAACGGCGTGTGGGCGGCCTTCCCGGCATCGGAGCTGCTGACGGCGCTGCTGACCCTGTTTTTGCTGTTGCGCCCCAAGCCGCAACCTTAAATAAACAGCTCCTGCTCTCGCTGGGCCTCCTGGGGGGACAGCCCGGAGTGGATGGAATGACCGGCCAGTGTCCGCCATTGTGCGGGGGACTGGCCGGTTTCTTTTTTGAACACCCGGCACAGGTAGTTGGCACCGGAAAAGCCGCACAGGCTGGCCACCACGTCCAGCGTGTACTCCCGGTGCAGCAGCAGCCGCTGGGCGGCCTCCACCCGCACCCGGGTCAGATAGCGCCCCGGCGGGATGCCCAGCGCGGCGGTGAAGGTGCGCACCAGATGGCTCTTGGACACCCCCAGCCGCTCGCTGAGCTCCTCCACGCCGTACAGGCCCGCGTAGTTGGCCCGGATGTCCGCGATGGCGGCCTGCACCAGCGGCGGCAGGGCGGGGGCGGCGCTGTCGGCGTCGGCCAGCTCACACAACAGGGCAAAGGCCAGCTGGCTGCGCACCCGGCCCGGCAAGTCCTGCTCCGAGGCAAGGCGGTCCAGCAGCTCGGCGGCGGCGGGGCAGGTCTCGCCCCGGGCCAGAAAAGGCAGCTCGTGCAGCCCGGCCAGAAACTGGGCGCTGGCCTGCCCGGTGAGCTGGACGCACAGCAGGTGGCAGCTGCCCTCCGGCTCCAGCACCAGCGGGGCGCGGCTCAGTACCAGATGCCCGGCCGGGACGCTCTGGGGCGGCAGCAGCAGCGCAGCCCCGGCGGGCAGGGGCCCGGCGGAGGGCACACTGGCGGTGCACCGCCCGCTGGAAACAAGGCAGACCCACAGCCCGTCGCCGGTCAGGGTGAGAGACGCGCAGGGCTGCACGTCCTGCACCTGACCGGGCGCGGCCACGGCATTCCAGTCAAACAGCAATATCCGACACCTCAAATCAATAAAATGCTATTTTATATCACAAAATAATCTGTTATTATAATACCAACGAACCGAAGCGCCGTCAAGGGCGCTGCAAACACAAGATTATGGAGGCAAACGATTATGGCTTCGATTAGCTGCCAGCACATCTATAAGATCTACCCGGGCGCTACCGCTCCTTCCGTCACCGACTTCAACCTGGAGATCCAGGATAAGGAATTCATCATCTTCGTCGGCCCTTCCGGCTGCGGCAAGTCCACCACCCTGCGCATGATCGCCGGTCTGGAGGAGATCTCCAAGGGCGAGATGTACATCGGCGGCCGTC
>OOCW01001893.1_pt1 | contig 13201 bp, 11 predicted proteins | sample 1671201 | NCBI WGS metagenome assembly OOCW01 (sample SAMN06348132, study PRJEB24527) | human gut metagenome | biome: human gut; feature: ankylosing spondylitis patient; material: feces | host: Homo sapiens | place: China | collected 2015-10
TGAATTATACGAAGTTAGAACAATAATAAACATATTTTAAAATATAGAATTATATTTTATATAGTGATTCAATAAACTGAATTTTTTTTTCAATAAAATTCATAGTTTTTATTCAAAGGTTAAAATAATAATGATATAATATTTTTTTAATAGACATTTAAATTTATGACAGAAATGAGGGATTACATTGAATAGTAGAACTTTTGGAGGTGTGTTGGAAAATTTACTATATATATCTAAACAAAAGAAATCTTCATTAGCCTCTTATTTAGGATACGATGCATCATATATCAATAAATGGGTAAACTCCAAAAATCTACCTAGCTTTAAAAGAGCTACAGAAATTTGTGAAGATATTTCAAATTTTATAATAGAATCTCTAGATGATGATACAAAAGAAAATTTAGTAGAATATTTCGAACTAGAAAGAGATGATGATGACTTTCTTTATGAATATATCAAAAATACTTTACAAGAGGTATACTTTGAAAACTCAAATAATAAAGGAAATCAAAACATACCTATGACTTCTATTTCTCAAGAGTACTACAACTCAACTTGTGAAGTAAAGCCTACACTACTTCAAAAACATATTGTTGAAGAAATAGAGTTTAATGTAAATGCCGGTAATGACTTAGATATCATAATTGCTGTAAATTTACTTTCATTAAACCATAAAGATAAGATAGCCCTTTTTAATATGAAAAAATATTTTTATGAATTAAGCAAACGTACTAATGTTAAAATTAACTTCTTATTAGGCTTTAATGGGGAAAATACAGAAGAGATACTTAATTCCCTTCTTACAATCAGTATTTTATCATCTTATCCTAAACTTAATTTTAAATTATATAATTGTGATGTTAGTAGCAATGTTACTTTTTTCATAATAAAAGATAGATTTTTATGCACTAGTATTTTCTACAATGATGGTGAGTGCTTATTTAGTAATACATCTAAAGATAAAAATTTAATCAATGAATTTTATTATAATTTAGAATATAAACTTAGAAGTAAAGGTAAAGATCTTTGCTTAAAAAAATCGCCTATTGATATGATAGAAGATCAAACTTATATACAATATATAATGAATAATGATTTGAGATGTCTTCTAGGTTCTATTAATGAATTTTTCATGCCAGAAGATTTATTTATGAAAATTGCTCATAGAGTCTTTGGTGATAATCCAAAACTTATAAATGAACTTAGAAAAATAAATGTATTTTTACACAATGCTACTTACAAGTCTAAGTTGAAAGTTCTTATATATGAAGTGGAACTTAGAAAATATATGTCATCTGGATGCCTTCACTTTTTCAATACTCCAGTAACTTTAACCTTTAAAGAAAGAGAGAGACATATATCTTACATTGAAAAAATATTAATGGAAGATAATCAAGTAGAAATAAGATTAGTTGATGGTAATTTTATAGAAGATTTTAAGTATACAGATAATCCATCTTTTTACCTTTCTAAAAATCTTAAATTTATAAAAGTACATCCTGTATCAGGTAAAAATGATTACTCTATATTAAGAGATACTAACTTTAAGAAAATGTCTGATAATCTCTTTGATAAACTTTGGAATTACGGTGAAGAGTTAATTTTATCAGATAAAGATGATATTTTAGATAGGGTATCAAAATCCATAAGCTATACAAGAATAATAAACAATACTTTAGGTGAAGATGTTAAATAATATAAAAAAAGAGTGAATCGATGATTCACTCTTTTTTTATATTAAGCTGACATTTTAGCCATATTTTCTTTTCTTTCTTTATTTAACTTAATCATACCTTTAGATGCAGTTATTAATAAGAAGAATGCCATAACTACAAATCCTAGTATTATCATCCAAGTTGTATTATATCCAAATATAGATACTAAAACACCGAATAATACAGATCCACTTGAGAATCCAACAGCGAATATCAATTGAACCATACCTAATATTGAACCATATTCTTTTTTACCGAAGTATTCTCCAACTAAGTATGCAGGTGCCATCATATATATGAATGTTGCTAAACCTTTTACAGCAGAGAATAAATGTGCAAATATTGGGTTAGTTCCAGCAAGTACTATACTTACTCCTGAAGCTGCAACTGATACTGCAGATATTAATAATGTTTTTACAACACCTAATTTATCGAATAGTATTCCACCTATTATAGTTCCAAATAATGAACATACTGCAAATATTGAACCAGTAAGTCCTATAGCTGATGCTGTTAATTTTAATTCACTTTGGAAATAGTTAGCATGTTGTACTGAGTAAGCTGATACATAAAGACCTACAAATAAGAATCCTACTGCTATCATCCAGAAGTATTTTGTACTTTGTGCTTCTTTTAATGTATAAGATATATCTACTTCTTCAGTATTTTTTTCTGCTACTTCTACATCTTTATTATTTCCTTTAACTATTTCACTTTCATCTTTAGGCATTTTTACTAAGAATAGTCCTATAACTAAAGATACTGCTAACGAAACTACTCCAAATGTGAAGTAAGTGCTTGAAGTTCCATTTCCAGCTATTGAACGTATAACTAATTGTTGCATGAATATGTTACCGAATGATCCTCCTGCAAATGCAAGTCCTAAAGCTTTTCCTCTAATGTTTCCATCAAACCATGAGTTTATTAAAAGCGGTACCCCTATAGAAGATATTATTGCCGCCCCTGTATTAACTAATGCTGCTACTGCATAGAATTTTGGTAATGTATCACACATAGAGAATAATATAAATCCTCCACCACATAACACAGCTCCTACAGTATACATAATTTTTAAATGTACTTTTTTAAATAATGAACCTATAAATGGTCCTACAACTGCTGATACTATACTTCCTATAGTAAATATTAATGAAAATCCAGGTAAACTAAATCCGTGTTCTGCTATTACTGAACTTATGAATAATGGTTGTATATTTGCTGCTATACAGTATGGTATTGCTTGTATTAACATACAAACTGCTAGTATCATCCAACCTTTTTGTATTTTTTTATTTGTTGTACTCATAATTATATTCCTTCCAATTTCTATTTTTTGTTTTTATTTTTTACTTATATCGCTTATCTATTTTAGTAAAACATTTTCTTAACCATTTTTAGAATAATCTATAAACTTTGGTAAAACATTTTCTTAACTATATTTAGAATAACATATGTGCTAGATGATGTGTTAGGAAACAAGAGGATAAAACTTGAATTTCATGAATTCATTTTTTCATAAAATTCATAAACATAAAAAAATACACCTAAAAATTAATTAGGTGTATTTTTGTTTATTTTAGTTATATCCTTAACTTAGTCTACAATTTCATATAAAATTCATATATATAATTATTGTCTTTTCTTCCCATAAAAGTTGATTAATAATGTACCTTTACCACTATGAGCCCCTATTACAGGTCCTATTTTTGAGTGAATTATCTCCCCAACTTCACACTCTTTTCTCAACATTTTTTCCAATGACAATGCTTCATATTCACAATCTGCATGGGATATTATTATTGTATCATACTTATTAGGCAAATAATTTTCTTTTAATTTATTAATCATGTGATGCTCACAAGCTTTCGTTCCCCTTACCTTTTCAACCAATTGAAGTTTACCTTCATTATCCATATTTAGTAATGGCTTTATATTAAGTGCCGTACCAAAAGTAGCTGCAATAGAGCCTATTCTTCCACCTCTTTTTAAATGGAATAAGTCATCTACTTTATACCAGTGACAAATATTTAGTCTATTTTCTTCTACCCAATTATATAATTCTTCTATAGTTTTACCTTTTTCCTTTTCCTTAGCTGCCAAATAAACTAAAAGACCTTCTCCGCATGATGCACATAAAGAGTCAACTGACATTATTTTTCTATTTGGATAATCTTCTTTTAAATTTTGAATAGCAACTTGTGATGATCCGTATGTACCACTTAAACCAGATGAAAAACAAATATATAATATATCTTTACCTTCTTCAAGTGTAGGAATAAAATATTCTATAAATCTAGCTGGAGTAATTTGTGTAGTTGTTGCCATTATCCCCTGTTGAGCCATTTCATAAAATGTTTTGCTATCAAGATTCCTTTCATCAGGATAATGAGAGTAAACTTTATTATTTATCTCAAAATCCATAGGAATAACTTTAACTCCAAGAGTATCAATTATTTCTTGTGGCAAATCACTTGTAGCATCTGTAAATATTTCATACTGTACCATATATTCTCCCCCATTCAATAAAAACTGTACCTTTTCTAACTATACTGTCATTATAATAATATTTACTATGCATTGCAATTATTATAAATTTTCATAGATAATAAAATTAGGAATTAAAAATAGAGGAATATTTCCTCTATTTTTTTAAATAAATCTTATAAATGTAATACCATCTAATGATTGTATACTTGATAGATTTGGCGGATTGCCAACTACATAAATAGTATAAACTTTTTGACTTTTAAAGTCTGGTCTCAAAGATAATACAGTATCTTGTGTATCTGCTATATTTATTTTTACATCATAGATAGCAGAAGGAAGTTGTATATAATCACTTGCATCTAAAAAACCTACATCGTCAAAAGCTAAGTTATTATTTACAAGTACATCAACTTCTGGTGCATCTGGTGATAAATGTATAGCTCTTACTCTACTTTGATTTACTGGTAAATCTTCTGCATTTCCTTCTATATATGGAACCACTTGAAGATCATCAAGATTTCCTGCTATTGCTACTGTAATAACTTGCTTTTCTGGTACTTGAATATTTTCTGTAATTACTGGTGTATTTTTTTGATTCGCCGGATATACTTCCATTTCATATTCTCCCTTTGAAAGTGGAATATATTCTGAGAAATCTTTAAAGCTTATATTACTAAAAACAAGTGCTTTATTAATATAAACATCTACTGCTGGTGCATTTGGTGAAGCATGAAATACTCTTACATAAGATACATCCATATCATTTCTAATAATCATATATCACTATCCCCCTATAAAAACTAAAATCCTCTTTTATTAATAATTCTATGTTAGAAATCTTTTTTTGCTACAATATAAAATATAATTGACAAATTATGTGAACCAATGTATCATAATATTAATAATAAGATAATTAATAATTATATTTTGAATGATATATAAAAAGTCAGAAGGCTATGAGCTTCTGACTTTTTTGTTTTTCAAGTATTTTAACCCTTATATATAATAATTATCTTAAATATATTCTTACTTTCCCCGAGTATGAATTATAACTTGAAAGATGGTTTTGCCATCTTTTTTCTTGTTTTTTTATTCCATATTTTCAAATAAATCTATAATATCTTCTTTTGATAATTTTTTTAGAGCTGTTACATTTTCTAAATTAGAATTAATTATATCTTCTATCAGTTCTTTTTTATCATCTTGCATAGATATAACTTTTTCTTCTACTGTATTTTTAGAAATCAACTTTATTACATCTACTACATCTCTTTGGCCAATTCTATGAGCTCTATCACTAGCCTGAGCTTCAACAGCTGGATTAAACCAAGGATCAAAGTGAATTACCATAGATGCACTTGTTAAATTTAATCCTGTACCTCCTGCTTTTAGCGATATTAAAAATACTCTTTTTTCTTTACTGTTATTAAATTCTTCCACAAGTTTTACTCTTTGCTTAGAATCTGTTTTTCCATCTAAATAAGAATAAGATATATTTTCTTCTTCTAATCTTTCTTCTATAAGTTTAAGAACTTTTGTAAACTGAGAGAAAACTAAAATCTTTCTATCTTTTTCTTGTTTTATTATATCAATCAATATCTCTAATTTAGAGTTTTTACCTTTATAATTTTTCACTATTATTTCCGGTGCAATACTAAGCTGTCTAAGTTTAGTCAAATACGAAAATACAGTCATATTATCTTCATTATTTTCTAATATTCTTCTTTTTATTAAATTAACAAAGCTTCTATATGCTCTTTTATGCTCTTTTTCCAATTCAACATAAAATTTTTGTTCTATTTTTTCTGGCAATTCATCAATAACTTCTTTTTTAGTTCTTCTAAGCATAAAAGGTTTAATTAAATTCTTTAACTGTGAATAGTTTTTTTCATTATTTGCAAATATTTTTTCAAACTTATGTTTATTATATAAATACCCCGGCATTACAAAATCAAATATAGACCAAAGTTCCATAAGATTATTCTCAACTGGAGTTCCTGTTAAAGCGAATTTCACTCTAGCATTAACTGTTTTTATAGCTTTTGTAATAATTGAGTCTGGATTTTTTATATTTTGAGCTTCATCTATTATACAGTAGTCAAACTCTAAGTCTTCATATTTTTCCATATCATTTTTATAAGTTCCATAACTAGTTAATATCACATCATAATCTTTATAATTTTCTAGTATTTTATGTCTGTTTGCTTTATTACCATAAGCTATACCAAGTTTAATATCTGGTGTAAATTTTTCAAATTCACTTTTCCAGTTAAAAATTAATGATGTAGGAGTTATTACTATACTTTTTTTATCTTTTTGTGAAAGTAAAAAAGCTAAAGTCTGTACTGTTTTACCAAGTCCCATTTCATCTGCTAATATTCCACCAAAGCTGTAATTTGCTAAAGTATTAAAAAATTCAAAACCTTCTACTTGATAATCTCTAAGAGTTGCCTTTAAATTTTCAGGTACTTTTATATTTGTATCTAGTTTATTATATTTTTTAATTACATTATCTATATATTTTTTCCCACTAATAAAACTTAGACTTTCATCATCTAAAAATTTTTCTAGAAAAATAGCCTTACTTTCTGGTATTTTTATTTTATTAAAATCGCCATAGATTCCTAGTACATCTATTAACTGAAATATTTTCTCTAAATCATTATTTTTTAAATCTATATAACTGCCATCTGGCATAAGATGGTATTTATAATTTTCTTTATAAGATTGAAATATATTCTCATATTCATTTTTATTAATACCATCAATACTTAAGTTACCTCCTAAGTTTCCATTTCTTGACTGACTAATATCAAATATTACAGAAGGATTTAAAACCACATCTCCTTCAGAAAACTCTTCTTTTGTTTTGTCTCTTAATTTTTTTATTCCTGTAAGCACTGTTGCCACTATATGAGGACAAACTACAGGACCTTTGTTATTAAATACATTTTGACAGTCACAACTTACATTAGAAATTGTCCTTTTGTCAGTATCAATATTTATCATAGCTGTATAACTTCTTCTATGATGTTCATCAAAAACTGTTCCATAAAAAGTGGCTTCATTTCCTCTTATATTTACATAATCATTGCTAACATAATTTCTTTTAAATGCAGCAAATCCACTATTATATTTTAATTTATCTGTATAAGATCTTAAGACTTCACCTAATTTACTTATTTCCATCTTTTCACCCTTTCATTTAATTTTTCTCCTCTATTATAATTTTCCCCTTCACATATTAATTAAAATAAAAATTACTATATTGCAATTTTATCTAATATTTTTACATTAGATTTTTTAGTATACATTACTATTCCCAGTAAAGTTATAATTTCTGTTATTGGAACTATTATCCACAAACTATATCCTCCTAATATCATCGGTAAACTTAACACAAGTATTATATTAAGTAAAAATCCTCTTATAATAGAAATTAATATTGATGGCTTTTCCATTCCAACAGATTGGAAGTAATTACAAAGTAATATATTTATATTCATTATACAAAACGCACTTAAGTACATTCTCACTGCTGGAATTCCCATATATATAATTTGTTCATCAGCCTTAACAAAGGTACAAATTACCTCTTCTGTAAATATAAATACTATGGCAAATAGTATACAACCTATTAAAATAGTTGTTATCATTGCATATTTTAATACTGTTTGAACACGTTTGTTTTCTTTTGCTCCATAATTAGTAGCTATAATTGGTTGGCTGGCTTGAGCTACACCATTAAATAAAGCCATTCCCACTATTACACAATTTGATATAATTCCATAAACTACTATACCAATATCGCCTATATATCTTAAAATTTGAATATTAAATATAAATATTACAAATCCACTAGCTACTTCCATTAAAAAAGTAGAACCACCACAACTTATTATTTTTTGTATCATCTCAAAAGATACTTCTTTTAAAGACACCTTTATTCTATTTTCCTTCTTTATAAAATGAGTTAAAAGAACTAAACTTGTTGTTAAGCTTCCTATAACTGTTGCCAATGCAGCACCAATCATGCCCATATTCATAGGGAAAACAAATATATAATCAAGAATAATATTTAAACCCGCTCCTATAAGAACTGACATCATTGCCAGTTTGGGTGATTTCTTATTACGAACAATTGGTGATAAAAAGTTAGAGGCTATAAATGTAGGTATAAATAAAGATATACATCTTCCATACTCCATAACTAAATCAATACTATTTTCATTAGCTCCAAGAAAATAAGCTAAATCTTTTAAAAATATATTTGTTAATAAAGTAAAAATAATTCCTATTATTATTACACCTATAAAAGCAGAATTAAAATAACTGTCAGCTTTCTTTTTATTTCCTATACCATCTTCTATGGATATTAAAATCCCTCCACCTAAACCAAACATAAGACCTATTCCATTATAAATAGTGAAAAATGGTAGAAATATATTTAATGCAGAAATTCCTTCTGCTCCTACTCCTTGTCCAATTATAAGAGTATCTACTAATATATAAATAGATGTAACAAGAGTAGAGCATATAGATGGTATTAAATAATGATAAAAAACTTTTCTTTCATTATCCTTCAATAAGTTTAAATTTGTCATGATTTATCCTCCTTTTTGTTAAATAAAAAAAGCCAAATAAGTATGCTAAGTGCACTTATTTGGCTTTTACTTCTATTTTATTTTAATTGAACCATTACAACCTTTCTTGCACTGAGATTATAAATTAACTATAATACACCACATCTAATGGTTCTTTTAACAAATATATTCTATTATATATAATTCTCCAAGTCAATTGCATTTCCTAGGATTATTTCGTAGGTTTAATTTATTTTAATATATATATTCTTTATTATTACTTACTAAGCAAATAATATTATCCTAAATTACAAGCATTAACAAAAGTATTTTTTATAATGTTTAGCATTTAATTAGTATATATACGGTATATCCAAATGTAACTACTAAAACTAATATTAAAAATGCTATTGTTACTATATCAGACATATTAATCTGCTCTACAGTACAGTAGGTTATATATGAAAAGTTTAGGATAACAATAATTTTTAAGTTTATAAGCATATCTCTACATAATTTATATGCTCTTTCAGGACTTTTCTTAGCAATTGGAACATTCCATATGTTTGGAAAAAAGTTTACAACGGTTAATAATAGATATAAACCAATTGTCATACCCACATCAAAAAATATTGTATTTTTACTTCCCCAAGAATCTATCTCACCTTTAAAATTGAAATGTGTAGGTATTTTCTCAGGAATATGGTTCCATGAAATTATAACATAAATAATTAGACTAAATATAATCACAGCAGATAAAATTTCACCTATTTTTTGATATCTAGTAAAAGATATTTTCATTATTTTCATCTCCTATTACTTTTCTTAGTTACTTACAAATTTTACTTATAATAAGTATACATTATTAAAGTAAATAAATGATTTTTTAATAGAAAAAGAGCTGAATAATTAATTATTTTTCAGCTCCTTTTTTAAATCTCATCTATCTTATATTCTTTTAACTCCCTAGTTATTTGCATATACTTCACTATTTCTTTTTGTAGCTACTATTTTAAATAATGGTGTGCAGCCATATAATATCATTTCTTTTTCATCATACACCTTATTTATTATATCACTATTAATTTTTATATGCTCATATCCTAATTTTCTTAGATAGTTTTTATCCCACTTTGGTCTTAGCCTACTTGACATAGGCAAAGATTTATAAAATTCATCAGGTGTTTCTTTTGTACACGATTCATAAGGTATACCATACTTACTTCTATAATTATCTTCTGCTTTTTCAACCTCTTTTCTTAGATCTTCATCAAAGTATGATAAATACCAGTTAGCATCAAATATTATAAGTTTTCCTCCAGGTTTTAGAACTCTAGTCCACTCCTTATAAGCCTCCTCTGGATCGTACAATGTCCAAGTAACATTTCTACAAACTATCATGTCAAAAGAGTTATCTTGAAAATCAAGTTTGTGACTATCCATAACATAAAATTCACATTCTCTATTTTTACAGTTTTTCTTAGCTATTTTTATCATTTCACTAGAACAATCTATCCCTGTCATTTTATGTCCATGTTTAGATAAAATTAAAGAAAAAAATCCTGGTCCTGTTCCGATATCAAGTATATTTAATTTTTCATTTTCTACTTCTGACAAAATTAAATTAGTCCATTCTTCCTCCTTAAAAGTATTTATTTCTCCCTGTATATATGTATCATATCCCTTTGCGCTATTTTCCCAACGATCAATTATAACCCCTTTGAAATCATTCATACTTATATCACCCTTATCAATAAATTTTACTAAAAATAAAAAACTCCATTACCAAAAAGTCATACAACATGTATGATTTACCTTCATGGCAATAGAGTGTATATTCATCTTATCTACTTCAGTAGAAATTTATATATTATATTTAATTCTTATAAGTTAATTATAATTATTCTTAAAATAGTTTGTCAACAAATTAATATCTTTTACACTTTAACCTTAGTTTAAGTTACCACCATTTACAATAGGTTGAGCATCTTTGTTTCCACAAAGAACAACTAGCAAATTGCTAACCATTGCAGCTTTTTTCTCGTCATCTAGTTTAACAATATCATTTTCATTTAAACTGTTAAGAGCCATTTCCACCATTCCTACAGCTCCTTCTACAATTTTTTTACGAGCTGCTATTATAGCCTCAGCTTGTTGGCGTTGAAGCATGGCTGCTGCAATTTCTGGTGCATAAGCTAAGTGTGTTATTCTAACTTCACTTACTTCTAATCCTGCTACATGCACCCTAGATTGTAATTCTTCTTTTAATTTATCTGCTACTTCTTGAGAAGATCCCCTAAGAGTTTTTTCCTCTGATGCATCATTTACATCATAGGGATAAAGTCTTGCCACATTTCTAAGAGCTGTATCACATTGAATTGATAGATAGGTTTTATAATTATCCACATTAAATACTGCTTTTGTAGGATTTATAACTTTCCAAATTACTACTACGCCTATCATAATAGGATTTCCTATCTCATCATTAACTTTTTGTATTCCATTATTTAGTGTTAAAACTTTAAGAGATACTTTTTTTGTAGCAGAAGTTATACTAGATTCAGATTTTCCATCATCTTCTTTCCCCTTAGAAACTCTCAAAGCAGGTGATTCATAAGTTGGGTTTATGGCTGTACAAAATGGATTTACAAAATAAAATCCTTCTTTTGAAATAGTTCCATAATAATTACCAAATAAAACTAATACTATAGCTTCATTTGGATTTAAAATTTTTAATCCACAAAGTACAAAAATACCAACCACAAAACTTATTATTCCTAGTATTGTTGGAAATACTATATCGTTAATTATTGTAAAATAAATTGTTATTGGAAAAATTAATATTAAAATCAACCCAATTAATAAGCCTAACCAACCACTCATTGGTTTTAATTCCTTTTCTTCAAACTTAATTCTTTCTTCAATCATTATTTTCTCCCCCTTCTTCTAATAAACTAAAATAATTTTTATTTTTTTAAAGATTTCTATATTATTAAACCTTTCCATTTTAATTAAATTCTTCTTTTATAAAATATATGACTTTTTATAATTATTAACTACTCACCTTATTATCTATAAAAATCTAGTTAATAATTATTAATTTATATGGTGAATATCTTTATAAGTTTATGAAAATAATAAAAGTGTTACATAAATAAGTAAAGGAGTGTAATAAATGAAAAAATTTATTTGTACTGTTTGTGGATACATACATGAAGGAGAAACTCCTCCTGATATCTGTCCAGTTTGTAAAGTTGGCGCTGATAAATTTGTTGAAGCAAAAGAAGAAATGGTATGGGCTGATGAACATAGAATAGGTATTGCAAAAGATATAGATTCCCAAATAATCGAGGATTTAAGAGCAAACTTTTTAGGCGAATGTTCAGAAGTTGGTATGTACATTGCCATGAGTAGACAGGCAGACAGAGAAGGATATCCTGAAGTTGCCGAAGCCTATAAAAGAATAGCTTGGGAAGAAGCTGAACATGCTGCTAAATTTGCAGAAATATTAGGTGAAGTTGTATATCCTAGTACTAAACAAAATCTATCAGCTAGAGTTGAAGCAGAATTTGGAGCTTGTGCTGGTAAAAAAGAATTAGCTACTGCTGCTAAAAAACAAAATCTTGATGCTATACATGATACTGTTCATGAAATGTGTAAAGATGAAGCTAGACATGGTAGAGCATTTAAAGGTTTATTAGACAGATATTTTTCTGAATAGGAGGTTTTCAAATGACAAAAATTAATTGTAATGTAACTAATTGTTCTCATAATAAGTCTAGTGTTTGTTATTCAAATATAGTTAATATAAAAGGTGGTCAAGCTAAGGAAGCATGTCATACAGCTTGTGGGAACTTCCTTGATATGAAAGATTATTCTAATCTAACTAATAATACAAATGCTTCTGGTCCATGTGATGCATTGGTATGTACAGTACAAACTTGTGTCTATAATAAAAATCAAGCTTGCACAGCTGAAAGTATTAACGTAGATGGACATAATGTAGTTGTTTATACTGAAGCTAATTGTTCTACTTTTAAACATGCATAAATAAATTTATAAAATAAAATTGACACATGATATTATTTATCCTGTGTCTTTTTTACTATAGTATATTTACTTTATATCAGTATCTCTTATTTCTATTTCTGTTCCTTCTGGAGCTTTTATTTTGAATAAGCTTTCTCCCTCTACTTCATAAACTACTTTTCCATTTTTAACTTTGAAATTTTCATATCCTAAGTTTCTAATTCTTTCATACTCTGCTTGCACATTATCAACTAGAAATCCCATATGTACTGGACCTGCATTTAAATTACTCCATTTGTTAAAACTATCTTCTTTTTTAGGTGTTTGTAATTCTATCATAAAATCACCCAGTTTTAGCCAAGTATTATATTCTCTCTTATGAAA
>OOCW01001899.1_pt1 | contig 13154 bp, 11 predicted proteins | sample 1671201 | NCBI WGS metagenome assembly OOCW01 (sample SAMN06348132, study PRJEB24527) | human gut metagenome | biome: human gut; feature: ankylosing spondylitis patient; material: feces | host: Homo sapiens | place: China | collected 2015-10
AATCCCTTTACTTATCAGTACTAGCACATGGTGGAAGTTACTTTTTCATTCAACCATTTTTTTGCAACCATTTTTTTGCAAACCTTGATTTTCTCAGAGTTTGCAAGGGATTCTGCATTGCACTCACACTCGATCTTCTTGGTTTTACCACATTTTTACGAGAAATTTTCACAAAAAGTGGTACACTTGCTTTTCTTTACGACATTTCTACCACCACTTGCTCGTTTATACCACAGCAGGTACGGTTTCCGGTAAATTCATGCATACCAGCCGTTGCCGGAGTATCTTCGATTTCCACATACTACTCTCTGGTACAGCGGTGCAGCTCTTGGCTGGGGCGATAAAGGTGCAAACCGTCTTGCTCAATACGAAACCAACTACCGGGTTCCCCGTAAAGATCTGGTTACTGAAATGGCTAAGATTTTGGATGTGAATCCACTGACACTGCATGAACCAACTACGATGAATGCTTCTGAACTGATGGAAATCCTGTTCTGGATTGACGAATTTAATCCCGGTATGATCAACCTCTTTCAGTTAGAGACTTATCCGGATGAAAAATCAAATTCCAGTGACGATACCGCTATCCGCTACCATGATTCCGATAGCTGGCCTGCCCATCCCCCTGTTGGCATGTGGTTTAATTATAGGATTCTCAATGATTTTCTAAAAGAATGGACGCTCAGAAAAGAAGAACTGAAATCCGGCGTGATTACTAGAGATGAATATTTTGAATGGAAAATCAACTGGCCACAGACCTGTGATGATTGTGGTAAACGGGAACCGTCGAAACAGTGGCACACATCCTATTCACAATAACATAACAGGCTCATAATCTTCCGATATTTCGTTGATTATGAGCCTGTATTTTTTGAAAAACTTGCTCTATTTTCTATAGTTTTTTATATTTTCGATTTTTCGTTGCTGCCGTAAAGCTTATTTTCCCTTTATCAGCTAATTCCTTTAATAATTGCCTTGTTCTTGATCCTTTCAAACCGATACACCCTGCAATTTCTTCCGCACTATACTCCACATTTGTATCCATGATTGACAGAATTTGTTTATGACGGTCAGATAATTTTTCTTTTAATTCTGCTGTTTTATCTGCCGATTTTTCTGCCGATTCTGCCGATTTTTCTGCCGACTGCGTTCCTTCAAAAAGATAATCTCCTTGTATCTCCTGAGATTCAGGAACCATTTTCAAAATTAAAGTTACCTGATTCAACCTGGTATCCTCTTCCAACATTGGTTCCATCCATCCTGCGTTCTTCCATGTGGCAAGAATCGCAGGAAAACCAGAACCAGCATTGTCTCCAAAGCCTACCATTCTCAGCATTGTCTGCATGCGTGGATTCCTCGATTTTGAATTGCCGCCACGATAAATATCTTCAACTGGAAGTTTTAAAATTCCGGGATTCGTAAATTCAAATTCATTCGAGCGCTTAATCACTTTCAGTGTGCCCGCATCAGACAGATAATCCGCATGTATGATCTGGTTCACAAAAGCTTCTCTCACTGCCTTATGGACAGGCGTTTCATCAATTCGCTGTATTCCTTCCAGTTTAAATGGCTTCTTCAAATCCTCTGTCAGCTTTGGGGTTACTTTCATAAAGAAGTTAAACAGGTTGTTTTCCCAGGTTCCATCATAAGTAATTCTGTCATTCCATCGGATATCAGCTGTTACCTGGCTTTCATTCCGGTAATCCATAAAGATATTGTCAAATTCATCCCGGATTGCCAGACCATCTCCAAACATCAAGAGTCCTGCCAGCGTCAGTCCCTCTTTTCCTTCTCTTCTATCTCTGCGGTATCCACCAAGTTTTTCAAGAAAAGACTTATCATCCAATACATTCCACACATGTCCGTCATTTCGAATCTCAAAAATCTGACGATATTTTCGCAAGGTTTCTTTATCAATATCATCCATCGTGTAATATTCTAAAATCATTCCGTCATTACCATCTGGATTCTGGTCACGGATCATTGCCCGAATCTCATGCTCTGTCGCATGATAATCCCCCTCGTGATTTCTCTTGTAAGTTCCCTTGTATGGATTCTCGCCGACATAAACGGGACGGAGTTTATAATCAGCTCTTGGTACATGTATCACGATCAAATTTATGTCATCTTCTTCCACGACAAATACATCTTCATCTTTCAAAATATTGACATTTACCTTGCTTCCGTTGATTGTATTCCAGAAATCTTCCAACTGCTTTCCTGGATTTGTTATTCCCTGTATAATAAATCTCTCTTCCGGCAAATTTTTCTTTTTATCTTCATCCACCCCAAGAATAATGTATCCACCTTTCGTATTCGCAAAAGCAGAGTATGATTCGTATACAGATTTTGGCACGGATTTTTCTGCTTTTTTACATTCTACATCCACTTTTTCCCCTTTATAAATCATCAGCTTTAATTCTTGCATATTCATAGTTATCACCTTCTTTCAAATAATCGCCCATCTTATTTATCACAATAGTGCAAATATTTTCAAAAATTCAATTATATATTTTACACCTTCATAATCTCATAATATTCAGAAAAGGAAATGTCCCTGCCGCAGCACGGAACATTCCCTTCTCATACAGCTTTTCTGTTTTCATTCTACAAAATACATTCCGAAAATGCAATCCTGTTTTTATTATATGCTGATACGGTGGATGACATACTTTTAAAAAGAGTCAGAGTTTTCTGCCCACTTTTCCAATGTCCGAAAATCTATCTTTCCAGCTCCTGTTGTCGGCAATTTTTCTACAAAATGATATTCGATAGGCCATGAATTTTCTTTCAGCTCCTGTCTGCAAAGCTGTCTTAATTCTGTTTCCACGTTCTCTCCGATATCTTTTGATTTCAAGGTCACATATGCAATCACCAGATAGCCCTTTTCTCCGTTATGCCTTCCCACTACTGCACATTTATCTACACCAGAATATTTACACAGTACATTTTCAATCTCCATCGGATAAACTCTTGACGGTGTCTTATCTGCTCCGACCGACCACAGGATTCTTTTCAGTCTTCCGGTCAGTCTGAAATATCCTTCCTTTGTCACATGTCCAAGATCACCCGTACGAAGCCACTTCGTACCATTTTCTTCGAAAATGATCTCATTGGTAGCTTCCGGATTCTGATAGTATTCCAGCATCATCGTCGGACCACTGACACAGATTTCGCCCTCCTGGTCATAACCAAGTTCCTCTCCAGTATCAATATCCATGATTTTTATGTTATTGCAGAAAAATGGAAGCATGACAGAAAATTTATGATTACTTACGCATACCGGGCCCGCCATTTCTGTCATCCCATATCCACTTGTCAATTCATATGGGGCATGATGTTCTTTCAAGAATCTTGACATTGCATCTTCCCATTCCTGATTCATTGCATCACCACCATAAGCAACCGTCTTGGCAAAAGAAAGATTCATTTTCTGAACTTTTTTGTCCTTCATTAGTGCCTCTATATGCAATGGCCCACCGCTAAGATGATTTGGCTTATATTTTTTGAAAAGTTCCGGTAAATGTTCCGGTGCCGGATCTGGGCACAGAACATCCTCAAGGCACGTACACAGTGCCATATGTACCCCCAAAAATAGGCCATAGGCTAAGAAGGGCGGAATGATATCTAAAAAACGTTCACCCTTTTGAAAATCCAGGACTTTATCCGCATGCTTATACTGAAATCCAATCACATTTGCAGCACGATTGGACAACAACACGCCTTTTGCCTTTCCAGTCGTTCCACCTGTGTATGCAATGATTGCAGAATCATCTGCCTTTATCTCCGGGGATTCTACTTTCTGGCTTTCTCCTGCTTTCAGAAATTCCCGGTAAGATATACAATTTTCCTGCTTTTCTTTTGATTTCCACTTATAAAGCGTGCCGATTACAAACGGCATAGACTCTGCAAGGGAAATTCCTACGATATGTTCGATGCTTGTTCCCTTAGCTGCTTGCATAATCTTTCCCAACACAAGATTTACAGTCAGTACGAATTTACTTTCTGTAGAAACCATTTTTTCATGAAGTTCTGCTTCGGTTGCATTCAGCACAAGCATATTGGCAATTGCACCAATCTTATTGATCGCATAGAGAAGGTACACTGCCTCCGGCATCGCCAGAACACAAAGGCTCACCACATCGCCCTTTCTGACTCCGTAAGCCGTCAATGCTTTCGCACACTTGTCGATCTGCTCCTGCATCTGCCGATGTGTTATCTTCCTGCCAAAATAATTCAATGCTGTCGCATTCATTCGATCTGCATTACAGGAAGTCATGTAATCATACATAGAACCTTCCGGAAGTGGTCTGCGTAAGGCTTCCTCCCCGTAATATTTCAGCCACGGCTTATCTATGGACGGAAATCCCGTCAGCTCATGCTCTGTCTGTCTGTCTGTCTGTCTGTCTGTCTGTCTGTCTGTCTGTGAAATCATATTTTTCTCTTTCTCCTTTGTCAAACTATTTTTTATAAATCACGGTTTCTTCATAGTCCCAGTCTAATGGCGGATATTCCTCAATGATTTTTATTTTTTCTTTTTCGAAACTTCTCAGATCCACATTCTCACGTTTTTCTATTTCTGAATATTCTTCCATCAGTTCCCATCTAAGGGTAGACATCATATCCCGGAGCTTCTGAATTCCATTTTTGTAATTAGCCAGTTCTTCACCATACAGGGGGGGGTGAAAATTTCACCTGACATTTTTTATTTTTTCTGTCATAACGAATTGCCATTGGAACAATCTGTCCCCCTGCTTTATGTGCTGCTTCTATAATGCCCCATCTCATCGGCAGCATCAGAAGATTCTCTGTCAGATTCCATGTTCCCTCTGGGAACCACAAAATAGATTGTCCACGATTCAAATGGCACAATATTTTTTCCTTAACTTTTTTCTTATGTTCTTTGTCTTTCCTGTCTACCCATATTGCACCAAGTAAATGAAAAAATATACGGTCAATCAAATAGAGCTTTTGTTTTCCAAGCAAAATATAGCTCCTTTTTCCAATCGCCCTCGTTGCTATAGGAATGTCTGAAAACTGCGAATGATTGCACGCATAGATTACCGGTTTATCTGGTATCCGTTCGCATTCATTTACCAGGTTTACTTCATATCTGATTTTGATACCAGACAATGGTAATATCACAGGAAACAATATATCCTTTACTCTGTCATTCCATCTTTTCTTTTTCATAAAAAAATCGTCTCAAATTCTCTACTACATTTTTCCTGTCCAGATCCATTTCCTTCTGGATATATTCTCTTCTATTTAATCCTGTTTCCAGCAGTGCATTTTTCTTTAAATGCAGACCACTCAACGTTCTCACTACCGCCTCGTATTCCTGCTCTTCTTTCGTCTTCTTCGTCAAATACTCTGCGTCAAAGACATCATGCTTCCAGTTGATTTTTTGAAATGTATCTGTCACATAAAAATCAATAAAATGCTGTCCAATATCTCCATAATCAATTCTTCGGATTGTTTCAAGATGCTGTTCCATCATATGCCATACTGCAGTTGCCATCTGATCTCGTACATAACTGCTCATGGATTTTATCCGGTATTTCTCATTTTCTTCTTTTCCCGGATAGTAATCTTGCATATTCAAATCCAGATTCCTCACATCTATCGGATTTCCCACATCCAGATATGCCATGTTATTCTCATAATCTTTTACCAGTACAACAGGAACAATCTTCTTCCCGGTCTTTAGTGCCAGATTCACCGGTCCATCGTAAAGCGGTTTAATCAGTTTATTCAAATCATAATTGTGTGAACCTTCCGGGAAAATCAAAATGCTCTGCGTCTGTAAAACCCTCTCCATTTTTGCAGGAAGTGTGCTTCTCTCATTCTGATCCAAGACGTTAAATACAATCATTCCATTTAACCACGACAGATAGACTTCTGGATTGTAATTCAGATTCTCCACAGATCCCAGTATCAGGTATGCATTACGGTCGATAATGTTCAGCATTGTTTCAATATCTTCCGGGCAGACATGACTTCCTACGAAAATATAGCTTTCCTCTTTATCCAGCTTCGGATAGCGTTCCACAACAATATTGTTGGCATTTTTCTTTGTTGATAGTGGGTAATGAGATAGTGGAATTCTGTCTGGTTTCAGATTTTCGTAATACTCTTCATCACTGGCATAATCCGGTGTATCTGCTCTTATAATCGTTGCATTTGTAAAAATATTGCATAGTTTGCGAAACGCTCCGTTTGTTTTTCTCCTCAGAAAAAGACCAGTGTCAGTGGTGAAGTGATCTACGTCTTTTGTATTCAGTTGGTTAATAAATAAATTTTTATAATGTTTCATCTGTTTTCTCTTTTTCTATATCTTAAAATCTTCTTTGAAAATCCTGGTGTTTTTCTCTTGCAACAAATTCACGGGCATATTGTACATGAGTTATCAACTATTATTCTATTTTCTCTAATGCTAAGTAATCAACCTTTCCAACCGGTGTAAGTGGTAAATCAGAAATTTGTTCCACCAATACTGGTAACATCCACTTTGGAAGTTGCTCTTCCAAATCTCTTTTGATCTTGCTTATTTTCAAATTTTCATCTTCCAAAACAACAAATGCTCTTAAAACATATCCTCTATCCAAGTTTCCTGACACAACTACGCATTTGCTTACTCCGGACATTTCTCTTATGACCTTTTCCACTTTAGACGGTAAAATTTTTCTTCCATCTTTCGTGTCTATGATTCTCTTAATCCGGTCAATTACATATAAAAATCCATCCTCATCCATCATTCCAATATCACCTGAGTGAATCCATAATTTTCCGTCTTTATGTTCCCTCAATATTTCTTTCGTTTGTTCAATGTTATTATAATAACCCTTCATCACATTCGGTCCCGAAAAGCATATTTCCCCTTCTGTTCTATATGGAACTTCCCTTTCAGTTCCTGGCTCAAAAATTGCTATTGTCATCTTAAGCAATGGAATTCCAACACTCCCAAGCTTGTCGCATCCTCTAAATGTTGTGCACGAAGAGCTACTCACTTCTGTCATTCCATAACCTTTAATTAAATTTGCCGACGAATTGTGTTCCTTCAAATATTGATTGAATTTCTTTTCAAATTTTTCCGTCCAAAAATCTGCTCCCACCGCTGGTATGGTAAGATATGAAAGATCTATTCTTTTATTATCTTTCAATAAAATTTCAAAATTAGATGGCGGGCAGGTTACTTGATTGGGACAATATTTTTTCAAATAACTATATAATTTTTCTGGTTCAAATTTAGGAATCAATACACAAGTAATCCCTAGTGAAATTGGTAAATGCACTGCAACGCATATTCCATAAATAATGAATGGCGGAATCATACTCAAATACCTTTGTTGTCGTTTATATTCCATTCCATATTTATATTGAAAAGCCACAGCATTTACATTATGGTTTGTAAGCATAACTCCCTTTGGCACCCCAGTTGTACCACTGGTATAAGTCATAACACATACATTTTTTCCACTTGTCGATATGGGTTCTGCTTCCTTTTCACTCTTCTCAAAAAGTTCTGACCACTTCAAACATCCCGCTGTCGAAATATTCTTATTAGTTATTCGGTAAAATAATTTTTTACCTCTTTTTAGTGAATCGCCAGGTGAAATTAAAATTATTTTTTCTATTTCTGTGTCACTGACTGCTTCTTTCACTTTTTCCGATACTAAATCAAGAGAAATCATATATTTTGCATGTGTATCTGCCATCATTTTTTTCATTTGACGCTTGTCTGTTCTTGGGTCTATGAAATTAGCAACTGCTCCAATCGCGCTTAACGCATACATACTGTAAATTACTTCTGGAAGAATTACTGAACAAATACACACAAACATCCCTGATCTAATTCCTATTGAAAAAAATCCCTTTATTGTTCTATCTATTTTCTCAAACAATTCTTTATAAGTAATCCTATTTCCCATATATTCTATTGCTATATCATCCAAGTGATCTTTATTATTTTTATAGACAAAGTCATACATTGTACACTCCGGCAACTCTGCCTGAATCGCTTCCTCACTGTAATATTTCAGCCACGGCTTATCTATGGACGGAAAACCTGTCAGCTCATGCTCTGTCTGTCTGTCTGTCTGTCTGTCTGTGAAATCATATTTCTCTCATTCTCCTTTGTCAAACTATCATTTCATCTTAATTCTTCCATTTTTTCCAATGCTTTCACGTCTGTCTTTCCTACCGCATTCTTCGGCATCTGTTTCAGAACTTCATATTTAAATGGTCTCATATATTCTGGCAATTCCTTACATCTTTGTTCCAGTCTTTGAACAACCTGTTTTTCCAATTTAGAAGTCTTTAGCACTATAAACGCTTTAATTTCTGAAGCATTTCCTGATTCATTCCAAGTTGCGGTTACACAGACTTCTTCAACACCAGGATCTTTTGCAATCACTTCTTCAATCGTTTTTGGCAGCACTTTATATACAAGACCTTTTTGCCCTATCAGCAAAAATCTTTTCATTCTTCCACTGATATACACAAATCCATCTGGATCGATGGAACCGATATCTCCTGATTTTAACCATATTTTTCCAGTCTCATCTTCCATCAGGATATCCTTATCCTCGCCACCTTTATAGCCTTTCATCAGCGAAGGACTGTAAATCTGAATCTCTCCCTGTTCCTCATATGTGCATTCTTTATTCTGTTCATTGTTCCAGATTCGAACACTGTTCTTAACTAGTGGTATCCCAACGCTTCCTACTTTTGCATGTTCGTTAAATTCTGTAATCGCACTGGAACAAACTTCTGTAAGCCCATATCCCATCAATACCTTTGCTTTCGAATGATGTTCCCGCAGAAATTCATCACATTCTCGCTCAATTTTCTCTGTAAAACCCTCTCCTCCGGCTCCCAGAGTTTTCACACAGGACAAATCGATGTTTTTCATCTTTTCATCAGAAAGCATCGGAATAAAGTACGATGGAATTCCCAGCATGTGACTTGGTCTGTATTTACGAATGTATTTTTCCAGTTCTGCTGCATCATATTGTGGAATTAATACCAGCGTCAATCCAAGACACAATGGCATATGCATACAGGTAAGCATCCCATAAGTCACAAACGGAACCATCATATTCAAAAACACTTCTCCTCTATCATGCTTAAAACACAGATTATATTGTTTAGCGACTGCATTGTATGCATAATCTGTATGCATCACAGTTTTGGGAAATCCCGTAGTTCCGCTTGTGTGTGCATATATACTGACATTTCTACAGTCATGAAAGGACGGTAATGAAATTGATGCCTTGCGCTTTTTCATAAAGTCTTTCCACATAATCACAGCCTTATGAGTGTAAGACTTCTTCATTTTCAGTCTATAAAGGAAAGATAACGGGAATGGCATATAATCAGAAATCGAAAATACACATATCTGACCATATCCCATCTTATCTACTGCCGCCATTGCTTTTTCCGCAAACAAATCCAGCGTAAATATATACTTGGAATCTGCATCTCTGAAATATTTTTCATATTCATCCGCTGATGCCAGAACATTAATGTAATTGGAAATCGCCCCAATCTTGTTCAATGCATAAAATAGAACCACCGAATTGACACATGACACAGTTATAACCGTTACTACATCTCCTTCTTTTATACCCATAGCGAGCAATGCTTTTGCCGTCTTTTCGATTTCTTCAAATAACTCTTTATAAGAAAATTTTTTATCAAAATAAATCAATGCAGTATCACTTAGATGATTCTTATTATTTCCCCATAGATATTCATAAATCGTACATTCCGGCAATTCTGCCTGGATTGCTTCCTCACTGTAATATTTCAGCCACGGCTTATCAATCGACGGAAAGCCCGTCAGTTCATGTTCTGTTCTGTTCTGTTCTGTTCTGTTCTGTTCTCATCATCCTCTTCCTCCCTCATCTGTATGTCAAGTATCCTTTTTGACAACTACAAAAAGCCATTCCTAACTACATCATCTGTAGCTAAAAATGGCTTCTATCTCCATATCTGTATTCAGTCTCTGAAAATGTGCATAGATTAGCTATGCTTGCTTGCTTGCTTGCTTGCTTGCTTGCTTGCTTGCTTGCTTGCTTGCTTGCTTGGACATTGTAATTCACAACCATTATCTATGCAACTCCTTTCTGGTAACCATCAACACTTTAACAGGTTTATTTTATCAAAAGTTTGATTATCTTACAATAGAGAATGCATAGTATTTTATTATCCGCACCTGGTAGCCCCTGGTAATCTACTCCAGATCGTTATACCACATTAGAAACTACCCATTTTCAAAAAAAATTTTTTCCAGATAGTTCCTCAGATAGACAAATCCGATATTGATAAGAAGAAAGATAATGATCAGATTTATAGGAATAAATTCACGAATCACATTTCCTAACACTGCAATAAAAAAAATGCTTGCTATCAAAACCATTTTATAAATGTCATCCCATATCTTTCTGTACTGCTCAATTCCACCCCATACAAGAAATATACACCCGATAATCACAGCACTTGAAAATATTCGTTCAAAAATCACCTCTCCTGCAGAGTATCCAAGATAATCCAACTGCTCAAACCATGCCCCATACTCCCTGCACCAATTAATTGGAACCGTGATAAGCTGCAATAACTCTCTTTGAAATGCTCCACTCTGAATAATCGAAAAGAAAATGACACAAAGATATCCCCAATCCCAAAAGAACTGATTTTCCTTCATACCTTCAATTTCTGATTTTGCCTTTCTTCTCGTTCTTTGTATCTCCACATCTGCCCGTTTCTTTTCCCTTTCAGCCTGGTGCTCTGCCTGCCTTACACGTTTTTCTGCTTCTTCCTGTTTCTGCTGTGCCTGTTCAACCGCTTCCACCGATGATTGATTTACCTGCACCTGTAATTTAGAGTTCTGGTCCCGAACGTCTCTTATTTCTTCTTCGAGCTGCTTTTGTTCGCTCCTGCTCATCAATCCGTTTCTGTTTCTCAAGTCGTCGTTGCTCTGCTGAAGCGATTGATTCAAATTCTGCGTTTCGTACAGTTCGGTTGTCAGACGCCAAACTTCTGCGGTTGATTTCTGAACTTCTTCTTGCAATCTCTGCCTGTCGGATAAGCTCATCCGTTTCTCTACTTCCAGTTCTTGTATCTGTTGTTTCTGTGTTCGCATGAACTCTTTCGCTTTCTCGTAACTCCGCATAAGAATATCCCTCTCCACTTTGATCTTAATTGGTGATTCCTCCGGCATCAGCGATGACTGCGTCAAGCTCTCTGTAATAATTTCTGAGTTCTTCGTCTGCTCTGCTGGCTCTGTCGATAATACTTCTGGATTTTTCCTTATTTCCATTAAATTCATGCTCCAATGCCTCCTTACTGATGTCCAGATGGAATGTTTTCGACAGATTGCTGTCTCGCACCTTCTTCCCATCCTGGTTCTGAAAAGTAATGTGCTTCCGTTTCTCTGTCCAGTTTACGTTCCATCCAAACTGTTTCATTTTTTCTATAAACTTTTCTTTGCTGATACAATTTTCCAGTGCCTTTAATACTTCCATTGCATAATCCGCTACAAAGCTGTCCTTTACCTGTTGACGAAACAAATTATATTTGTCCTTGCTCCATGCAATAACTTGCATATTGTAATTCCAGTCCCCTGGCAAACTTAACATCAGTGACAATAGACCTTTCGCTTTCAATGTCAGCTTCTTATTCTTGAAATGGTGATTACTCATTACCGTAAAATTCTTATTTCTCTCTACACGAAAAATCTGTGCCACACTCCCCCACTTCCTTTCCAGACAGAAAAAGACGCAAGCCATATTCTTATGACTCACGCCTTTCTGCATAACTTACTTTTCTATTCTTCTGTTTCTAATTCCAATCTCTGTAAAATATCTCTTACAATACCTGCATCTTCAATCAAATTAATTCCAAAACATTTTTTACCTGCATCCTTCAAAGACGCACCCACATGATATGCTTTCGTTTTATCAAGAATTAAAAAACGATCATGAAATGCTCTTGTGTACTTCACATCCAGTTTAGGATACTGTGCATTAAAGTTATATACATCTGTTTGAGATAATTTTGTCCGTTGCTGTGTATAAACTGTCACCGCCACATTTTCTTTCTTCTTTGACAAAATATTTAATGTTCCTACATCCACATATCCATCTACCAGAACAATTTCCGTTTCTGCCTTCTGAATCAGTCCTATTAGTAAACTGAACGCATCATATATCTGACCATCAAAAAATATCTTTTGATTAGACTCCTCATGATCTGATATGTACTCAAAAATTTGCTCCAGCTTTTCATCTGTCTTTTTCTGATATTCAAGTTGTTTTAACTCAACGTTACTAATCCTTTCAAACAGAAGTGCATTGTTGGCTATAAACCGTCGCATTTCTACAAATGCACGCATAATACCTATACTTACATTAATTGCCACCTCGCTATGCAATACACTTGCAAGCATGGATATTCCCTGCTCTGTAAATACATACGGTAATGTACGTCTGCCACCATAACCATTTTCTGTTCCACTGCCATTTGAGGTGCCAAATTGGCATTTCAAGTTTTCATATTCATCTTTTGTAAGCTGAAATCGAAAATCTTCTGGAAATCTGGCAATATTTCTTTTAACGGCTCTGTTTAACGCTCCCGTTTCTACCTGATAAAGCATTGCCAGATCACTATCCACCATGACTTGTTTGTTTCTTACTACATAAATCAGATTTTCAACGTCCGGTGGCATGATTTCAACTATTTGTGTTTCCACTGGTTCCATTTCTCTTACTTTCTGATCCGCCATTCCATCTCCTCTATAATTTGAAATGCCAAACTGGCATTTCAAGTTACTTTATCGCGCAATCATTTCTTATGAGTTCCCAAAATCCATGTTCCCATTTTACCCTATTTTTCTCATTCTGCCTACTGTTATTTTTCATACAATAATGAGGTCGCAATCCACGACCTCATCACCTTCATTTAAACATAAATCAATTCCTTGAGAATAATCTCTTCTGCAATTGTTTTGTGTTGATTAGCAGCTCTTACCCAGGCAATCTGATCTTTCTCTTTATCCGGCAATGGTTCTTTTTCTTCTAACTGTTTCAGTATTACCTCTTCCCGTTCTCTGGCTGCCTTGTCCACTTCCAGAAGATGCTCTCCAATGGTAT
>OOCW01001910.1_pt1 | contig 13097 bp, 18 predicted proteins | sample 1671201 | NCBI WGS metagenome assembly OOCW01 (sample SAMN06348132, study PRJEB24527) | human gut metagenome | biome: human gut; feature: ankylosing spondylitis patient; material: feces | host: Homo sapiens | place: China | collected 2015-10
TTGGTACTTCTTTATTTATATTTTTAGGTAAATTACCTATCATTCCATCATTTTTAAAATCCATTTTATACCTCCTATAAATAACCTAATAGCAATACTTTAGTTCATATTTAAATTACCCATTAGAAAAGTTAATAATATAAGTTTAACCAACATTTTAAGCAACGGATGTATCCATAGCGAGAGCAAGGATATATCGTTGGCGATAATTTTTAGCATGGAGGAAAACTTATAGATTATAATCGAGCGAGCTATATTATTACAAGAAATTAAAATATTCACTATCATTCATATACAATTATTTTTAGAAGATAATAAAAAATTATTCAAACTCTTTAACTTCTTTTTAGCTTTATTAAAATCTGGTATACAAAATAATATTTAAATATACAAACATTAATCCTAAATGGTATAAATACTTAATTATCTCAACTAATAATTAATTTTAAAATTATAATTTAAATACTATACCTGCTAATGCTCCTATACCTATAAAAACTATAGGATGCTTATCAAACTTTTTAGTTAAGAAAAATATAACTAAAAATATTATTAAAGCCTTAAAGTTTATAACTACATCAAATAATTTATTAGTTTGTAAAAACTTACTTACATTTATTATAGATATTTTTATAATCTCAAACCAAGCAACAGCAATAAGTCCAGTAACAGCAGGTCTTAAACCTTTAAATGCACTATCTACTAACTTACTATTTTTAAATTTATTTAAAAAGTTTGCAACTATGACAATTATAATAAATGAAGGTAGTACTATAGCAAATGTAGCAACAATTCCTCCAAGTATTCCTCCTGCCTTAAATCCTGCATATGTAGCCATATTTATACCAATAGGTCCTGGGGTTGATTGAGATATTGCTATCATATCAGCAATCATAGAGTTATTAATCCAAGTATATTTTTCTGCTAACTCATATAAAAACGGAAGAGAAGCTAAACCTCCTCCTATAGTAAATAATCCAACCTTAAAAAACTCCAAAAATAATACTATATAAATCATTGCTTAATACCCCTTTTTCTATTTACAAAATCACTTATAATTCCTATTAACGCTGCAGCTATAACAATATAAACTACAGATATATCTAAAAATGATGATGCTATAAACGTAGCTACAAATAATATTATTCCAAGTATATCCTTAACAGAGCCTTTTACAAGTTTTATAAGTGCGTTAAGTATAAGTACACCAACTGCTATTCTTATTCCAGAAAAAGCATGTTGTACTATATTTAAATCAGAAAAATTGTCTATAAATCCTGCTATAGACATTATTATAACTAATGAAGGAAATACAACTCCAAAAGTTGCAAACATAGCTCCTATTACTCCCTTTTCTTTGTATCCTACAAAAGTTGCAGTATTTACTGCTATTATTCCAGGTGTTGCTTGACCTACTGCATAGTAGTCTAATAGTTCCTGTTCTGTTGCCCATTTTCGATTTTCAACAACTTCTTTTTGTAGCATAGGTAACATTGCATATCCTCCACCAAATGTAAGACCACCTATCCTACAAAATGTCCAAAATAAATCCATTAATTCTTTCAATTTTACATCTCCCCAAATTTTATTTTACTGTTAAATTTTACTACTTACTCAAGTTTTAGTCTATGCTTTTATGGTGTTTTATAAAAAATTTAAAGGCTAAGAGTTTAAACTCTATTCAAATTATAAGGTAAAGAAAAAAGCACTCCCTCCTCACAAGATAAGTGCTAAATTCTTAAATATTTTCTAAATTTTTATCTGATATCCCCAAAACAAAATAAATGTTCTAGGTAAGCTTAGTGTTCCCGCACTAAGCTTTTCTTATATAAATCTATTATAACAGATTTCAAAATAATTTACACATCTTTTTAATTATTATATGATTCTTTGTAATTAGCATAATCATATATAAACTTATTAAGTTTATCTTTATTATAATCTTTATCCCACTCGATTACCCAACCTTTTTCGCTTATATTGTTATCTTTTCTAGCTTCTTCAAATGGAAATTCAACTTGATCAAAGTCAGTATCTTTTATCTTTATAGCTTTATTTGCAATAGATACTATTTCAAGTGGAGCCATATTAGTTTTAGTGTATCTAAGAACTTCATTTGCTATATCCATAATATTACCACTAGAACCATTTGCAAATTTATTATATAAAGCTTCTATAACAGTTCTTTGTCTGTTATCTCTTTCATAAGCACTATCTATATATCTTATTCTACTATAAGCTAGTGCCTGTGAACCATTTAAAGTTTGAATACCTGAATTATTTACACCATTTATTTGGCTAACTTCTTTTTCAGATACATTAATTTCAACGCCACCTAATATATCTATTATTTTTTCAAAGGATTCAAAACTAACTGCTATATATTTATCTACATCTATTCCAAAATTATTCTTTATTGTGCTTATTAGCAAACTTGCTCCTTCATAAGCATATGCATGCGTTAACTTTTCAGTACCATATCCTTCTATATCAACATAAGTATCCCTAGCTAATGATGTTATTCTTATATCATTATTCTTTTCATCTATTGTAGCAATCATCATAGCATCCGATCTATTACCTTTTTCCATGTTGTTGCCATCTACACCAACTAAAAGTATATTAGTTATTCCTTTTTCTTTATTTCTTTCTGACTCTTCAGTTGCATTTATTTGTTTTGCTTCTTCTTTATCATACATAGAGTTTAACTTAAAATATACATACCCAATTCCCATTAATGGTATTATTATTAGTATTGAAATTAATGCTATTGTAATTTTTTTTATATTGTTCATATTGTCACTTCCCTAGTATATTTTTAAATCATAAAAGTTAAGCTATACACAATAGTGCATAGCTTAAAATCCTATAATTCCATTATTATAAGCATACAATGCAGCTTGCATTCTATCTTTTAAATTAAGCTTTGAAAATATATTACTTGTATGTTTTTTTACAGTATGTTCTGTTATATAAAGTTCTTTTGATATTTCTATATTACTTTTTCCTTGGGCTATACAAATTAATATTTCTCTTTCTCTTTTTGTTAAATCTTCCATACATTCATTTTTATCTTTAGAAATATAGCTTTCTATAAGCTCTGCATCATAATACTTTTTATCTTTGCTCAACTGCTTAACAGCATATCCAATATCTTCTGAGTCTATATTTGCTAATATGTAACCATCAATTCCTATTTTCATACACTTTGAAAACAATACTCTATCTTCATAAAAATCTAAAACCATAACCTTTATGTTTTTTTCTTTTTTTAGTTTTTCTATATTATGTAAGTACTGTTTGTTGTTTTTGTTTAAGTCTATGACTAATAAATCATATTCATCCTTGTATATATCTGTGTATCTATGACTTTCTTTTATAGTGTCTACATAGTTTTCTTTTGATAAAATTTCAACTATACCCTTTCTTATTATTAGTGATTCTGAAATTACAATAACTTTCATACTTATCCCCCCCATAAAATATTAAGTTATTTATACGACTTAGCCACTTTTTCTATATAAGTAATATACTCACTCACATCTAAATACTTACTTTTATTTATATTATTATTTTAAAGTTTATTATTCTGATAACTTATTATATTAGTATTTTATTAGTATTATTACTATCATTAATTCTAAGATAGTTGTATTTTTTATACTACTTTAGTATAAAAATTCGCTTTTCTTTATGGACTTTCATCGAAATACTTTAAACCACATATGGCAATATTTATATGACCAACAACTTCATCAATTGCTAAAAAAGCAAGTAAATTTCATAAGAAACTTACTTGCTTTTAATTAATATTATTAAATTTATATCTAAACTGTTGAGTAATATATCCCATAAAAATTAAAGTAAGAAATATCATTACTATCACTGCTTTAACTATTTTAAATAATCTCATCTATTATATGATTATCCTGTGCATATAAAATTATATCTTGCCTGCTTCTAAGATGTAACTTACTAAGTATATTACTTACATGCTTTTTTATAGTATAATCAGTTACTTTTAATTCATTTGCAATATCTTTGTTGCTAAGACCTTTACATACATAGTTTAGTACACATTTTTCTCTGTTAGTAAGGTCAATTTCATTATTTGTTTTTTCATTATGTATAGTATATTGTAATAATTCCGAATCATAAAATTTCTTTCCATTTAGTACTCTTTTTATTATATAAATAAATTCATCTTTATCATCTATATTTAATATATATCCATCAATACCATAGTCTACTGATTTTATAAATAACTCTATATCTTTTTGACTATCTAAAATCATTATTTTAAGATTTTCAAATTTATTCCTTATTTTGCTTAATCTTTCTACTATATTAATGTTATTTTTATTAATGTCTATAAATGATAAATCAACTTCTAAAAGATCTTCATTTGATAAATGATTTGCATTTGAAGATGTTATTATATCATTTGTATTTAGCGTTTCATTTAAAAGATGATTTAGTGAATCTCTTATTATAAAGGATTCTGATAGAACCAATATTTTCATACATTTAGCCTCCAATATATAGTCAAACTTGTATATTTTATCTCATGAGTATATATTAGTGATTTTATGCAAAAAAATATATTACCTTATTATCTTATATATAATTACCTAATAGTGTTAGCTTTAAGTTTCTTATTATTACTCTAAAGTATATAGGCTTTAGCTATTGCTATCATTTATTTTTACTCCACTTGATAATTTTTTACCTTATAGTTTGTTTTTTATTCTAATTTAACTTACTTTAAATAATATTTATATACTATTTTTACTACTATAGTATAACTTTTTAATCTTCTTTAACGATATTTCTTAAATTATTAACGCTCATACCATACTCAGCAGCAAGCAAACTTAAATTAACCCCATTATATCTTTTCCTAATTTCCCTATTTCTGCTATTTCTAATAGTAGCTTTATACGTTGGTATATACAGATTGCTTCCTCCATACATCCTAATTATCTCTAAATACTTTTCGTCTCCCACAATTTCATATAACATTTCTAAATGTTCATATACATCTTCTTTTCTTATTTTCATATTAACCTCCTAAAATTTTAAACTTAAATTATATATTTAGTATCATCTTTTATAAATTTATTAATAAAACCTAACAAAAACTTTCTTTAATATAATTGTAGTTTTTAATATAAAAACTTTCGAGGAAAATACTTTTAAATATACTTTAGAAAAATACATTAAAACCCTGCTTACACCTTTCTAAGTAATATATAAATATAAGCTTTACAAATGGCTTAAATAAAATTTAGGAGGTAACTATATGGCAGTTACAGTATTAAATAATCCAGCAGGACTTAGATTAAAATTTGATTTAGGAAAAGATGACTCAACAGGCAAAACTAAAGTAAAAAGCAAAACATTCTCAAATGTAAAACACAATGCATCAAATGAAGATGTATATGAAGTAGCAAGTGCTATAGAATCTCTTCAAGAATATCCAGTTTTAGAAATAGCTAAAATAGACAATACAACTCTAGCATAAAATTCGCTTTTCTCAAAAATATCATTTTTAAATAACTATCAATTAAGGTTTTAAATTTTGAAATACTTTATATTATTAAAATTTATATTATTAGGAGGATTTTATTATGGAATTAAATAGAAAATTAGTTATGACTTTCAAAACTACAGATGACAAGAAGGTATCATTAACAGTTGATAACCCAAGAGAAGATTTAACAGAAGAAGAAGTAAAAACTGCTATGGAACTTATAAAAGAGAAAAACATATTTGCACCTGGTGGAGCTGATTTAGCATCTTTAGTTTCTGCAAAAGTTGTTGAAACTGATACTACTAACTACGACTTAGTATTTTAATATAATATATGGATGGTAATTTAGAAGTTCTGATTGCAAATGTAGGCTTTCCAATTGCTATAAGTATGTACTTACTTATTAGAATTGAAGGAAAACTTACAATTTTAACAGATAGTATAAATGAACTATCTAAAAATATTTTAAACATGAGAAAAGGATAGCAGCTGCTATCCTTTTTATTAATTTATACACTTCCCACTTGTGCGAATTATATTTCTAACTTGAACCTCACTTATTTCAAATGCCCTTGCAAGATCCTTTATATTTTTTCCATTATACATTTTTATAATCTCTCTATTTCTTCCATTTCTAAGAAGTGTCTTCTTACTTGGAAAATAAATAGCAATACCACCATATTCATTACAAAACTCAATAAACTTATCTATCCCCATAAAATTAGCAAGTCCCACAAACTCCTCTGGAATATCCTCAATTTTTATATAATCCATCTTATCCTCCTAATAATCTATATGTTGAAAATGTAGTCTTGGCCCATTGTAACAATAATGCCTAAATTTTGTTTCTCCATCTCTACATTTGGCAACTATTAAATCTACTATTTTTATTCCCTCTTCCCTTGCTTTAAGTACACTTTTCTTATCTCTTTTAATTTTTATAACTGCTTCTTCAAAATCAGAAAGTACTGGCTCATGTATATATACAACATTGTTACTATCATGAAATATTGCCTTACTATCTCTCATTGGACGTTCTCCCCAAGGTCTTAAATCCTTCATTTCATCATTTAACTGACTTAACTGTATAACTGGTATATGAAAATCTAAAGTTATATTTTTAAGTTCTCTTGATAAAGTTGCAACTTCCCTTTCCCTATTTTGTAAGTTTTGTTCTACAGTTAAAAGCTGTAAATAATCCACTATTACCAAATCAGGCTTAACTTGTCTTATTCTTCTTTTTAATTGAGATATTGTGCTTATTCTATCATTTATGTATATTAGGTTATCCTTGCTAAACTCATGCATTACATCTATAATGTTTTTCCAATCTATTTCCTTTAAGTTTTTGTACTTTAAACTTTTAGCACTTATACCAGTTTTTTTGCTTATATTTCTCATAACTATTTGCTCATTACTCATTTCCCTACTTATAAATAGTACCTTTTTACCTTGACTTGCACAGTTTAACATTATTTGAAGTGCCAATGCAGTTTTACCAACTCCACTTCTAGCAGCAATAGTTGTAAGCTCTCCTTTAAAAAGTCCACCTATAACATCATCTAACAAAGGTACTCCAAATTTAAGACCAGTTTCTTTATCATTTTCAAGAAAATCTAGTATTCTTTCACAAATAGAACTCATATCATCTTTATCTTCTATATCCTGATCTACTGTACTTTTTATATCATTTTCAAATTTAAAAAGAGATGAATCTATATCTTTATTTTCAAGTATTTCAGTTATTAAATTCATACAGCTATTTTTTATACATTTTCTTTTAAACTTGTCCTTTAATATGTTTATATGTGTATCTATTGCATAAGTCTCACCAATTGATGATAAATTACTTATGTAAGAAACCATCACATCAACTTTTCTTTCATCTAACTTAGTTTTTATTGTTGGTATATCTAAGGTGTAATTATTTTTATATAAGCTTTTCATTATTTCAAAGATTTCTTTGTTGTAGGATACAGAAAACATATCCTTACTTAATTCATCTAGCTTATATGCTAGGGTATTATCTAATATAATACTCCCTAGTATTGAGTTTTCAATGTTTATAGCTTCTAATGGTGCCATATAATCCCCCTAATTAAAATTATTTAAAAATCAAATTCTATATCAAATGGTTTTATATCATCTAAATCCTCTATATCTTCATTTGTATAAACTTCTTCATTTAAATATCCTTCAAACTTGTTGCTAAACAAGGTTTCTGGTCTTAAGTATTTTTCCATTTCAGTGTGTAACCATTGTTTTGATTTTATATTTATTACCTTGTAAAAATCTTCTTCATCAAATCCTTCATTAAGCCTTGCGTTTATAAGGCTCTTTGTTTTAACTGAAGTTTTCTTAAATCTCTTATTAGTTTTCTTGTTTAAATAATCAACCACACAAGAATGTATTTTATTATTATTTATATTATCTTTTTTAGAGTGGCAGTTCTCTATATTCTTACCTATATCGTATATATGTTCGTTTAATAGGCATAAATTATTGCTATTACTAGCTTTAGTATCTCCTCTACCTAGGTTGTGTCCTAGGTCATGACCTAGGTCAATATTATTGCTGTATTCGTATACTGATGGTGTGTTATCAGTGTTTCCTAATTGAACTAATTGTATTATGTTTAGTTCTTTGAAGTTTTTTATAAGCCTTTTGGCTTTTCCTATTGATATGTTTAAGTCCTTGGAAACTGTGCCATTGCTTATGTAGAATTGGCCTTTTGGTAGATTGCCATTCATATTGTTGTAGTTTACTTTTTTCATTATGTAGTGGTTAAATATTATTTTGTCTGTGTCTTTTATATTATCAAATTTTAATACTTGTATATTAGTTTTAAAATATCCCCTTTGTGATTCCATTCTTTATATCCTCCACATGTATAAATTTTAAGTTCGACAGTTCTATGTTGTTCCGAACACTTTCTATATTTTTATATTAATATAGTTTATATTTTTTTGCAATATTTATGTGAATATTTATTTAATAAACTTATTTTTTATTATTTTATACAAAAAAAGTAAGAAGAGTTTTTTATCTCTTCTTACTTTTTAATAATCTATTCATATGCAATTTCTAATTTATCTTCAGCTTTATCAAAAATAATATCTTCAATAATATTTATCTGCTCATTTACAGTAAATTTTCCCTTTGGTCTAAGCATTTTATAATATTTAATATTTTTTACAAAACTTAAGCACTTAGCAAAATACTCTGGTGGCATACCACCCACATACATAAGCATTTCTATTCTAAAAATATTTTTAATTACTCTATCTAATTTCTCTTTACCAAATATCTCTTTTATTTCAACTTCATCTACATCACTTTCTATAAGCTCAAATATTGCACTACACTCAACATTTTCATTTACAAAACTATCTAAAGCAGGAACTATATATTTAATATTCATATCACTTCTAAAAGGTGTAAATTTATCTGGATTATATCCTAATTTTAACATAGTATCATGGCATAATTTTTGATATCCAAATCCTGGATATATCTCACTTATTTTACCATCTTTTATAGATGCAACATCATCTGATACAAATTTATATCCTTTTTGCCTAAGGGCACTTGTTATTGTAGACTTACCAGCTCCCTTATCTCCTGTGAATATATATCCTTTATTGTTTATAACTATTGATCCACCATGTATGGCAACCATATTTCTTTGTAATAAAACAAGTCCCATTACACTTCCTAGTATATATACTTTAACTAGTTGCATATCAGCATTTTTACATAGTTCTATGTTAACTTCATTGCCATTACTTATACAGTATGTAGCTAAATTTGATATGTGAAACCACATTTTTTGTCTTTCGTAATTGGATTTTTTGCCTTGAAACATCATTAATTTTATATCTGCATCCATAGGTTTATAGCATATGTTTACATCTATATTATTTCTTTGATTTTCTTTTAAAATAGTTAGTTCTGGAATTAATATTTCTGATTTAACATTTAATCCGTATACTCTATAAAAATAGCTCATATATCCCTCCAAATATAATAAATTCTATTTTTATTATATTTTGTAGAGTAATCTTTAGCTATTATACAAAAGTATAATAATTATACTTTGTATAGTAGCTAATATATTTTTATTATAATATCAATAAGTTTGATACTACATTAAGGCATTATTAGCAAGATTAAGAGATAAAATTAAAGGATTAGTATTTAATTAAAATCTACAAATACTAATCCTTTAATTTTATTATTTTCTATACAAATTATTTTATTTTGAAAATAGTTTTATCTATCATAGTAGATTAATATATATTAATTTAAATTCTAACTCGGATCATCTGTACCACTAATTTTAATAATGTTTGTTGATTTGCATAAAATTGGATTCCTGCAGTATTTTGGTTCCCAAGGAGTTATAATTGCTTTCCATGTATATCCACAATCATTACATTTATACCAATCACCCAATGCATATGGTGTTACTTCCAGCGTATTTTCTATAGATAACTCTTTTAGTTCTGGATTACTCCAATTATTTTTGACCATAATTAAAATCTCCCCCTTTTAAGTATATTATTTTATATAAACATATCCCTAATAATTGAAACATGCTATACACATTATTAAAGAATTAATATATTTAGATTATATGTTTTTGAATAAACTTTAACTACTATACTAGAGTATAATTTTTGAATAATATCTAATATAATAAATTTTCTATTTAATCCTCTAACTTAATAAAAACACTTTTCCTAGAAAAACTTTCTTTAGTTAACTCACTATTTCTATCAAAAACTGATGATTTATAATCATCTTGATTATAGTCGCCTAAAGCCTTGTATTTTTTACTTACAAAAGTATCCATAAAGTCATATTGACTAAAATGAACTACTAGTAAACCTTCCTTTTTAACATATCCATCTAACTCAACAATCTGCTTTTCAAATTTTTCAAAGGGATAAATCTTTTTCAAGCTAGTAATACCCTGTGAGGTAATCATCACTGGTGTTCTTTGTAAAACAGCCATACAAAAGACAATATCAAACTTTCCATATTTTTTTATTTCACTTGGCTTAGAAATTATAAACTTAATCTTATTATCTAATTTACGACTTTTACACACTTTTAAACTATGACTATTTATTTCTGCTCCTACAATAGTTGCATTAGGAAAATAACTACGAAGTGTAACTACTTCTTCACCTGTAGAGCATCCATATGAAAGTATGTTTATATTGTCTTTATCTTTAAAATAATCTTTACATCCTGAGAAAATTTTTGGATATCTATTTATAGCTGTAAGAGGTGTCGTTTGTTGTACTCTTTTTGTCTTAAAAGTTTTCATATAAAATATTGCTCTAAACGCCTTATCATTACAAAGCCTATTTATAGTATATAAATTATTTTTTATAGTATATAAAAGCCTTACAATTGATTTAATAATTAAGTTTTTTGAGTTACAGTTATCTTTAATCCACTGTTTAACCTTAAATTTAATGCTTATATCCTTTTCTATTATTTCTTTCCTTTTCTCCATGTATAAGTCCTCATCTTTCAATATACATATATATATTTATAACTCTAATCAACTTATTAACTTTTATATATATTTTTATATAATTATTTTCATTCTAAAAGTTGACTATTTTAATTTAAATTTTATTATGATTATTTATACTTCACCTTTAAGTTTACAATACAATTATAGTTAATATAGATTTATGGTACTATTATACTTATGTGTAATTTTATTGATTCCGAAAAATAAAAAATAATCTAATTTTTATGTAACTAGATTATTTTTTATTTAATAATGATTTTATTTTATTTTCAAACTCTTCTTTTGATATATTGCCTTCTATTTTTTCTCCATTTATAAATATAGTCGGAACTTCCTTTAACTCTAATTCTATTTTTTCTTTATTTATTTTTTCTATATCTTTTATATGTTTTTGATTTTCTTCTTGTTCTAAGTTTAAAAATTCTATTACATCTTTTGGAGATTCTAATGTTATCCATTCATTTTGTGTTTCATAGATTTCTGATAGTTTTTCAAAATCTGATATTTGATTTTCATTCATATGCTTATATATTAAATCATCATATTCAAATCTTTTTATATCAATTTGTTTTTCTATATATTTTATATCCCCAGAGTCTATATATTTTTGTATAATTCCTCCAAGTTCTTTATGCATTTTATAACATGATTTACATTGAAAGCTACTATATATTACTAGTTCTATATAAGCTTGATTTTCCCCGTATTCAATACCAGTTTCATCATTGATATTATTGCATCCTACTACAATTACTACGATGAGTAATATGTTTAATAGAATATTAAATTTATTTAATATATTAAACTTCATATCCTTCCTCTCTAATATATAATTTAAATACTAAAAATAATGTATTTAGTATGCTAAATACATTATTTTTAGTATTTACTTTAATTATGATATCAAGCAACCTGATGCATTAGCATTATGCTCACTTGATGCTAAATGTCTATCTGCCTCTTCTCCTGCAGCATTAGGTGTATCAAACCCACCGTTCCCTGCTCCACAGCAACAATCCCAACGATATTCAATAAGACCTCTTGCAATTTCATTATGCTCACTTATCCAATATAAGTCTTTCGTTTCTAAGAATTCTAAGTTTTTAAGATATGGTTTTTCCCATTTTTTCATAATTCTCCTCCCCATATTCTAAAATATATAATTTATAAAATCACTCCTCTGTAGTGTTTTATACAAAACTTATACAATAATAGTATAAAGTATCTATTAAATCATCAACTACACTTTGGTATAATAGTTTTGTAGCAAATATACATATTATACAATTATAGATACCTCATAATAACTCCACTCATAATGTAAGGTCTTTACATTAAATGTCTTCTCATAATTAGTGCAAATGTCTCTAAATTTATAATTATTATAATGTTCTAACAATAGTTATCTATTTAATATAATATAATAAAAAATTAAAGGAGATATTATAATGAATAAAAATAGCGATTCTAAACTTGCACTATTAACCTCTGTAGTTCTAGGATCTCTTGTATTATTTTTAATTTTTTTATGTCATAAGCTTATACTTTGTATAGCTCGTGTTTTTGTTTATTTAACAGGGCTTGCTACTGTGTTATTAGTTTCTGTATTTTATATATTTATAATAGTATATCTTATTTCAAGGTTTCAAAAGTTCTATTGTAAGTATTATAAGCATAAGAAATATAAGAGAAATGATTTAGAAAATATCCAAATGATTAATTCTATAATTAAAATAGAAAAATCATTAATTTTTACTTTATTATCTATATTAATAGTGTTGTATATTCTTAATATATTGATATATTAAAAACCTACCTATCATAAGGACTGTAAGTAGGTTTGTATAAATACAAACTTACTTACAGTTTTATTTTACTTCTATAATAAATACAGACGTTTGAGGCGGTATACTCATTGTCATTGCATTAGAATGAAACGCAACAACAGTATCCCCTACCTTTAAATCCTCAATACCTATTTCATTGTATTCATGATCTAATATTATAGTTTCT
>OOCW01001917.1_pt1 | contig 13072 bp, 13 predicted proteins | sample 1671201 | NCBI WGS metagenome assembly OOCW01 (sample SAMN06348132, study PRJEB24527) | human gut metagenome | biome: human gut; feature: ankylosing spondylitis patient; material: feces | host: Homo sapiens | place: China | collected 2015-10
ACAAAACTTCCCCCATCATTTAACATTATTACTTAATTTAGTATAACATTCTTTAAATATATAGAAGTAAAGTTTCGTCCCCAAATTTACGATTCAAATTGATAGCTTTCAACATTACATAATTATTTTTTCTCTCTTTTATCCTATTGTTTTTTCATTATTTTAATATTTCTATATTTGATATTAATGCTTCATATTTGTTAAATTATTTTTTAAATAATATTAAAAAAAAGCTATTGAATTCATTTTGAATTCAATAGCTTTTTTTCTTGTTTTAATTTGTATATATTTTACTTTCTATGAAATTAATTTAATTATTCGTCACTTTTCCCTACACCTGAAAGTATTAAGCCTTTATTATGTTCTAACGCCCAATTGATACCCCAGTCATTTTGGAATATTAATATGTTTCTATCTTTAAAGTCTTTTACCTTCTTAGCATCTGAAGTTAAGTTTAACTTATCTACATCTACGTCATTATTTTCTATCCATCTTACATATCTAAATGGAAGTCTATCCATCTTGATTTCAACGTTATATTCGCTCTTTAATCTATATTCAAGAACTTCAAATTGTAGTACCCCTACAACTCCAACGATGATTTCTTCCATACCAACATGGTTTTCTCTAAATACTTGGATTGCACCTTCTTGTGCTATTTGTGTAACACCTTTAACGAATTGTTTTCTCTTCATAGTATCCACTGGTCTTACTCTTGCAAAGTGTTCTGGTGCAAATGTTGGAATTCCTTCAAACTTGAATTTCTTTGAAGGCATACATAATGTATCTCCAATTGAGAATATACCTGGATCAAATACCCCAATAATATCTCCTGCATATGCTTCTTCAACTATTTCTCTATCTTGAGCCATAAATTGTTGTGGTTGAGCAAGTTTAACCTTCTTACCACCTTGCATATGGAAAACTTCTAATCCTTTTTGGAATTTACCTGAACATATTCTCATGAAAGCAATTCTATCTCTATGAGCTTTGTTCATGTTAGCTTGTATTTTAAATACAAAAGCTGAGAAGTTTTCATCAAATACATCTATTTCTCCAATGTTTGATTGTCTTGGAAGTGGTGATGTAGTCATTTCTAAGAAGTTTTCAAGGAATGGTTCAACCCCAAAGTTAGTTAAGGCAGATCCAAAGAATACTGGAGTTAATTCTCCTGTTCTTACTTTTTCCACATCAAATTCATCACCAGCTATATCAAGAAGTTCAATATCTTCCATTAACTTATCATGAAGTGCTGATCCTAATATTTCTCTAAATCTTTCATCATCTACAGAACCTTCTATTGCTTCAACTTCTGTAGCACCGTGGTTACCACCATTGAAAGCAATGATTCTTTCATTCTTTCTATCATAAACACCTTTAAATTCCTTACCTGAACCTATTGGCCAGTTCATTGGATATGTTTTGATTCCAAGTTCGCTTTCGATATCTTCAAGTAATTGGAATGGATCTTGTGCTTCTCTATCCATCTTATTGATGAAAGTGAAAATTGGCATTTCTCTTAATGAGCATACATGGAATAACTTTCTTGTTTGATCTTCCACCCCTTTAGCAGCATCTACAACCATTACTGCAGAGTCAGCAGCCATAAGAGTTCTATATGTATCTTCAGAGAAGTCCTGGTGTCCTGGAGTATCTAATATATTGATGCAGTGTCCTGAATAATTGAACTGCATTACTGATGATGTAACAGAAATCCCTCTTTGTTTTTCTATTTCCATCCAGTCTGAAACAGCATGTGTTGATGCTTTTCTTGCCTTTACAGAACCTGCTAATCTAATTGCTCCTCCGTATAATAGGAACTTTTCTGTTAATGTTGTCTTACCAGCATCAGGGTGAGATATGATTGCAAAGGTTCTTCTTTTCTTAATCTCATTTATGTAATCTGCCAATTTGTTATCCTCCTAAATTTTAATCTATAATTACTTAAACTCCGTTGGAGTTTTTTCTTTAATTCATCATTCATAATTCATAATTCGTCATTATAAATCTTCCTAGTCTATTTTAATTCATGTATGTCTTTTATTCAAGTTTATTTATAATCCCATCTGCCCCTCTTTAATTGTACTTATTTTACATATATAATTAATTATGTATTATTTGTTTAAAGAAGGATTTATTATATTAAATTAAAAGAAGAATAATCAAAAAACAACGTATACAAGCTCCTTAAAAAACTATGTTTTTTTATTTTCTTAAAATTGTTTTAAAATAAATTATCTAGTAAATACTATATTATAAAAATACTTTTTTAACTTACTATATGGTCATATATAAATAAAAGGATTTGATGAGATGTTTATATTTTTAGTAATTTTATTAGTCATATATATTTTCATATTTGCGCTTTTAAATGCTAGCTCAAAAGATAAATTTAATGATCAATAAAATACAGGGAAAATGTATTATGCTATATCAGCAATACATTTTCCCTATATTTTAATTCTTAACCATAATTTCTGCAATGGAAGCAAACTTTTCTTCATCACTGCTGACTTCAACTAAATCTATTTCCTTAAAGTCATTTTTAATCTTTCTTACTGCTTCCCTTAAAGCTTCCTCTTCTGCTGGTGTCTTATATTCCACTTCTAGCCATATATTGCCGTTATCCTTATCTACTGCTGAAAACTGAAATTTATTATGAGCAAATCTCACAAAGTTAACGCTGGATTTATTGTGGAAAAAGGTATACTTACTTTCATTTTGCAAATTAGCAATGGCTCCTTTTAAATAATCACAAATGGATTTTTCCTGACCATTTACTTCTTCATTAAGCACAATTTCCTCTTCATCAGTTGCTATTTCTATGGACAAATTAGTATATAATTCTGTCCCTTCCACATATACACGATAACTTTTATTTATATTAGGTATATTTTTAATATTTATGGCATTAGATGATAAGCAGTTATACTTAACTTTTTCACTATCAAAAAAAACATTGTCCATATACATTATTTTTGATGTCCATATTTCCTGTTCACTATCATCTAACATTACTATACGTCTGCCCACCAATGACTTATCATCCTTAGTTAAAAAGAAAGCCCCATTATTATATTCTGATAACAGCCACTTATTGGTAAATTCTATGGCTCCACTTTTATCTATTTGTGCAAATTTTAATTCTAATTTTTCTTCCACTATGTCACTTCCTTATACACAAATAATTTATTAATTTAATCCTAAAATTTCTTTTAACTTATCTAAAAATCCCTTCTTATTTTGGCGCTGGATATGAATTGTTCCACTTCTTATAGGTTTCATTTCATAAATATCCTCATCACTGGATTCTTCTATTTCCATAAGGCGCCTTTCAATTTCATCATAATCCATAAGCCTTTCAGTGACTTCATGCCTACATAAATCTGTTATAAGCATATGAAGGAGCTTGCCCTTATAGCTTTTATTATTAATATCTATAATAAAATCTCCTGTGGTTGCGTTGGGATAAACAAAAGCTCCACCTTTTATATCACTGGAAGTAAACTTATTTCTACTACAAATCATTTGATGCATTAACACTCCTAAAGAAAAAGCTCCCACTTGCCTTCCTTTTATATTAAAGCGAGCATTACTGCTATAATCATTAAGCTCTGGTGCTGAATATCCATAAATAGTTCTTTCAAAATTTAAATGTCCTATATCCAGATATCCTTCTCTCATCTTACATATGTGACTTAAACCTACGAATCTAGGTACATCATCATTGAGAATGATAATATGCTCATCACTTAAACCTACTACTCCATAGCCTTTTTCTTCTAATACTTTTAAGAATGCTAATATCTTACGGCAAAGCTTTATTATTCTATTTACTTGCACCTTGCCAAACTCATCTATAAATACCTTTTCTTTAATTTTACTTCTTAAATCTGTGCCAGGTATATAATCTAAAATTAATATAGGCTCACTAATACTATATTCGCCTTCAAAGTTGTCATTTACGGTCTTAAACCAATCCAGTGGTTCTGGTAAAAGCATTGATGAAATATCATTTAAGATATTTAACTGCTGCCTTAGGTATTCTCTTCTTTCTTCTATACGCCCTTCATTTATATCTTTTTCCCTATAGCATGTACTTTTTGCTATTACAAGCCTCTTCACCGATTGATCATAAGCCATATTTATTTTAGTAAGAGTATCTGTTCTTTCTTCCACATTCTTTACCCAAGTAAAATTTTCCTTGTAGTGTTCTTCAATTTCTTCTAAGGATAATATCTTCCATCTTTCATTTATATTTTCCATGGTCATAGCATATTTCTCCTTATTAATTCCATGTTCTTGAGAATTGCAGCCCGCACTTCCATTACATTCTTATATCTATCTTCCTTCCTATATTCAGTACACTTCTTGATAATGTTGGCTGTTTCATCTAAGTATCCCATTTCCATCAATCTTTCTATGGGAATAATGGTATCTTCTGTTTTTAATTCTTCTGTTAAAGGCTTGCATCTTAATAAATGATAGAGAGTTGCTCCCAAGGTATATATATCAGCTCTTTCATCAAGCTTGGCCAAAGAAGCACTACCACTTCTAAATTCTGGTGGTTTATATCCAAAGGTTCCTGCTCCTGGTATACCTGCCCCTTTTATATTGCTGATTACTTCTCCATCATCATTTTCTAATACAAGGTTCATTGAACCAAAATCAAGGAGAGTAATAAAAAGTTTGCTGGTGATGATGATATTGTCTGGCTTTAAGTCTTGATAAATGAAATACTGCTTATTATATTTAGGATAAATTTTTGATTTATGTCTTTTATGAAAATTTGAAAGAATAGTCGTAAGCTCTAAGGCATATTCCATCACATCATTTTCCCAACGTCTTATATTGGTATAATTTCTATCATTCATCACATAATTAAATCCCATATTAACATAATGTCCTAAGTTTTCCCCATCTATCATCTGCATTACTATATATGGTTCATTATTATATATTTCTTCATCTTCACAATAAAATCTAACACCATCTACATCTATATGCGGCCCATGGATTTCTGGACAGTAATCGTAGACCACATCATTTATATTAGGCATCCTGCTTTCACCACTGTTTTTAAATGCCTTAAGACACTTTATTTCAAAGGATATTTCTTCTCTCATATCCTTTATTTCATCATCCCTGGATTTATCATAAGCATAACTGAATAGTCCTGGAATATTATCATATCTTCTTGCCTTTATAAGGACATTTCTATTATTAAGTCTTTTATCAATAGCCTTATATACTATGCCAAAGCCTCCATCAGCAGATTTTATATCCTTGATTTCATACCTTCCTTCTCCAATGGTTATTGGAGCCTTTAGTGTTTCATCCTTTTCACCACTTTCAATGGTGAATTCTTGAAAATTTCTATTTAGTGATCTACAACACTTCCACATAAATTCATCACCTACTGCGCTATAAATTGTAATCCGTATTTCCTGCTTAAGACTATCATATCTCCATCATTTAATTTAACATCTTCATCTATTACTGGTTCTGTGTTAACATGCAGTGCATTGGAAGCTGAAAGCTTTCTTAAATAAAAGTTACCATCTTCCTTATAAATCATTGCATGCTGCCTACTGACATTTCTATCTTCATCAATACTAGTCATATCTATATCTGGTGTTGAATTGATACTTTGGCGTCCTATTATGGTTTCATCATATTCAAGATTAACTACTGCTGCAATTTCTCTTCCTTTATAAATAATAACCCTTGGTCCCTGCCCTGGAAGTGGCTCTATTTTTTTTACAATTCTTTCTTCTTCCACTATTTCATAAGGGTAATCACCTAAATCTACTTCCACAGGTGCACCGCATATTCCACAACATGTTCTTGCTTCATATTCTTCATCATTTTCTGGAGTATAGATTTTGCCGCAGGAATTCTTTATGCATATTTTCTTTTCCATTTACCTTGCTCCCTCCCATTATTGGTCTTCAAAAATTGATTCTATGTCTAGAGGCAGATTAATAAGCCCATCATCACCTATCTTGGTGCTGGTATTTCTATTTTCATTCATCTTTGACATATCAAGCTTCTTTTCTTCACGATACTTTTCAAGTATTCCTTTATAGCCAGTAATAAGCTCCTCATTTTTCAAGTATTCACAGATACTTATAATTCTTTGAAGGTTATTTATTACTCTAGCATCATTACCTTCTTTAGAATCTTCTTCTATTTCATCCTCATAACGCTTGATTTCCACCATCTTAAAGTTTCTCTCAATATCTCCAACTCTATATCTGCTCCTTCTACTATCTGTACCAAATTCAACCACAACTACATTGGCATTGGTTTTTACATTATCACCATACATATCTGGTATACAGTATTCAACAGAAGTTTTCATGATATTAAAAGGTCCCTTTAAGTTAACTCTGCTGGATACAGTTACATTAAAGTAAAAGTTATAAAGCTGATCTTTTTCTATTTGACCTATATTGATGACGTATTCTCTATCTGATGAAATCTTTGCCTTACCTAAATACTTCTTTTCTGGAGTACCTCTATAATGATCTGTTATTCTTACAAGAGGACTTATTTCAGTAAGTCTAAGCTTTACATTAGTCATAATTACTTGTTTTGATTTATCAAATAAATTATGAAATATCTTAACTGCTTCTTCACCATTAGATATGATATCTGTTCTACCATTGCTAGGTATTGAAAGCTTTTCTAAGAATGAAAATTTTATATCTTTATTTCCTACACCAAGGCAATCTAGTGAAATACTATCATCACCTAAGTATTCTGCTTCTCTAATACCATCTTCCTCAGTATCACAAGTAGGAATACCATCAGTAACGAAAATTATCTTTTTTACTTTATCACTAACTTCTTCCTTCATTAATATCCTTGCTTCTCTTATGGCTGCTGAAATATTGGTATTACCTGATGCAGTTACTTTGTTTAATTCTGATAGCATAAAATCTTTATCACTACCGCTGATATTTTTAAATACTACTTTAGGTAAATCATTATATGTTATTAAGCTTAAGTTATCTTCATCACTACTATTTTTTATTAAACTTTCCACTGCTTTTTTAGCTACTTCAAATCTACTGCCATATTCAACATTATCTTCTTCTATAACATCTGTCATGGATACACTAACATCTAACACTAAACATAAATCTACACCTGAGTTTACTTTTTCTTTTTCCATAAAGTCTTTTCTTATTTCATCGCTTGGCTGTACTCCAACCCTTACAATGATATTTTTTTCTTCATTATCTGAAAGCAAATATGGAATATTAGCTCCAGTCTTTATTACTAAATCTTGCATTTAGTTCCCTCCATGAAATTATTTTAAAACTTTAGAAGTTATAATTGTTATATTATCTCCTCCGCCATTTAAGTTAGCTTCAGTTATTATCTTGTTATTTAATACATCCAATGACTTTTCCTTATTTTCTTTAATAATTTTTTCTAGGCTTTCTGTGACTTTCCATAAGTCATCATTATAATAAGACTTATTAATGTAATCAGTAACTCCATCAGAGCAAATAATAATAATTTGGCCTGGTTCCAAGTCTAGACAATGTATACTTATGGTAAATTCTCTTGGATAAAGGTTGCCATCCTTAAAGGAACCTCCCCCTATATATCTTGTTATTGCATATCTGCCTTCTGAATTTACCACCTTATCCCAAGCCATTCCATTGGCCAATTTTAAATTCATCACATTATCTTCATAATTTAGCAAGTTAAGTCCATCTTTTTCACTATATATAAAAAGCCTGCTATCTCCTATAGAGGTGTAATACATTTTATTTCTCACAATAACAGCCAATATCAATGTGGTAGCCATGATTCCTGATGGTGTCTCTTTTGTTATATCAATCTTTGTTTTTATTGACTCAATAATATCTATGTTAGATTTTGCAATTACTTTACTACAAAATTCTTTAATACTAGTTTCATCTTTTAAAAGAGGTGCCTTTTCCTTAAAAGCCTCTATGATATTTTTTCTTAATATGGAGCTAGCTTCCTTACCTGATCCTAGCTTTGCCGTTGATACTCCATCTCCTAAGGCTAAAAGGGTAACTTCCTTTTTTTCATCCTTCATCACTAAAAACATATCTTCATTAAATTGGTTTTCATCTTCATATTTTTTTATATGCATATCTCGTAAGGCCTTTTTCAGTTTATTTACACCTACATTAGTACTGCCAAGGCTTTTTACCTTTAATTTTGTGTTTTCAACATTATATTTTTCTTCAATGAGATACTTATAGCTTTCCTCCAATTCTTTAATGGATTTAAACCTTTTTTCTTTAGTAATATTTAAGCATTTCATGATAAAATTATGAAACTTATATGGCAGATCACCTCTAAATAATCTTAAATTATATCCATAATACATTTCTTCATCATCACTTAGGATGCCAAAGTTATTTAAGATAAGCTGTAAGAAAAGCCTGCCAAAAATATAAACATTAGACTCCTGTCCAAGTTTTTCTTCAACCTTATTTAACACCTCCGGTGAACTTATTGAATAGCCATAATCAAAGTTATCTACAATGACCTTATTTTTTATGAATCTACGTCTATTAAATAGCTTTAAGGTTTCTATATCATCTTTATTTAACCAGAAATCTTCCAAGTTAATAGCACTTATAATGAGCTTTTCTTCTGCAAGTTCTTTAAAGATTTTTATAAGCCTCATGGTAATTTTATTTATTTCATTTAACTCTAGCTTTCTATCACCTATATATTGATGTAAGGACTTACTATTTTCTTTTTTTAAAAAGTAAATTTCTTCTTTTTCCTCATCAACATATTGAGGATTTTCAATAGTTTTTCTATGGAAAATAAAATCTTCATAGCTTACCTTTGATTTTATCTTGTAAAATTTATTGGTAAGAGTGCACTCTTCATATTCTTGAATTCCTTCTCCAAGATTAATTATATTGCCACAGCTATCACAATACTTTGAATCCTTCAGCAACTTTCCACATCTTGGACATATATTTACCACCATTCCACCTCCCTGCCTTATAATTTCTTATAAATCAAACTAATAACTCCATAATATATATTACAGTTTCCCTTGAAATATAACTGCCTCTACTTCTGTTTGCATTAAATGTTGTTATTTATACTCTTGAAGTTTATCCTTATTTTTCTGCACAAAAAAAGCAGCATTGCTCATCAATACCGCTTTAATTAATACTATCTTCTGCTTCAAATATCATACTGTCTAATCCGTTAATCTTATCTAGAAGAAATTTATTTTCTATAATTTTTCCTCTAACAAAAAGTAATATACAAATCATTATTATCATTAAAATTATTATGGATACTTTTCTTAAGTTCATTTGTCTTCCCCGTTTCGTACGTTTTATATATTTTATGTTTTGCTTATATTTTTATTAATTGTTCCTCTTATTAAACTATACTATTTAATGTACACTCTCTATTATACTTAACAGTTTCTGATTTAATATGTACCCTTCTTCTAGCGGTGAGCATAATACTTATTTCAATAATCATTGCTAAAACAATACATAGTATTGCAATAATAATACCAAAGTTCACTTTCTTCATTACCATCCCTCCACCTAATTCTCTTACACCACAATTCGTAATGATAACACATTTTCCATATTTTAAATATATTTATCTTTACCATATGTAATTCTGTTTTTAAGAAATGTTGTTACTTATTCATATAGTTGCTTGTCCTGCAAATAAAAAGAGGCCTGCATTTTTTTATTCTAAAATAATAAAATTACTATTAACTATGCAAAACATCCATGGTATTAAATAATTGTTACCATGGATGTTTTTGTTTATATTATAATCCTAGACTATCTTTCAGTGCTGCAAGTTCATCATCTACAGAACTTGTACTATCTGTTGCTGAATCATATTTAGACATTAAATCATCAATGCCTCCATCATTAACTTGATTTAATTCTTGCATTGCATTGGCTTTATCAAGCATTGCATTAGCTTTTTCTTCAATTTCATCAAATTTAGAAATACTTGCTGCTCCAGTAGCTGATGAAGTCATATTATTCATTTTTTCTTGTAATTTAGCTTGTTGTATTTTTGCTTTAATCTCATTCTTTCTTGCATTTAAATCAGCAACTTGTGAACTTAGCTTATCATGCATAGCTTTCATATTTTGAGAATTTTGCCTTGCTGATATCAATCTAGTTTCTACTTCACTAGCTTTATTTTGGATGGAGTTTTTCTTTTCTAAGAACAATTTAGCATCATCATCACTTCCAGCTTGTAATGCTTTTTTTGCATAAGTAATCATCTTTTCTTCTTCAGCTTTTAACTCAGTTAACTGTCTATTTAATCTTGCTTCTTCAGCCATTACTGTAGCAGTTTCTGATTTAACTTTTCCTAAATCACTTTGTAAATTTCTAATCATTTGATCTATCATTTTTTCTGGATCTTCAGCCTTATCTAATAAAGCATTTATATTTGAACTCATAATATCCTTAAATCTTTGTAACATTGACATATTTAATACCCTCTTTTCTTTATTTTATTATTTTTATAAATTTAATAATTTTATCTATACTAGCTTATATCCACACTCTCCACAGAACTTCATACCATTAGTTTTAGTTCCACAGTTAGGACAGAATTTAGGAATACCGTTATTCCCTTCAGTTGATACACTATTATTTACTTGTTGTGTATTATTCACCGATTGATTCATTTGCATAGTTTCATTGATTTGCTTCATCATTTGATGTCCAAATTGCATACCAATACCTGCATTAACCATATTATTCATTGTTGAGTTTTTTCCATTTTCCATAGATTCAATTGCAGCAACTTGTCCATATTGTCCAAGATTTCCTACCATTGAATAACTAGCATTTTTTTCAATGATTTTTTGTACTTGTTCTGGATAATTAAAGTTTTCTATTCTAAAGTCTGTAGCAGATAATCCAATTTTACATAAATCCATATCTAAATCTTCTTTAATTCCTCTAGCTATTTCAAAAGAGTTTAATTGAAGATTAAACATATCTTTTCCTTCTTTAACTATCCATTTCATTAATAATTGATCTAATACAGAAACAACTCTAGCCTTAATATCATCAACAGTATATTGTTCCTTAACACCAGCTATATTTTCTATTAAACTCATATAATCTGAAACTTTAAAAGAAAAACTACCAAAAGCTCTTATTGGAAGTCCTCCTGGCATACTAGGATGTGGTAAGTTTATGGCACTTTTTGTGCCCCATTTCACTGTAAATTCCTTTGTATTCACAAATAGCACTTCAGCTCTTAAGCCTGAATTAAAACCAAAAGAAAAACCTTTCAATGTACTTAAAAATGGAATTATTTCACTTGCTATTTTATAATCTCCTGATTCAGTAAATATACCTTCTACTCTTCCATTATAAAGAAAGATTGCATCTTGTCCTGGCCTAATAATAAGCTTACTATCTTTTTTTATCTCATTATTTTTCCATTTATAAAAAAGAACATCATCTCTAAATTCGTTCCATTCTACCACATTTTTTAATTGTCTGCTAAATAGTCCCATAATAGCTCCTCCATACATTAATTCATATTCATTACAAATATAATAGCTATTGCTATAAATATTATCACAGCAATGATTACTTTTATCTTTGATATTGGAATATCACCATCAATATCCCCATTATACCCATTGATAACTACTCTATATTCTTTATTGTTATAATAAAACATCGATGACCATACAGGCACTAAGATTTGCTTAAATGTAACATCATTAAAATTTACATCAAGCTGTTCTATTATAGCTTCATCATATCTTCTGAGAATTTCTTTTCTAACTAATGATTTTATTTCAGCTTTCATAATTTGTTGTGATTCTGGATAACAAAGCTCAACACCCTTATAATAATGCTCTGAACCAAATGAATATAAATATCTAGGATCATATTTATATAAATCTAATCCACCTTCATCTAATATTTTTTTTATCAATTCATTATCTTTAGCTGAATCACTGACAAATACATTTTTAAATCCTTTATTTCCATTACCACTTGTTCTATACCACGTAGTCTTATATTTAGTAACAGTTTTATCTCCTTCTTTAACCTTATAAGAAGTTATCTTTCCACCCTTACCTCTATAATAATATGTTGTATTTGCATCATAACTCCATGCTGGACTATAATTTGGATTAAGTTTTCCTTGTTGATACATTAATTTAAAATCTCTGGGAGCCCAAAATCTTGTGCGTACCCACTTTTTAAAAATTTGTTCTACTTCATATTTATCTATGATAAAAGGAATAACACAATCTGGTTCCATAAAGCTTTCCTCTTCAACTATATTACAGTTAGAAGAGCCACAGTATGTACACTTAATTGTTTTAGCTAAATAAGGAACAATGCTAACACTACCACAACTTTCACAAGAAACACTTTTTTCTTTATTCCTATTGCTATATTCAGCCCACTCTTTAGCTTGTGATAATCTATGACTTTCTATATTTTGACTTTTTATTATTTCTTCCTCACATCCGCAATATGGACATTTAATATTTTGATATTTTATACTAAATTCTAAATCACCCCCACATTGACTACATGTTATATCATTGCGAGTTATCATTATAAATTCCCCTCTTTACATAAAGGGCTTGAACCAAAATCATTTTAGAAAATACTAATAAAATACTAAATATGCTTTTAGCTTTTTTAAATATATCTTGATGCAACCCCTTCATTATTTTTATATTAAATTTTATTGTTCTCCATAATAATACTTACTTCCAGTCAATAATAGCAGAGTATATAAGACAAATATCATTTCAAATAATGTTACTAATATTGATAAACTTGTAATAATTTTTATCAAATAAACTATTACTGCAAATGTTAACCAATAAGCTGAAAAATCAAGTACAGCTTCTTCATGATCTACATTTATCATCATTGCAAAAAATCTAAATATTAATGCAAATGATAATATTGATATAAGTAAATTAGCAAATGCTATTCCTCTTATATATGGGATGAAGTTTATTAATTTTCCAACAACCTCAATTACAAATAACGGTAGTATAACATTTAAAAAC
>OOCW01001920.1_pt1 | contig 13067 bp, 7 predicted proteins | sample 1671201 | NCBI WGS metagenome assembly OOCW01 (sample SAMN06348132, study PRJEB24527) | human gut metagenome | biome: human gut; feature: ankylosing spondylitis patient; material: feces | host: Homo sapiens | place: China | collected 2015-10
TTATCATTCGGGTACAGAACCTCTACGATATTCTTAGCCAGGTTTTCCTGTTCAACGGCTTTATGATATTCTCCCTTGTCAAACAGATCCAGACGGAAATCAGTGATCGGTTCTGCATCCCAGATTCTCAGAGTGTTGACGATCTTGTTATTGTAACCAACGATCGGCATATCGTAAGGAATAGCCATTACAGACTGATAACCTTCCTGGATGAAACGGTTTCTTCCGGTAGCTGCATCATATTCCACGCGTACATATCCGCCGAATTTTACTTCTTTTGCATATTCCGGACGACGCAGTTCGAATGGATAACCATCTTTCAGCCAGTTATCCGGTACTTCTATCTGATAGCCGTCTTCGATTTTCTGTTTGAACAGACCATAGTGATAACGGATACCACAGCCATAAGCAGGATAAGAAAGTGTAGAAAGAGAATCTAAGAAACATGCAGCAAGTCTTCCTAAACCACCATTACCGAGGCCGGCATCAGGTTCTTGATCTTCGATAATAGAAAGGTCGATTTTAATGTTTAATTCTTTAAGTGCTTCTTTTACTTCATCCATTACACCAAGGTTTACAAGATTGTTACCTAAAGCACGCCCTATGAGGAATTCCATTGATAAGTAATAAAGTGTTTTAGGCGCTTCCGCATTATAAATATGTTGTGTTTCAATCCAGTCATCTGTAAGAATGTCACGTGTTGCAAAAGCCACAGCTTGATAAAGTTCTTGAGGTGTTGCATCGCTTAATGTTTTACGTGAAAAATTTCTTACATGGTCTAAAATTTCTTTTTTAAATTTTTCTTTATTAAACTTAGTAGCCATTGTCGATACCTCCAATACAATAAATGTTGAAAAACAGATTTATTATAAGCAAGTAGATATAGATAACTTGGAGTATACTTGATATATGTCTTTAGGTGAAATACATATTATTAGTGTATTAAAATGCTGTCTAAAATATCATAAGTACAACTTATGTTTTTGTGGTTATCTATAATGAATACTGTCAATTTTAAATAATTAGAATAGTCAATATAATTATACAATAAATTGTAGATATAAGCTAAGTAAAAAAATGAGATTTTTTAACTATAATTGGAAATAAAATTAGACATATTGCTACTTGAAAGCAAGAGGTGTAAAAAAAGATACTATCAATACTTAGCCTCACTTTACATATAGATGATTTAAGAGAAAAAAGGCTAATCACAAAAATACATTTTGTGATTAGCCTTTTTGAGTGTTAATTTTATAAACTAAAGAATGCTTTGATAGCTTCTGATGTGTGAACAAAGTCAGAGGCAGCCATAAGTTCGCGAGCTGAGTGCATAGCGAGCATTGGTGTACCAATATCCACAGAGCGAATGCCGAGATGAGAAGCAGTTACAGGTCCGATTGTAGAACCACCTCTTTCATCTGAGCGATTTACAAATACTTGGAATGGGATGTTATTTGCTTTACAAAGTCCTGCGAATACCCCATATGAATCACTATCTGTTGTATAGCTGAAGTTAGCATTTACTTTGATAGCTGGGCCATTACCAGGAAGCACTTTATTAGTTGGATCACTTTTTTCCATATAGTTTGGATGTGCAAGATGAGCCACGTCAGCAGAAACAATAAATGAATTTGCATAAGCTGTGAAAACATCTTCTCTTGTTTTACCAAGTGCAAGTAAGATGCGTTCTAAAATTGTGCCAAGAATAGGTGAGTCAGCCCCTTGTTTTGTATGGCTACCGATTTCTTCATTATCGAAGCAGATAAACATAGAAACACCTTTTGTACTTGTGTTATTAAGAATGCCATAAAGACCACTGTAAGTCATAGATAAGTCATCAAGGCGTGGTGCAGAAATGAATTCTTCATTTAAGCCAACAAGCATGCTTTTTTCAAATGGATATAGATAAAGATCTGCATCTAAAATATCTTCTTTTGCTACACCTAAAGTTTCAGCCATTAATGTAAGCATGAAATTTTCATCAGCTGGCTCATTAAGATAAGTAAGGATTGGTAAAGTATCTTTTTGTTTATTGATATTCACGCCAGAATTTACTTCACGATTCATATGAATAGCTAGATTAGGAATAATAAGAAGAGGTTTATTGATATCAATAAGTCTCATTTCAGGGAAGAGGATATTGTCGCTTTTAACTGCTACACGTCCAGCTACTGAAAGAGGTCTATCAAACCAAGTGCTAAGAATAGGTCCACCATAAACTTCTGTATTAAGTTTAATGTATGAATCAGTTTGCATTTGAGGATTTGGTTTGATTCTGAAACCAGGTACATCACCATGAGTTCCTACAATTTTAAATCCTTCGTTTTCTACGTCTAAAGAATTAATACAAAAAGCTGCAATTGCAGAGTCGTTAGCTGTTGTATAGTATTTACCACCTTGTTGTAAGTTCCAAGATGATTTTGCGTCTAAGTAAGTGAAACCATTTGCTTCTAAAATGTTTTTACAAGTTGAAACAGTATGGAACATAGTTGGACTTGCATCGATGAAATCCATAAGCTGTTTTGTAAGCTGCGCTGTCATATAGACCTCCTAATTAAATAAAATGTTTTTGTTTATTATAACATTAAAAAATATACCATTAAAAGGTATAGTATAGGCGTTGTATATTTTATTATGTGATATGTACAAAATCCTTATGAAACTTTAAAGGTTAGAAAGGACAGGCTTAGTATGTACAAAAAGTAGAAGTTGAATGAAATGAATGTAAAGTGGCAATAGTATGTTGACAAAAGTAGCAGATAGGCATATTATGATTATAGGAAAACATATGAGCAATCATTCATATATTAAAAAAACTTGAACATAAACCAAAAAGTTATAAGGAGGGATGAGTATGAAGGCTGCATATTGCTTAGATATTGAAAACTTAAACTGTGCACACTGTGCAGGCAAGATTGAAGAAAGACTTAAACAAGAACCAAATGTAACTGATTTAGAACTTAACTTTTTACTTAAGAAGTTAAAATTCAATATGGAAACACAAATGAGTGAAGAGGAAGTTGTAGAACATATGCGTGCTATTGCAGATGGCATTGAAAAGGGCGTTAATTTTAAATTAGAAAAAGACACATATCAATCATTTGAGTTTGAAATCGAAAACTTAAATTGCGGACACTGTGCAAGTAAAATTGAAGAAAGACTTAAACAAGAACCTAATGTAAGAAATTTAGAACTTAACTTTATGCTTAAGAAGTTAAGATTTGAAATGGATACACCAATGAGTAGTAAGGAAGTTACAGAATATATGCAAGGCATAGCAGATACTATTGAAAAAGGTGTTAAGTTTAGTGATATTACAGTAGAAGAACAAGGTGAAGAGAAAGCTGCACCAGTTTCAAAAAATAAAGGACATAAAAAAGAAATTGCATTACTAGGAAGTAGTGTAGCATTACTTATTGCAGGAGCTATTACAGATTTTAATCCTTTATTCTTCGTAGCGTATTTATTAGTAGGTTATGATGTTTTAATTCAAGCCGGACGTAACTTATTTAAAGGAAGAATGTTAGATGAAAACTTCTTAATGACACTTGCTACAGTTGCAGCTATTATAATCGGTCAGTATCCAGAAGCTGTTGCTGTTATGCTCTTTTATAAAATAGGTGAATATTTACAAGGCTGCGCAGTAGATTATTCTACAAAAGAGATTGAAAAGGCCATGGATATTCGTCCAGAGTTTGCGAGAGTTATAAGAAATAGCACACAAGTCGTAGCACCTAAAGATGTGCGTGTGGGCGAAATTATAGAAGTAAGACCTGGTGAAAAGGTGCCTTTAGATGGAGAAATCATTGAAGGCAAAGGAACACTTGATACATCTATGCTTACAGGTGAATCTCTTCCTACATATGTAGAAGAAGGTGATGCTGTATTAAGCGGAAGTATTAATAAAGATAGTATTATTAAAATTAGAGTAACACAAGCATTTAAAGATAGTACAGTTTCTAAAATCTTAGATCTTATTAAAAATGCAAGTAGTAAAAAATCTAAATCAGAACAATTCATTACAAAGTTTGCAAGATGGTATACACCTATTGTTGTAGGCTTAGCAGTATTTACTGCAATTGTGCCTTCGCTTATAACAGGTAACTGTGGGCAATGGATTTACAACAGTATTGTATTTTTGGTTATTTCTTGCCCATGTGCATTAGTTGTGTCTGTACCACTTGGCTTCTTTGCTGGAATTGGGGCAGCTTCTAAAGCACAAATCTTAATTAAAGGAAGTAACTATTTAGAAGAGCTTAATCATATTGATACAATTGTTTTAGATAAAACAGGAACTATTACAAAAGGCCAATTTGGGGTAACAAAAGTTATTACAAATGGTGTAGGAAAAGAGCAATTACTTGAAATAGCAGCTATTATTGAAAGTGGTTCAAATCACCCAATTGCTAAATCAGTAGTAAATGCTTATAAAGGTGATATTACAAAAGTAAACTTTGAAAGCTTTGAAGAAGTAAGTGGTGCAGGGCTTATAGCTAAAATTGAAGGTAGCACATTACTTGCTGGTAATGATAAATTAATGAAGCAATATCATATAGATTATAATCCAGTAGATGAAATAGGTTCACATATCTATATTGCTAAAGATAACCGTTATTTAGGGTGTATCGTAGTAGCTGATGAAGTGAAAGAAGATAGTGCAGAAGCTATTCAAAAACTCAAAGCACAAGGCATTAAAAAAGTAGTTATGCTTACAGGAGATAAAAAAGAAATTGCTGAAAATATTGCCGCTAAAGTAGGGGTAGATGAAGTACATTCAGAACTTTTACCAAGTGATAAAGTAGAAAAAGTAGAAGAAATTCTTAAAACAAACAAAGTAGCCTTCGTTGGAGATGGTATTAATGACGCACCAGTTTTAGCAAGAGCGAACATTGGTATTGCTATGGGTGGTGTGGGGTCAGATGCAGCCATTGAAGCTTCAGATATCGTTCTTATGACAGATAAACTTACATCAATTAGTGCTGCACTTAAAATTGCAAAGAGAACAAGAGTTATCGTAACTGAAAACATTGTATTTGCTTTAGGTATTAAAGTAATCGTATTAATCCTTGGTCTCCTGGGCGTAGCCAACATGTGGCTTGCAATATTTGCAGACGTAGGTGTCTCTCTCATCGCTGTTATGAACTCTGTTCGCATCCTTGGTAAAGATTTCACACACATGTTTAAAATCATGAAATAAAATATCTATAAAAAAACTGCTAATGACTTTCTCATTAGCAGTTTTTTTATAGATGAAGATGTAGCTATTACCACAACTACTCTCAAGCTTTTAATAATTAATGTTTTTGATTTCTTCTAGATAATGATTGCAAAGTACATGTGCCATTTTCATTTGATTTTCTGGGATAGGAATTTCGAGAATGAAATAAGGTGAGTCATCATATTCTATTTGACCATAGATCAATTGGAGTGTAGGTTCACCTTCTGTATTAATTATCACATTGTCTAGGAAGTAAATAGATTTTTGAAGTGTATAAATATCGTCTAAGAAGTAAATCAAATCTTCACCCCAAATGACCTCTATAGGTTCGGTAGAAAGTCTTTTAAAGTAAGCGTTTATAATGAATATGCCGACAAGTAAGAAGATTATGCTAATAAGAGGACCAAGATAAGATAATGTAGGTAGATAAGTAGCAATAAAGGTACAAGTAAAGATAAGAACAAGTATAAAGGTGAAAGAAAGAGTACATAATGCGTTATGTTTATATTCTTTAAGAGTGTTTGTTAAGATAGCAGAGGAGTTTGGTTTAAATGACCAGCGTGCTAATATAGGTAAATCATTATCGATGAGGGTTTTAAGTAGATTGTATTTTCTATAGTGAACGGCAAATGCCGCAATACCAATAAGGATAAAGCAGATAGCGTATAATAAAATTGCGCGCTGCGTATTAGGAGAGAGTGTAGGATACAAAAGACCTAGAAGAATGAAGAGAAAACCAAGAACAACAATTAAGAGGGACAAAATACAATAAATATAATTTTTTTTCATACGCTTCCTCCTTCAGTAAAATGATATGTCTAGTAATTATTATATGAAAAGATAAAAAATGTGGGCATGACCTTGTTAAAATTACTTATAAAAAATTAAAACATAGTATACATATTGACATACATGCAATAGAAGAATAGAATATAGAAAAATAAATAAATTGTATAAAATAAGTTATAATTTTATTGAAAAGTTAAAAATTATAAAAGATAATTAAATACTAGAGATATTTAATTAAAAATTATTGAGGAGGATGGATAGAATGGCAGATTGGAAATTTGATACATTACAAGTTCATGGAGGGCAATCAGTAGATCCAACAACAAAATCAAGAGCGGTACCTATTTATCAAACAACATCTTATGTGTTTGATAACTGTGAGCATGGTGCTAATTTATTTGGATTAAAAGAATCAGGAAATATTTATACTCGTCTTATGAATCCAACATCAGATGTATTTGAAACAAGAGTTGCCTTACTTGAAGGAGGAGTAGCAGGTTTAGCAGTAGCTTCAGGTTCAGCAGCTATCACATATGCCGTTATGAATATTGCGGAAGCAGGAGATAACATCGTTTCTGCAAGTACATTATATGGTGGAACATATCATTTATTTGTAGATACATTACCTAAATATGGTATTACAACTAAATTCGTAAATCCTGATGATTTTGATGCATATGAAGCTGCTATTGATGATAAAACAAAAGCGATTTATGTAGAAACATTTGGTAACCCAAGCATCAATGTTATTGATTTTGAAAAAGTAGCTGCAATCGCACATAAACATGACATTCCACTTATTGTAGATAATACATTTGGAACACCTTACTTAGTACGTCCTATTGAATTTGGTGCAGATATCGTTGTACACTCAGCAACTAAATATATTGGTGGACATGGATCAAGTATCGGTGGCGTTATCGTAGATAGTGGTAAGTTCAATTGGAAAAATGGTAAATTCCCTGGATTCACAACACCAGATGCAGGATATAATGGAGTTGTATATGGTGATATGCCAGCTGGTTTTGTAACAAAAATCAGATTACAACTTTTAAGAGATACAGGTGCTTGTATTAGTCCATTCAACTCATTCTTATTATTACAAGGATTAGAAACACTTTCACTTCGTGTTGCAAGACATGTTGAAAATGCTAAGAAAATTACAGCATATCTTGAAAAACATCCTAAAGTAGCTTGGGTTAACTATGCATCACTTCCAAGTAGTCCATACTATGAATTAGCTCAAAAATATTCACCAAAAGGATCAGGAGCAATCTTCGCATTTGGTCTTAAAGGTGGTAAAGAAAACTGTATTAAATTCATCGAGAAACTTAAAATTTTCTCTTTACTTGCTAATGTAGCAGATGCTAAGTCACTTATTATCCATCCAGCAAGTACAACACATGCACAACTCAATGATGAACAATTAGAAGCAGCAGGTGTAGGTCAAGATCTTATCCGTGTATCTGTAGGTATCGAGGATGTAGATGATTTAATTGCTGACCTTGAACAAGCTCTTGAACAAATCTAAGGAGCTGTATGAGTAATGAATAAAACTTATCTTATCACCTCATACTACTTACGATAAATTGATGTATAAGGTGGTGAGTATATGGCTAAAGCTGGTATGAGACGCCCAGATGAACATGAGCCTCATGGCACTGAAAGCAATCATAAATCATGTTGTTCAAAAGATCCACAACAAACAGTTACCGAAATCCAAGGTAAAGCAAAATGTGGCAATAAAAAGGCTGGTAAAATTTATTAAATTGGTCTTATAAATAGCACAATAATAAAGAAAAAAGGCTTTCACAAATCCATGTAAATATTTGTGAAAGCCTTTTTGAATTAAAATACAGATTTCTTTAAAATTTCCTCTTATTTCAAGTCATTTTACTTGACAGGGCATAGAGAATAAAATACTATTAATAAGGAAGCTTTGTGTATTAAAAGCTAGAAAATCAAAATACTAATAAGGAGAGTGAGTATGGATGGACGCAGAACCGAGTTGTAGGTGGAAGCAGACTAAAGGAATAAAAAATACTCACCTTATTTTATGGTTAAAATAACTCTTTAAGCGAACATGAAGTGATATAAATCACTTAAGCACATCCTACATGGAAGTACTTATGCCTGTTTAGAAAGTTATTTTAAAATAGGCTAAGGTGAAAAATGAGGGCGTGATAGCATGAAAGAGATCTATAAGACATTTGATGAAACAGGATTAGTCCAGCTTAGCGAATTTGAAGAAGGCGCATGGATTAATCTATGTAATCCTACACCACAAGAAATTAATGAAGTAGCAACAGAGTTTAATATAGAAACTAACCACATTTTATCAGCATTAGATGAAGAGGAACGTGCACGTATAGAAGTAGATGACAATTGTACAGTCATTATCGTTGACGTTCCTATTAAAGATGAAGAAGGCCATAATGGGTATGAAACAATCCCTTTAACAATTATCATTGGAGACAAGTATATTATTACAACATGTCTTCAAAGAATCCAGTTATTAGAAGACTTTAAATCAGGTAAGATTAAAGGATTCTTTACTTTTAAAAAGACTAGATTTATTCTTCAACTACTTTATAAAAATGCGTCTTACTTCTTACAATATCTAAGACACATTGACCGTTTAAGTCATCAAATGGAAGCAGAGCTTCATAAATCTATGAGAAATAAAGAGCTGCTTCAATTATTTGACTTAGAAAAGAGTTTGGTATACTTTACAACGTCACTTCGAGCAAATGAAATCGTTCTTGAAAAGATGATGCGTATGGAAAATATTAAACGTTATCCAGAAGATGAAGATTTACTAGAAGACGTTATCATTGAAAATAAGCAGGCTATTGAGATGGCTAACATTTATAGCAACATTTTAGGTGGAACAATGAATGCATTTTCATCTATTATTTCTAACAACCTAAATATTGTAATGAAGACGCTTACTTCCATTACAATTATTATGGCTATACCAACAATGATAGGTAGTTTCTGGGGAATGAATGTAAGTGTTCCTTTTGAAAACAGTCCACATGCATTTAGTGGAATTATATTTATTTCAACATTAATTACTGCAATGATTGCATTTATCATGATTAAGAAAAAGTTATTTTAAATATATAAAAAAAGCGTGTTACATTAAGGGGGATGTAACACGCTTTTTTAATTTATTTAAAATTTATAAGAGGAGTTAAAACTAAACTATTTATTAAAATTAGTCCAAATACCATTTTCGAGGATCATGTTATTTTCTAAACTGAAACCTGTTTGACCTTGAGCTGGAATTTGAATAGAGCCATTTGTAAAGATTACTTTAGGATCATTCCAATCTTTAGTAAAGGTATAACTATAGATGTTATTACCTTCATTTGTCATTTCCGTACCAGGCCAGTTTTGAATTTGCATAACATTGCCGTTGCTTTCATCATAAATATAAGCTTTTACAGTAGACCAGTTATAGGTACTATTATCAAAATAAAACTTTTTAGAATCTGGGATTACAGTGCCTTCATAAGTAATCCAATCACCATTTTGATAAATCATAGCAGGTGTTTCTTTAGTAAGTTCAAGTCCAGGTTGACTAGCCTCAGGATATTGATTACTACCACCATTATTAAAGATAACACGTGCATTTTCCCAACCTTCAGGAAGTTCATAACTATAAATATCATTTCCTTCGTAATTCATACTTACACCAGGCCAAGCTTCTACCATATCAACACCTGAAGCAGTTTCAGTGTAGATATAAGCATGTAAATTAGACCAGTTGAAAGTTGAATTGTCAAAATAAGCCTTTAAGCTTGTATTTGGGATTTTAGTATAAGTGTAAGTTTCAGAGCGTGTATCGGTATCCTTTGTTACATTAAGTGTAACTGTGATTGCTTCATTATCAGTTGCATCTTCACCGATTACGATTTCTTCACCATCTGTATATGGGATTTCTTCGCCATCATTAATTTGATAAGTTGCAGAAGTTGCATTTTTTGCATTTAAAGTTAGAGTAAGAGTATCTGAGAATGTAGTATTTTCAGGAGAGATACTGAGAGAAAGCGTATTGTCTTGTTCTACAGGACAGAGTTCCCAAGAACCATCAATATAGCCTCTAGAAGCATCTACAGTTAAACCAGTTTTAGCTGGATATTGGTTTTGACCATCATTGAAGATAACTTTGCTATTTAACCATTTTTTATCAAGAGTAATGCTATAAAGATCATCACCTTCATTATTCATTTGAACACCAGGCCAGCTTGCAATAGTAGCAACATCAGAACTGTTTTCATTATAAACATAAGCATTTAGGTTAGTACCCCAGTTAATAGGTTTATACATGAAAAGTTTAAGTTCGCCTTCTTTAACAGTTGGAGGTGTTTGAGTAGGAGGCTTTATAGGGGTCCAAGTACCATTTTTGTACCATTGTTCATCTGAGATGTTGAAACCTTCTTCATCAACACCAGGTACTTGATTTTTTTGATCATTAAAGATAAAGTAAGCTGATTCTAAATCAGAAGTTGTAAAGCTATACCAATTACCTCCTTCATCAGTCATTTGTACGCCAGGCCACTTTACAGTATTAGTACTTTCATCATCTGTATAATAGTAAACATAAGGTGTGCTCCAGGCAGCAGGTTTATAGAAGTGAACAGTAGCAGGTTTAATGACTGTTTTCAAGTAAGAAGCAGATTGTTCTACTGTGCCATAGTCATTAGAAGACTTTACATCAATTTTAGTAGTTGTTTCAAGAGGTAGGTCTTTATCAAGTGTAATAACAGCTTTATCCTGGAATGGAACCCAAGCACCATTATTAATACGATAAGCACCATATAAAGAATCTTTTAAAGTAACAGTAACCTCTAAGCTATCTGTATAATATTTTTTAGGTGTAGTACTTGAAGTAGGAGAAATAGCGATTTTAGGAAGTGGAGAAAACTCTTTTAGTTCAAGTAAGATAACACCATTAGCATCAGGTGTAATGGTAACGTTACCATTTTGAATAGTAGCTGTTGCACCAGTATAAGCATCTCGTACAACTGAATTATCAGCAAAGACAGATGAGACATTAATTGTTGTAGGGCCAGAAGCGCCAAGTACAATAATTACATCATCATCAATACCATTTTTATGATAGCTTCTTTGGAAGGTATATGGAGACGCATTTAATTTGGTATGAGAACCTGCACCAACTGCAATATGATTATTCCTAAATTGACCAATTTTTTGCCAATGTGTTAGAGTTGATTTATCCATATTACTCCAATTCATATCAGAACGTGAACCTTGATCTTTGTCAGAACCACATTCACCAGCTGGCCTATTAGTTTCATCACCATAAAAGATTTGAATACCACCAGGTGAAAGAAGAAGTGTAGAACCTAAATCAATCATATTACCTCTTGCAAGTCCTTTATCATGAGAAGAGATGTAGCTAAGGACATTCCAATCATCAGAACCATTAATACTATTAGCATAACTTTGATATGTACTATCGATGGCACCAATATTACCGTTTTTAGGGAAACAAAAGTTGATAACAGAATCAAATTTTCCACTTGTATGGTAGTTAGACTTATTAGCACCATGATCAAATACTTCAGCGGTTGTCCAGAAGTCTTCATCCCAATCAGCACCTGGTTTATTAGGATTGTTTTGACGCCATTCTTGAAGTGCTTCTGTACAAGCATCTTTAAGTTGTGCCCATCTAAACATATCTACGTGTTTGGCTGTATCTACACGGAAGCCATCAATACCAAATTCTTTAACCCAAGCAGCTAGCCATTTAACTTGATAATCAGATGGTGAAATACCTAAATCACGTCTTAAGTTTTTAGCAGCAGGCAAAATCCAAGCATCATAACCTGATTGTTCTTTTGCCCATTTTGTTTTAAGAATAGGGGCTAATCCTTGATTGCTAGTAACCTCAGTTTTTACATCAGGAAGACCAGAAAGATTTTGTTTAGTATCAGAACCATCTCCAGCAGTATAGCCTGCTACACCTGCACGAATCCACCCAGAGCTCCACCATTTTGCCCATTCACTAGCATGCCCATCATAATCAAGTAAGGTACTATGATAACTATGCCATGTTTCACCAGCGTTTTTATTAGGGCGCCAGTTGGCAAGATTAGAAAGAGATGTATTCGTTGGATTAATATTGTAGTCAGCCATATCTTGAAGTGTGAGATAACCTACATGATTCATAACCACATCAAGGACAACGCGGATACCCTTTTCATGCGCTGTATCTACAAATTTACGCATTTCTTCAATTGTACCCATATTTTTATCCATCATAGTATAGTCTAAAGGATAGTAACCGTGGTAAGAGTAATGGGCAAAATCACCTTCACTACCGCCACCTACAAAGCCGTGAGCTTGTTCATATGGTGCTGTAAGCCAAATAGTATTAACTCCAAGATTTTCGAAGTAGCCATCGTTGAGCTTTTGTGTAAGCCCGGCAATATCACCGCCATGGAAAGTTCCGATATTCTTTCCCCAGCTATCAGTTTTTACGCGCCCATAACTATTATCATTTGAAGTGTTGCCATTCACAAAACGATCAGTAAGTACAAAGTAAACAGTTGTATTGTCCCAAGAGAAATTGGCATTTGAAGTATCGTTTAAAGTGTTCAAAGTAGTCGACGAGGTGGTTGCATAAGTTAGATTATTTAATGGAGAAGCCATTAAATAGGGTGAAAATAGGCTTTCGCAAACGAAAGACATACTAACTAAAGCAGCAAGTAAGCTTTTTTTCATAGAAATCCTCCTTGTAGTGTGAAATAGTATGAGTACTGAAACGTTATCGGAAACGGTTTAGTAATCTTGTAAATATTCTAATGCAAATATTTTGAAAATTCAATAAAAAATCCATAAAAACTTTTTTAAATTAATTTAGTTGTTGTAAAACATGTCTATAAAATTTTGAACAATAATAAAATTATTTTTTAATTAATATTTTAAGTTAACTATAAAAATTAAATTAGGGATAAATAAAAAATATTTTACTTGTAACTGTTCAGCCGCTAACTTAAGCAAAAATAAAATCTCCTTCATCAGAAAG
>OOCW01001931.1_pt1 | contig 12978 bp, 10 predicted proteins | sample 1671201 | NCBI WGS metagenome assembly OOCW01 (sample SAMN06348132, study PRJEB24527) | human gut metagenome | biome: human gut; feature: ankylosing spondylitis patient; material: feces | host: Homo sapiens | place: China | collected 2015-10
ATTTTATAAATATGAAACTATATAGTTATTATTATGTATCTTAATAAGGTATCTGTTTATTTGTTAAAATTTTACAATTATCTGTGCTATAAGTCAAATATTTTCATATTATAAATATTTAAATCTGTAACAGAAGCATAATTATTATAATAATATATATTGTTATTTTTATTTTTAAAAAAAATAAATATTTATGAATATAAGATACATTAATGTATTATTTAAATTTTCAAAATATTTTTAATTTTAACTTGACATATCAAAAAAAGATAACTACAATAATTTCTATAATTATTAAACAGCAAAGGCGCTGTAGGCTACTTTACCTACTGCGCCTTTTTTCATTTTGAAATGATTTTAAATAACTATTTTATGTTCTGTTAATAAAAAAAGGGGGAAAATTTATGGAAAGAATATCTAAAATATTTGGAAGTTTAGTTTTTAATGATAATGTAATGAAAGAAAGATTGCCAAAAGAGATTTATTCTACTTTAAAAAATACTATACATCAAGGAAAGCCTATCGATATAAAAATTGCCAATGTAGTTGCAAATACAATGAAAGATTGGGCTATAGAAAACGGTGCTACCCATTTTACTCATTGGTTCCAACCAATGACTGGAATTACAGCAGAAAAACATGATAGTTTTATATCACCAACTAGTGATGGTAATGTAATTATGGAATTCTCAGGCAAAGAATTAATAAAAGGTGAACCTGATGGATCATCTTTCCCTTCTGGAGGTCTTAGAAGTACTTTTGAGGCTAGAGGATATACTGTATGGGATCCAACTTCTTATGCATTTATAAGAGATACAACTCTATGTATACCAACTGCATTTTGTTCATACTCTGGTCAATCTCTAGATAAGAAGACTCCACTTCTAAAATCTATGGAGGCTTTGGACAAAACAGCAGTTAAGTTATTAAATTTACTAGGATATGATGATGTAACTAGAGTTACAACTACTGTAGGTCCAGAACAAGAGTATTTCTTAATAGATAAAAAACTTTATGAAAAAAGAATGGATTTAAAATTCTGTAATAGAACTTTATTTGGTGCAAAACCTCCAAAAGGTCAAGAAATGGAAGATCACTACTTTGGTTCTATAAAACCTAGAGTAGCTGAATTTATGAAAGAGTTAGATATGGAGCTTTGGAAATTAGGTGTTTTATCAAAAACTAAGCATAATGAAGTTGCTCCTTCTCAACATGAATTAGCACCTGTTCATACAGTTACAAATGTGGCTACAGACCATAATCAAATAACTATGGATTTAATGAAAACTATAGCTGATAAACATGGCCTTGTTTGTTTATTACATGAAAAACCTTTTGCTGGAGTAAATGGTAGTGGTAAACATAACAACTGGTCTATATCTACTAATAAAGGCAAAAACTTATTAGACCCAGGCAAAAACCCTTATGAAAATAAAACATTCTTATTATCCTTAGCTGCCATAATAAAAGCAGTAGATAAAAACCAAGATCTACTTAGAATATCAGTATCCAGTGCAGGAAATGACCATAGACTTGGAGGAAATGAGGCACCTCCAGCAATAATTTCTATGTTTATAGGTTCTGATCTAAAGAAAGTACTAAAATGTATTGAAAATGACTTACCTTACACTGAGGAAACTTTAAGTAGAATGGATATAGATGTGGATGTTCTTCCATCTTTTATGAAAGATACAACAGATAGAAATCGTACTTCTCCATTTGCTTTTACTGGAAATAAATTTGAATTTAGAATGCTTGGTTCAACTTGCAATATAGCTTGTCCTAATACTATTCTAAATACAATTGTAGCTGATAGTCTAAGTGAGTTCACTGAAGTCCTAGAAAAATCAGATAATATGGATGATACAATAAATGAAATTATAAAAGATACTATGAAAAAACACTCTAGAATAATATTTAATGGAAACAATTATGCAGAAGAATGGGTTATTGAAGCTGAAAGAAGAGGTCTTTGTAACTTTAAAACTGCAGTAGATGCTCTTCCTCATTACGTAGACGAAAAAAATGTTAATCTTTTTGAGAAATTTAATGTATATACAAAAGAAGAGCTTCAATCCAGATGTGATATCTTATTAGAAGAATATTCTAAAACTTTAAATATAGAAGCTTTAACTATGATAGATATGACTAAAAAAGATATAATTCCAGCAGTTTGTACTTTTTCTAAAGCTTTAACTGATACAGCTTTAAGTAAAAAATCTTTAAGTGCAGAAATAGATTGCGGACTTGAAATATCATTAGTTAAAAAACTTTCATCTTTAAACACTTGCTTAGATATAAAAATAGAAAAGCTAAATACTTCTTTATTAGAAGCTAAAAACTTTGAAGGTCCTAAAGAAATTGCTGAATTCTACAAAGATAAAATAAAATCCCAAATGCAAGAAATTCGTGGCATTGTAGATGAGTTAGAAACAATTGTAAGTAAAGAATACTGGCCATTCCCATCATATGCTGATTTACTATTTAGTATATAATTAAACATTTATATAAAAAGGTGTGTATGTTTAAATCTATTATATGATTCTCATACACACCTTTTATTCTTTATCTTATAACCAATGTAATTAATTCTAAAATATATATAGAAATTTCTCTGTTAAAATCACTTACTAAATTTAAACAAACTTTAAGTTCTTCATACTTTTTATCTAAGCTTATATCTTTTTTATTTGTATTTTCTATAAGCTCTATAATTGTTATTAGGTCATTTTGGTTTTTAATATGTGGATTTTTTTCAACATAAGATTTTAATTCTGATATTTTCTGGGAAATATTATTAAGCTTTTCTTTTAATATCACTTCTTCTTTGTATTTTATTAAAGAATTTTTTATATTTTCTAAATCTTTTTTATTATAATTCCATACAACATCATTAGAAACTTCATTTAAAGACTTAATTTTACTTCTATACTTATCCTGAAGTTCCTCTATGGCTATTATTATTTCTAAGTAATTATTCTCACTAAGTACTTTTTCACATCTATTTAAATCTAAATTTATTTCTTCTATCATGTCAATTAATTTTTTCTTTCCTTTCTTTAAATAACAAAACAGCTAATAATATAAACATAAAACTAAAAGCTAAAGATACTCCTATTTGAGTAAGACTTAAAGAAGCTGTCTCTGCATATTCTACATTTTTTAATAATTTTGATGAAATATGGATTACAATCACTGCAAGTCCATTATTTAAAAAATGCATAAACATACTAACTCCTATGGAATTTGTTTTGCATACAGCATAAGCAAATGATATACCTAACAGTGATGTTGGTATAATTCTAATAAAGTCCATATGCATCATACCAAATAAAATTCCAGAAAATATAATAGCACCTTTATAAGACTTTTTATTATTTCTAAAGGAAGTTAGTATAAAGCCTCTAAAGAATATTTCTTCACATATGGCAGGCATTACTGCCACAATTAATAAATTTAATAATAAATTATCCTTTATAAATAAAGCATCATTTAAACCTTGCACAATCTCTTGGTTTTGAGGAAAATAATACATAACGATATTAGTAATAATAACTGCAAATAAGTAAGTTCCAAACCAAAGACTTGCTGCACCTATTATATGTTTAATTTTAGGCAGTTTTAATGAGAATACTTTTTTAAAATCACTTTTAATATAATAAGCAAATAAAAGTGGTAGTGATATTATCATTACTTGTGTTAATACAATTCCTGTCATCTTAAATTTAAGTTGAAGATAGCTTCCAACATAAATTAATAATAATAGACCCACTGCATATAAAATTATTCCATCGCTAACACTTGGCATAGTACCTTTTTTAATATTGCTACGTTTTTCTAAAAAAGAAAAATTCTTATTATTGCCAAATAAGATTTCCTCTGAATTAAACATCTTTGATAATAAAAATACTGATAAAATTACAAAAGCAAAGTTTGATATAAATACTAAAGCTATTAGTCCCAAGTTAATATTATTACTTAAAACACTTTTTATAAGTAGTGATATATTAACAACTGGTATTACTGATGTAGTTCTATCTAAATTTATATTAGGTATCATAGATGCATAAGATGGTATAAGTACTAAAAACATAACTGGTGTTATATAATTTTGGGCATCTTTAAAACTCTTTGCTAGTGAACATACACACATACTCACTGCTGAAACAACCATAGCAAACAAGCATATGCAGATTATCGTTATAAATAACGGTCCTATTAAGTTATATATGTTAAAACTATCAGAAAATAATTGACCTGTAAGCTCTCCTGTCATCAAAATATATACAAGAGTCATTAATATAGAAGTTACATTTAAAATAGCTGTAACTATGGCACAAAGGGATACTGCCATATATTTTCCCATTACCAGCTCTAAATTACTAATAGGTAATGTAAATAAAGTTTCTAAAGTTCCTCTTTCCTTCTCTCCTGCCATGGAATCTATGGCTGGATATATAGCTCCTAAAAGCACTCCCATAATAAGTATAAATGGAAGTATTTGACCTAATACTAATCCGGCCACTTCTTCATTTTTTGCCACATCCACAGTAGAATAAACTACTGGATCTAATGTTTCCTTTACATTTAAATTAGACTCTTGTATTTTGTTTTTAACCTTATTATCTTTATATGTAGTAAAAATATCTTCAAGTTTATTATTTACAGTAGAGGAGTTTTCCTTTGAGGAATTTATATATATTTCATAGTTTTCAATTTTATTTTCACCTTTGACTCCTATATAAGCATCAATATTTCCATTTTCCAAATCTTTTTTATAATTATCTGTCTTAACTATATTGATATGTCCTGTATTCTCATCTGTATAGTTATCTATTATGGTAGTAAGTTCCTTACTTGGTCTTTTCTCAAAAGCTATATTTATATTTTCAGCTTCCATACTTCCTAGTGACATAGTCATAATTTGTGTCATTATTATCATAAGAACAGGATATAAAATCAGTGGAAGAATAATTCCCATAAATAATGTTCTTTTATCTCTAAGAATATCTATCATTTCTTTCTTAAATATGGCTGTAACCATTTTAATCCTCATATAACTGCCCCCTTTCACTAGCTAAGCTTATAAATATATCTCTTAAACTATTTGTATTGTAAGTATTTTTCAGTTCTTCACAAGTTCCCTCAGCAATAAATTCTCCCTTGTGCATCATATATATTTTGTCACATAGAGTTTCAGCTTCTTCCATATAATGTGTGGAATAAAGGACCGTTTTACCCTTATCTCTTTCACTTTTCATAAAATCTATTATGGACTTACTGCTGATTACATCCAAACCTAAGGTTGGCTCATCAAAAATATATATCTTTGGGTTATGAATAAGACATCTTGCAATAGATGTTCTTTGTGTTTGGCCTGTAGACAAGTTTTCGATTTTATTATCTATAAAACTTTTCATATCCATTATTTCTATTATATTTTCAATGGATTTTTCTATTTCTTCTTTAGTCATATCATATAAAGTTCCAAAGGTTGTTAGAAGCTCCCTAGGTGATAATCTATTATATAGTTTTGTATTTCCTGATAAGTACCCAATTTCTTTTTTAGCTGCATTTTTATCTTTTTCATAATCAAATTCATTTATTTGTATATGTCCTGATGTAGGCGTAAGTATTCCACCAAGCATTCTAAGAAGTGTTGTCTTTCCAGCTCCATTTGGTCCTAAAATACCTATAATTTTTCCTTCTTCCACACTGAAAGATACATTATCAACGGCTAAAAATTCTTCTTTCTTAGTGATAAACTTTTTCTTTTTACCACTTTTATCTTTTACTTGTCTTGTAAAAGATTTGCATAAATTATTCACTTCAATCATTGTTACCCCCCTTTTCATCACTTTTTACATAACAACACTACTTTTATATGATTATATCATTTATCATTGATATTTAGATATAAAAATACTGGAATGAAGTTATCATTCCAGTATAAAGTATATTGTTTTTAAGTTATTTTTATTTGAGTATAGATTTAATTTCTTTATATACTTTTAAAGTCTCTATCTTATCTTCTTCATTATAAATTACATATCTATTTTTAACTTTTATTACTATATATGGTTTACTTTCTTTATAAATATAAACTCTACATTTTCCATATTCTTTGGCTCTAAAGTTTCCTCTAGAATATTCATTTGTTCCTATTCCATTAGTTTTAGCTTTTAGTTTTATATTATCTACTAATTTAACAGTATCAATATCATCAATTAAAAAATCATAATTATAAATTGGATAATCGATAATAACTTTTCCAGACTCTTTTGAAATATTTATTGTTGGTTTTGAAAAATCCATTACTAAAAGAAGAGTACAAATAATTGTAACTATAATAAACGAAAGAACCAACCCTCCATAGTTTAATATTTTTCCCTTTTTATTGGCCAAATTATAAGTAAGGGAATAACCATATCTAGAAGAAACAGTTATTTTATCATCATTTTTATTATAATATTTATATCCATTTATCCAATATTCATCATTATCATTTTTCGTATACCAATTATTATGTTCTTTGATTACTTTTAGTTTTTTATTTGTTTTTTTATATGGTAAATTTACTACAAGTCCTGTCATAGCAAAACTCCATATTAATAAATATATAATCTGTAAAGATACTTTACTTATAATTAAAGTTGCAAGACCTAAAATACTTCCAATTAATATATAAGTATTTATATCTTTCTTATATTCTCTTGTAATTTCCAATATTTCTTTATTATCAAGCACTTCTTTTGGCAAAGTTACTCCAAATAATATATTTTTTCTTGGTTTAATAGCACTTCTCATCGTAAAATATGCAGTTAAAATCATTATAATAATAACTATTAGTAATATAAATTTCATAGTCTTTCCCCCATATTTTAAATTTTTCTAACCTACATGTAATTTACTATAAATGCCACCACTGTTAATTAACTCTTCATGAGTTCCTCTTTCTGCTATTCCATTATCTGTAAGAACTACTATTGTATCTGCATTTTTTATTGTAGATAATCTATGAGCTACAACTAAGTTAGTTCTATCTTTGCTTAATTCCTCAAGAGATTTTTGTATTTCCCTTTCTGTCACATTATCAAGTGCTGATGTGGCCTCATCAAGTATTATTATAGGAGGATTTTTTAGAAAGACTCTACATATAGAAATCCTTTGTTTTTGTCCTCCCGATAATTTCACTCCTCTTTCACCTATATAAGTATTATAACCCTCTGGCAAACTCTGAATAAATTCATGTATCTTAGCTTTTTTAGCCGCTGATATAATTTCTTCATCACTGGCATCTGGTTTTGCACATAGTATATTTTCTTTTATAGTTCCTGTAAATAAAAATACATCTTGTTGAACTACGCCTATATTTTTTCTTAAAGACTTTAAACTTGCCTTTTGTATGCTAGTACCATCGATTTTTATATCTCCTTCATCAAAATCATAAAATCTTGGTATTAAGTTACAAAGTGTACTTTTTCCTCCTCCAGAAGGTCCAACTAAGGCTATAGTTTTTCCTGCTTCTATGGATAAATCTAAGTTTTTTAATACTTGCTTTTTATCTTCATAAGTGAAGGAAACATTTTTAATTTCTATATTTCCTTTAACATTTTTTAATTCCACTGGATTTTCAGTTTCTTTTTCCACATCTTCATACATAATTTCCATAAATCTTTCAAATCCAGTCATGCCATTTTGATATTGTTCTGTAAAGTTAATAAGTTTTTTTATTGGTTCAATAAACATTTTTACATATAATATATAAGCTGCATAATCACCTAAATTAATTCTACCTAAATAAGTAAAATATCCTCCAGCTACTAAAGCTACCATCTCTAATAAGTCCATAAAGAAATTCATTCCAGAAAAATAATCTGCCATAACTCTATAGGCTCTTTGTCTTGCATCTTTAAATATATTATTACTTTTATTAAATTTGTCTAATTCTTCTTTCTCATTACAAAAAGATTTTGTAACCTTTATTCCTGCTATAGAATTTTCCAGTGTAGCATTTACTTCTCCCGTTGTTACTCTAGTTTCCATAAAAGCTTTTTGCATTCTTCGTTTTTGTTTTACTGCAAAGAATATTACAAAAGGAATTATAGCAAAAATAATGAAAGTAAGAGGTACATTAATATTCAATAATATGATAAATGAACCTAAAAACATTACTATTGATATGAATAAATCCTCTGGTCCATGGTGCGCTAGTTCTGATATATCCATTAAATCATTTATTATTCTAGACATAATAACACCACTCTTATGATTATCAAAATAAGAGTTTGGTAATTTTTGAAGATGAGTAAATACTTCGCTTCTCATATCAGCTTGCATTCTAACTCCCACTACATGTCCCCAATATTGCATAAAATGATTTAAAAAAGCCTTCATTATAAATATAAATAATAAAGTAAAACCAAGAATAATAAGCATTTTTAGATCTTTATTGGGAACTACTTCATTCATTATGTTTCGAGTTATCATCGGATAAACTAAGTTACATGCTGCAAATAATAATGCCGCTAATAAATCCATAAAGAACAGTTTCTTGTATGGTTTATAATATTTAATAAAATTTTTAATCATATATTCCTCCTAAATTATATTGTCCTATAAATTCTACTATATTTTTATATCTCTTGTAAAATTATTCAATTAAAAAGATGTCTTCAAAATTAAGACACCTTTCTCTTACCATGCTTTTTACATTTTTTATATTTAATTATTATGACAAACCACAATATTATCGCCATAAAAATATTTAAAATATTACATATACCTACTGATATGGATAATTGCAGATTTAAAGTTTGAGATGCCATTAGTATAAAGTTCCATAATATATGAAAGATTATTAATAAACAAATATTTTTCATTTTAATAGCTAATCCCACAAAAGCAAATCCCAATAAAGAAGAATAAAAAACTGTAGTTAAAGCTTCAAGTAAAGAGTTTCCCATTACAACAGTAGTTATATGAGATATGGAAAATCCTATACTACTTATTAACATTGGCCAAATAATAGATTTTTCACTTCTAAAAGAATTTAAAAATATTCCTCTAAATATAACTTCTTCACTAAATCCTGCCATAGCAGTACCTACAAAAATAAATATTATTAGTATATAAGTACCTATTCCATAAGCGCTTATATTTTTATAGAATTCTTCAATAAACTTACTACCCATAAATACTAATATTATCAAATAAGGTAAAAACCATAGTAAGTTTTTTATCTCTATAGATGAAGAAAGTCCAATTTCATTCCATTTATAATATTTTTTAATCATATAAAGAATAAAAAGTGTTGGTGGAATTTGAATTATTAATTTATAAATTATATTACTTTGATTCATATTCATAGTACCCAGCACGTTACTTCCTAATAAAGTAGTCACTACGTTTCCTATAAATGTTCCCATGCCCATAGTTACTAGATATCCCAAAATAGATATAATTGCTGCTTTCTTTTTACTCATGTTTTCTCCCTTTTAAATTGTGATGATTTTTAATATATTACTATATTATATCATTTTTCTTCTATTTTCCACTCTTCATATACTTTAAACATATAATATAATAATTACTAAAATTTACTTTATGCCAAAAGAATATAATAGAAGTTTTTCATTTATATCAGTAATTATTCCCTCTTCATGCCAATGGGCTTTACATCCACAATAATCTAAAAATACACATTGTGGCACAAATCCTAGATTCTTGGCTTTAAGTCCACCTGAGATTAAATTAAGAACACAAGCAACACCTATGATTCCCACTTCTCCATATTCAAATTTTCTTTTTATGGATATACTAGATTCATGGGGAATTATATATACTTGAAAATTATATTTTTTACCTAATTTATCATATTTATTTACATTACAGGACTCTGTACAATTTGCACATATATATCCCTCATTTGTTTTTTGGGCTTTGCAATTATATTCATTTTTAAATCTCATACATGCAGGAAGTAACAATCTTTTTTCCTTTGTTTTGAGAAATTCTTTTCTATAGGCTTTATTCATAATTTCAGCACTAACCATATTTAGATGATATTCTACTTCCTTTCTACTACAAAATAAATAATCTTCTCTATACTTATATATTGTATGCACATTATTTAAAAATGGCTGAACATTTTTAGTATATAATCCTAGCTCTTCTTTACTGATTTTTTCAAAATATTTAGCGAAATCTGAAGATAGATTTAAAATTTTTTCTATTGTCTTGTCGCTTTTACTATTAAAATAAGTTTCCCACATCTCTAGCCTTTTAACTTCCTGTTTATAATCTCCTGTAGCTTTTAAATAATTTAATAGTTTTATATAGTTTTTCATAGAAAATTTAATTTCCTCAAGTGAGCTTTTATTTAGAAATATAGTAAATAATATTCCTCTATTTATATCAACTATTTTCTTTATACTTTCATTTTCTCTTAAATCAGCCAATTTAATTAGAATATTTTCAGGTAGTTTCTTAAGCGTGATACATTTATTTGTGTACTCATTCCAAAAAACTCCTATCATCAATATTTCTAGTAAATACTCATTTTCACTTCTTAAACTCTCCTTATTGTTTACATATACATATTCCATATAATCATTTATATATTCATTAAAAGTAGATTTAAGATGTTTTGCTATATGTTGAGTAAAAATTGAAATTTGTTTATAAAATTCGTCGGAATCATTATTAGATTTATACAATGAATAAGTTATTTTTTCCATAACTTTTACCGCCTTTATAGTTTTTTATAATTAAATTTCAATATTTTATAAATATCTCCTCTAAATTTAAATAAAATATAAAAACCACCTTGAAAAATCAAGATGGTTTTATTAATTCTAATTTATATATAATTATTATTTATCACCAAAAGCATCTGCCCAGTCTTTTTTGAATTTTTCAATTCCTTGAGTAGTTAATGGGTGATTTAACATTTGATCTATTAATTTTGCAGGAACTGTTGCTATATGAGCACCAGCTAAAGCAGCATCAGTTACATGCATTGGATGTCTAACACTTGCAGCTATTATTTCTGTATCTATACCGTGTATGTCAAATATTTCTGCTACAGTTCTTATTAAATCCATACCATTTGTTGATATATCATCTAATCTTCCTAAGAATGGAGAAACATAAGTAGCACCAGCTCTTGCAGCAAGTAATGCTTGATTAGCTGAGAATATTAATGTTACATTAGTTTTTATCCCCTTAGCTGCTAATACTTTTACTGCTTTTAATCCTTCACCTGTCATCGGTATTTTTACTACCATGTTTGGATGTATTTTAACTATTTCCATAGCTTCTGCTATCATACCTTCAGCATCATCACTATTTACTTCCCCACTTATTGGACCATCAACTATTGATGCAATTTCTCTAACTACTTCAGTAAAATCTCTTCCTTCTTTTGCTATTAATGATGGGTTTGTAGTTACACCACATATAACACCCATGTCATTGACTTTTTTGATATCTTCTACATTTGCTGTATCTAAAAATAACTTCATAACATATTCTCCTTTTATTTAATTTTTTCTTTTGTATGTTATTTATTTTAGAGTTAATACTTTCTATTTATAAACACTTGTATCTATAAATTTTTTATATATTAATTCCCCTTTACTATTATATCCATAAAGGTAAGTATTGGCTATACTTCCTTTTACAAAACTTACAGGAGTATATTTTTTATTATCTAAAACACTTTTATTTGACCATATCTCTACTGTAATTTGTCCTCCCACAGTATATGCACGAATATATATTGGATAATTATAAGGATTTTTAAATCTTAAATTCTTGCTTCCAGTAGCAAGTGTTGCATCAAGACCTTTTTTCACATAAGATATAGCCTTTGAATGATTATGTCTTTCTGTAGGAAGAATTCCTGCTTTTAGCTGTGCATTATATAAAGTTGTGCAAACTTGACAAACTCCTCCACCTGGTGCGTTTTTGTGAGTTCCATTTACTATAACCGGTGCCATATAATACCCATTATAAAGTTCCACAGGACTAACTTTATCCTCATATGAGAATTCTTCTCCTGGCATTAATAAAGTTCTATTTATCTTACTAGCTGCATTAGCTATATTTAATCCTCTATTATATCCTGTTCCTCCAAAATAAGTTGTGGCACTAGAAATCTTATCCTTCACACTTATAAGGTCTTTTTCATTTATTTTAGGTTTTATAGTTTTATATTGTGTTTCTATGATTATGTTAGTTTTTCCAATTTCATCACTATTTATTGCATCTACTACTTTATTTATTAATTCTGTTTCACTTATACCCTTACCATTTTTACCCTTGACTATTTTAACATTATCATCATTTATGTTTAAAGTTGGTTCTATAGGTGATATAGTAGTTTCTTCATATATTTCTTTTATTTTAGTCTGAAGATTATTATTTATTTTTATTTCAAAGTTATAATTTCTTCCCACATTTAGATAAATTAAACCAAACTGCTCAAAGAAAAATTTGTTTTTGCCAAAATTTATTATTTCATTTTTAGTTTTGTCTTTGTTAATTTTATCTATTATTTCAGATACATTTATTTCGTATTCTTTATCTTTTACTTTTACTATAATTTTATTATTATTTATATTATCTAATAAAGTATTAATCTTTTTATCTAATTCATGCTCATTTAACTTTGATACATCTTCACCACATAAAGTAATATCTGGATAAACTAAATTTTCATATCTTTTTACACTAAAATACATTACTGTAATTAATACTAAAAAGCATATAATTCCAATATAAAACTTCTTTTTATGATTATTTATTTTTTTGTTATTATTTGATTCTTTCTCTTTTTGATCATTTTCATTAGTCATTTTTGTCACATCATTGTTATCATCATTTCTCTCCATGTTATCCCCCCTTGATTTTATCATTAGTAAATTGTATTAATAAATACAAAGTTTATTACTCTAAAAATATTTATACATGTAA
>OOCW01001935.1_pt1 | contig 12957 bp, 9 predicted proteins | sample 1671201 | NCBI WGS metagenome assembly OOCW01 (sample SAMN06348132, study PRJEB24527) | human gut metagenome | biome: human gut; feature: ankylosing spondylitis patient; material: feces | host: Homo sapiens | place: China | collected 2015-10
TAAAATCCTGCGGTAGCGATACCGTACCGGTTCGATTCCGGTCTTCAGCACCAAAGAGATACAAAGTAATTTGTATCTCTTTTTTTGCGTAAAAAATAAGTATATTAAAGAGTTTTTAAATTTATTACTAAAGTAATATATAAAATTATTTTTCTTTTACGACAAAAAGTACAAACTAATTATTTAAAATACCTCTATAAAAAACTTATGTTCGTGCTTAAAGATAATGATTAAAGTTTTTAATAATAAAATATTAAAGTTTTTGTTGGAAAAAAAAGGAATGATGTCTTACGAAATAAAAAAATACTAAACATTAATTGACATAACTCTAATTATAAAAATGATATTATTTTATTAGGAATTTTATGAGGAGAATGATAAGTATGGATTATGGTATTGAGGTGCCTAGTTATAGAAGGGTAGATAATGAAAAAGAGAAAAAAAAATTAAACTTTGAAAAAGGAATATTTGGAATGTTATTAACTATAGCTTCTGGAGCTATGTTGAGTAGAGTTGGATTTGGGTTTGTAGAAGGATTATATCTAGCTCCATTTGGAATAGGATATTTTTTATCTATATCTAAAAAAGGTGATATAAAAAAAATAATTTTAATTTTTGTAGCAGTTCTAATTGGTTATTTAACTGGAGGAAGTAAGAAAATAGATATTATACTTTATATTTCTTTATCAACAGTAATATTATTATGTAAAATTATCTGTAATACTTTAAATAAGGAGTTTAGAAATGGAATTACATTTTTAGCTATTATTATAACATCCTTAGTTGTAGGTTTATCAATGGGAGAGCAAAGTTTTGAAATAAATTTGATTTTTTCTTTGACGAAAGCAATAGTTATAATACCTGTATTTTATATACTTAATTATGCTATTGGATGTATGCAAGAAATAAACACTAATTACTTCTATTCTACAGAAGAATTAATTAGTATAGCTATATTAATTTGTTTAGTTATAGCGGGAATAGGTAATTTTACTATATTTAAAATTGAGATAAGAACAATAGTAGCATTGGCTATGGTTATTACAACAGCATATGCATCTGGAAGTAATTCTGGTGCAATATTAGGTATAACAATGGGAATAATAATAGGAATTGCTAACAATGATTTATTAATTTCAACTACTATGTATGGTATATGTGGATTAATTGTAGGTGTATTTAAGGAAACAGGAAAGATATTTTCTGTTTTAGCTTATTTAATATCATTATTTATGATATTAACTTATACAGGAAATATAACAATTCAATCAATTATAGAAGTTGTTACAGCAGGTATCATTATGCTATTGATTCCTGAAAAAACTATTAAAGAAATATTAAGAGAGCTTAATAATGAGGAAAAAAGTAAAATAATAAGTGATGCTCAAGTTGAGGGAATAAAATTAGAGTTTGTAGATAGGTTAGAAGCTTTAAGAGGATCTTTAACTGCAGTTGCAACATCTATTGAAAGTTTATCTGGTAATGAAAAATTACTTATGAAAAATAAGGGAACAGCAATGATTGAAAGTTTAGCCGATAGAGTATGTCAAGAATGTGAGATGAACAATAAATGTTGGGGAAGAGAACTTCATAGCACTTTTTCTGATTTTGGAGAGCTTATGTTAAGTTGTGAGAGTAAAAAGGTATATTTACCTAAAGACTTAAATTTAAAATGTGTAAAAAGAAGCACATTGTTAAAAAGTGCAGAAGAGTTATTTTCAACATATACAGTAAATGAAGCATTAAAATCTAGACTTATAGAGGGTAGAAGTGTTGTTGCAAATCAAATAAATAATATGGCTACTACAGTTTCCAGTATACTTGGAGATTTCAATAACAATGTTGATAGTTGTTTAGAAATAGATAAATTATTAAGAAAAACATTAGTAAAGAATCAGATAAGATATAAAAATGTTTATTCATATACAGATAGAAAAGGTCGTTTGAAAATAAAAATAAAAATAGATGGTTATGATGGTGAAAATTATTGTAGAAAGTCAATTATTCCTGTTATTAGTGAATTAGTAAGAACTCCTTTGAGTATTGCTGAAGATGGGTGCAAAATTAATCCAGAAACAGGTGAGTGTTCAATTACTATAGAAGAATCTTATAAATATAATGTGTCTTCATATGTATCATTTAATGTTAAGGATGGCGAAAAATATTCTGGAGATAGTTATAGTTTTGGGCAAAATAAAGTTGGAGAATATGTAACTATAGTTAGTGATGGTATGGGTTCAGGACCAGAAGCTGGATTGGAAAGTGAAGCAGCAATAGAATTAATAGAAAAATTTATGGAAGGTGGATTTAGTGAAGCAACTATGCTTAATGCTGTAAATTCTATAATGGGAATGAAATTTAGTGAAGATGAAAAATTTACTACATTAGATATGAATTCTATAGATTTATATACAGGAGAAATAGAATTTATTAAAGTTGGAGCAAGCATGAGTTTCATTAAAAGAGGAACTGAAGTTGAAGTTATTAATAGCTCATCTTTACCTTTTGGAATAGTAGATGATATAAATATTACACCAATCAAGAAGAAGGTGAAAAATGGTGACATAATAGTCACAATAAGTGATGGAGTGATAGATGTAGATAAAGGAAACATCGGAGATTACTCTTGGATAGTAGATTATTTAGAGAGAGAACAAAATAATCCTGAGTTAATTTCTAGAGACATTTTAGAGTTAGCTAAGAAAAAATGTAATGGAAAAGTACTTGATGATATGACTATAGTTGTTTCAAAGCTTTATTCTTGTTAAATAGAATTTTATATTTTAGTAGAATATATAAGAGATAATTAGTAAAGAAACACTTTATAAAGGTGCTCCATTGGAGCACTTTTATTTGATATTTAAAAAGTTTATTTAATTATGAACTTAGTACATATTGTGTTTACATTAAAAAAATGTAAATGTATTATAGACTTATATTAAAAGCAATAGGAGAATACAGGTGTTAGATAAAGTAGTAAATTATATAAAAGAAAATGAGCTTATACAGCAAGGTGATCAAATATTAGTTGCATTATCTGGAGGTCCAGATTCTGTCTGCTTATTACATATATTATACGAATTAAAAGATAAATTTAATTTAAATTTAGGTGCTATTCATATAAATCATATGTTAAGAGGTGAAGAATCTGAAAAGGATGAAAAATATATAGTTAAGTTATGTGATGAATTAGGAATAAAGCATTATGTAAAAAGAATAAATATAGAATATGTTGCAAAAGATTCAAATGTATCCTTAGAAGTAGCTGGAAGAAATGAAAGGTATAAAGCTTTTGAAGAGATAAGAAGTAAATATGGATATAACAAAATTGCAGTAGCTCATAATGCAAATGATCAAGCAGAAACTGTATTGATGAGAGTTATGAGAGGAACAGGATTAGAAGGATTAACTGGTATAAAGGCAAAAAGAGAAGATGGAATTATTAGGCCAATATTATGCTTAAACAGACAAGAGATTGAGGAATATTGTGAAGAAAAAAGACTTAATCCTAGAATAGATGCTAGCAATTATGAAAGAATTTATAGTAGAAATAAAGTTAGATTAGATATATTGCCATATATGAAAGAGCATTTTAATAAAGATATAATTGATACACTTAATAGGATGACAATATTATTACAAAAAGATAATGAATTTATAGAAGAATATTCCCAAAAATGTTACAATATATATTGTGAAAATTATGGTGAAAAATTAAAAATATCACAACAACTCTTTAAAAAAGAAATGGATTCAATTATAACTAGGGTTATAATAAGAGCATTTAAGGAAATTTCTAATTCACATCAAAATTTTGAAATGAAGCACATATATGAAATTGTTAATTTAGCAAATAAGAACACTGGGAAGAAGTTAAATTTAACCAATAAAATAATATGTGAAAATTTATATGGTGATATTATTTTTATTAAGGAAGATACAAATAAAGAAAAAATATGTGATGAATATGAAATAAGAATAGATAAAGATGAAATTAATAACAAAATTATTTTTGATAATTATGCCATAAATTTTGAAATAGTTGAAAATAAAAATAAGGTAGAATTTCCTAAAAATAACTTAATAAAGTTATTTGATTATGATAATATAGAAAAAGAGATTGTAATCAGATATAGAAAAGATGGAGATAAAATTGTACCTTTAGGTATGAATGGTAGCAAAAAACTTAAAGATATTTTTATTGATTTAAAAATACCAAGGGAAGATAGAAATAATATTCCTATCCTATGTTTTGATGATAAAATCTCATGGATTGTGGGATATAAGACATCACAATTATTTAGAGTAACAAAAGATACAAAAAAAATATTAAAAATAACAATTGGCAGAAAGGAATAAGAACATGTTACAAGACATAAAAGAGATATTATTTAGTGAAGAAGTTATTAATGCTAAAATAAAGGAATTAGCAGGAAGAATTAGTGATGATTATAAAGGAAAAGATTTACTAGTTGTTGGAGTATTAAAAGGTTCTGTAATATTTGCTGCAGAATTAATTAAAAACATAACAATACCTTGTGAAATTGACTTTATGGCTGTATCTAGTTATGGTACTTCATCAGAAACTACTGGTATAGTTAGAATACTTAAGGATTTAGATCATGAAGTCTCAGGTAAAGATATTATTATAGTAGAAGATATAGTTGATAGTGGAGTTACATTAGACTATTTATTAAATTATCTAAAGGGTAGAAAGGCTAATTCAGTTGAAATAGTATCGCTATTAACTAAACCATCTAGAAGAAAAGTAGATATAGATTGTAAATATATTGGGTTTGAATCTCCAGATGAATTCATAGTTGGATATGGACTTGATTATGCTGAAAAGTATAGAAATTTACCTTTTATAGGAATATTAAAAAGAGAAGTATATGAAAAATAATTTTAATTAATATTTTAAAAATAAATATACAAAGAAAGGGGGGCCTTGAATGAAGAAGTATTCAAGTGCTACTGTATGGATAATAGCTATAATATTATTATTTTTTGCTGCATCATTTCTTTTAAGGGGAGAAAGTAGTTCTGATAGAATAGTATTTAGTGACTTCCAACAAAAATGGATAAACAACGAAATTGAAAGTATAAGAGTAGACCCTGATAAGATGATTATAACAGGGAAAACAAGAGATGATAAAAACTTTACAGTATATGCACCAGATTCTATGGTGGAAATGTTAAATAGTCAATATGCAAAAAATGATGTTAAGATAGAATATGTTGCACCATCTAACAACAGTGTATGGCTTAGTATAATACCTAGTGTTCTAATAATAATACTATTTTTAGTATTTATTTTCTTCTTTACACAACAATCACAAGGTGGTAGTAGTGGAAAAGGAGTAATGAATTTTGGAAAAAGTAGAGCAAAAATGATGTCTCCAGATGCCAAAAGAGTAACCTTTGATGATGTGGCTGGAGCGGATGAAGAAAAAGCAGAACTAGAAGAAATCGTTGATTTCTTAAAGGCACCATCTAGATATACTGAAATGGGAGCTAGAATACCAAAAGGGGTTTTATTAGTAGGTCCTCCTGGAACAGGTAAAACTTTACTTGCGAAAGCTATTGCAGGAGAAGCCGGGGTTCCGTTCTTTAGTATTTCTGGTTCAGACTTTGTTGAAATGTTTGTTGGTGTTGGTGCGTCAAGAGTTAGAGATTTATTTGAGCAAGCAAAGAAAAATTCACCTGCTTTAATATTTATAGATGAAATTGATGCTGTAGGTAGACAAAGAGGTGCTGGCCTTGGTGGAGGTCATGATGAAAGAGAACAAACACTTAATCAATTGCTAGTTGAGATGGATGGATTTGGAGCAAATGAAGGTATAATAATGATAGCTGCTACGAATAGACCAGACATACTTGATCCAGCTTTATTAAGACCAGGTAGATTTGATAGACAAATAGTTGTTCAAAGACCAGATAGAAAAGGAAGAGAAGCTGTATTACAAGTTCATACACACAAGAAACCTTTAGAGGTTGATGTAAGTTTAGAAGTTTTAGCTAAGAGAACTCCAGGATTTAGTGGAGCTGATTTAGAAAACTTAGCAAATGAAGCTGCGCTTTTAGCTGTTAGAAAAAATAAAAAAGCTATAGGAATGGAAGAATTTGAAGAAGCAATAACTAGAGTTATTGCTGGACCAGAAAAGAAGAGCAGAACCATTAGTGAACATGATAGAAAACTTACTGCTTATCATGAAGCAGGTCATGCAGTAGTAATGAAGTGTTTAAAACATTCAGATCCAGTTCATGAAATAAGTATTATACCAAGAGGTATGGCTGGTGGTTATACTATGCACTTACCTACAGAAGATAGAGCTTATACTTCTAAAGAAAAGCTACAAGATGAAATGGTAGGACTTTTAGGTGGAAGAGTTGCTGAGAAATTAATCTTGGGTGATATAAGTACTGGTGCTAAAAATGATATTGATAGAGCAAGTTCAATAGCTAGAGCTATGGTTATGGAGTATGGAATGAGTGATAAAATTGGAACTATTTCATATGGCTCTGATAATAATGAAGTATTTTTAGGTAGAGATCTTGGTAGAGGAAGAAACTTTAGTGAAGAAATTGGTGCTGAAATAGATAAAGAGGTTAAAAAGTTTATTGAAGTAGCATATGAAAGAGCTGAAGATATTTTAAAGACAAATATAAATAAGCTTCATGCAGTAGCAAAAGAATTATTAGATAAAGAAAAAATTGATGGTAAAGAATTCGAAATGATATTTGATGCAAACTAAGAAGTAGCCGAAAGGCTACTTTTTTAGTTAAAACACGAACTTAACACTTAAATAAGATGTAATATATAGCGATAAATACGAATTATTTTAACTAAATAAATAAAAAAGTTCGATTTATATTTAAAAAAGAAATTTATGGTGATATAATTAGATATATTTAAAACTTGAGATATTAAGGAGGTTTGTTATATGAAAAGTGATATTCAAATAGCACAAGAGGCAAAGATGGAACCTATAGTAAAGATTGCTGAAAAGTTAAACTTAAGTGAGGACGATATAGAACTTTACGGGAAATATAAGTGTAAGATTTCTTTGGATGTATTAAATAATAATAAAGATAAGAAAGATGGAAAATTAGTTCTTGTTACAGCGATAAATCCTACACCAGCTGGAGAAGGGAAATCTACAGTTACGGTAGGATTAGGGCAAGCTTTATGTAAAACTGGCAAAAAAGCTGTAATAGCTTTAAGAGAACCGTCTTTAGGACCTGTGTTTGGAGTAAAAGGAGGAGCAGCTGGTGGTGGATATGCGCAAGTTGTTCCAATGGAAGATATAAATTTACATTTTACAGGAGACATGCATGCTATTACTACAGCGAATAATTTATTATGTGCTGCTATAGATAATCATATTCACCAAGGAAATGTTCTTAGAATAGATTCAAGAAGAATTATATTTAAAAGAGTTATGGATATGAATGATAGAGCTTTAAGAAATATAGTTGTAGGTATGGGAGGAAAAGTTAATGGATTCTTAAGAGAAGATGGATTCATGATAACTGTTGCTTCTGAAATAATGGCAATTCTTTGCTTAGCTACAAGTCTATCAGATTTAAAGGAAAGAATGGGTAATATATTAATTGCATATGATTTAGATGGAAATCCAGTATATGCAAAACAATTAGAAGTTCAAGGGGCTATGGCATTATTAATGAAAGATGCTGTTAAGCCTAATCTAGTTCAAACTTTGGAAAATACACCAGCTATAATCCATGGAGGACCATTTGCAAATATTGCGCATGGATGCAATTCTATAGTTGCAACAAAGATGGCATTAAAATTAGGTGATGTTGTTGTCACTGAAGGAGGATTTGGTGCTGATTTAGGAGCTGAAAAATTCTTAGATATAAAATGTAGATATGGTAATTTAACTCCAAATTGTGTAGTTATCGTTGCTACAATGAGAGCTTTAAAGCATCATGGAGGAGTTAAAAAGGAAGAGTTAAATACACCAAATGTAGAGGCGTTAGCTAAAGGAATAGTTAATTTAGAGAAACAGATAGAAAATATGAAGAAGTATAATGTACCAGTTGTAGTTGCTATTAATAAGTTTGTAACAGATTCTAATGAAGAAATACAATTTATTAAGGATTTCTGTGAAAAGTTAGAAGTAAAAGTAGCTCTAAGTGATGTTTGGGCTAAAGGTGGAGAAGGTGGATTGGAATTAGCTAATATAGTGAATGAAGTATTAGATAATGAAGAGTCTAACTTCAAAGTATTATATGATGAGAAAGACACAATTAAGGATAAAATTTTAACTATTGCCAAGGAAATATACGGGGCAAAAAATGTTTTATATACACCTGCAGCAAATAGACAAATTGCAGAACTTGAGAGATTTGAATTAGATAAATTACCTATTTGTATGGCTAAAACTCAATATTCATTATCAGATAATCCAGCACTATTAGGAAGACCTGAAAATTTTGATATAACAGTTAAGGAAGTTAGAGTATCAAATGGAGCAGGATTTATAGTTGTTTTAACTGGAGATATAATGACAATGCCAGGTCTACCAAAAGTTCCAGCAGCTAATAGAATGGATATTCTAGAAAATGGAGAGATTGTAGGATTATTTTAATTTTTAAAATTTACAACACTTGACAAATAGTATGTAATTGTTAAAATTAAAGTATTAGTTTTAATTACTGTTTAATATTACGATAAAAGCGGCTTTAGGGCTGCTTTAATTATGTTAAGGTGGTGCGTTTATGATTCTACTGGTAGATGTGGGGAATACCAATATAGTTATAGGAGTATATAAAGATAATGATTATATAGCTGGTTGGAGAATTTCTACGGATTCCAAAAAAACTTCAGATGAATATGGGATACAAATGATACAATTATTCAATCAAAATGATTTAAATCCAAAAGAAGTTACGGGAATAATAATATCTTCTGTTGTACCTAATATAATGCATTCTTTAGAGAATATGATAAAGAAGAGTTTTAATATAGATCCTATAATTGTTGGACCTGGAGTAAAAACAGGTATAAATATTAAATATGATAACCCTAAGGAAGTAGGAGCAGATAGAATAGTAAATGCAGTTGCTGCTCATGAAATATATAGAAGAGACGTAATAATTATTGATTTTGGTACAGCTACTACTTATTGTGCAGTTACTGAAGGTGGTAATTATTTGGGTGGATGCATTTGTCCAGGTGTAAGAATATCTTCAGATGCTTTATTTGAAAGAGCAGCAAAGCTACCGAGGGTAGAGTTAGAATTACCAAAAAGTATAATATGTAAAAATACAGTTTCAAGTATGCAAGCTGGTATATTGTATGGATATATAGGGCAAGTAGAATATATAGTTAATAAAATAAAGAGTGAAATGGTTGCAATGGGACTTGAAAATCCATATGTAATTGCAACAGGAGGATTAGCTAATTTAATAGCAAAGTCGACAGATGTAATAGATAAAGTTGATTCTAGCTTAACATTAGAGGGGTTAAGAATAATATATGATAAAAATAAGGAGTAAATAAATGAAAATAGGAAACCTTAATTTTGAAAAAAGTGTTTTCTTAGCACCTATGGCAGGAGTTACTGATATTTCTTTTAGAGGCTTATGTAAAGAAATGGGCTGTGGATTAGTTTATACTGAAATGGTAAGTGCGAAAGCTTTATATTATGGTAGTGAAAATACACAAGCGCTTCTAAGAATAGCTGATGAAGAAAAACCAGTAGCAGCTCAAATTTTTGGGAATGATCCTAAGATAATGGCTGAAGTAGTGCAAAATCATTTTAATAAAATAGATGATATATGTATTTTAGACATTAATATGGGATGTCCAGCACCTAAGATAACAAAAAATGGTGAAGGGTCAGCATTAATGTTAAATCCTAAATTAGCTGGAGAAATAGTCAGTGAAATAAAAAAAGTTTCAAATAAGCCAGTTACAGTTAAATTTAGAAAAGGATATGATGATGATAATATTAATGCGGTAGAATTCGCAAAGATTATGGAGTATTCAGGAGCAGATGCAATTGCTATTCATGGAAGAACTAAAAAGCAAATGTATGAAGGTAAGGCAGATTGGGATATAATAGGTAAAGTAAAGAAAGCTGTTTCAATTCCTGTTATAGGCAATGGAGATGTATTTACACCAGAAGATGCTTTAAGAATGAAAGAAATAACTGACTGTGATGCAATAATGATTGCAAGAGGAAGTATGGGAAATCCATGGATATTTAATCAAATAGAAAGAGTACTAAATGGTAAGGAAATATTGCCTATTAGTGCAGAAGAAAAGATTAATATGTGCTTAAGACATTATGAGTTAGCAATTAAATACGATGGTGAGTTTAAAGCTGTTAGAGAAATGAGAAAACATACAGCATGGTATTTAAAAGGATTGCCTAAAAGCAGTGAAATTAGAAATGTAGTAAATAGTTTATCTACGACACAAGAAGTAATTAATACATTACAAAATTATAAAGAAGAATTAATGAATTTATGTTTATAGAGATGTATTACTTATTATTAATATTATAGTAATATAGAAGTGCTTAAAATAGTTAGTTATTTTATTGACAGATGAAATAGCCTGATTTATAATATTTAAAATGATTTTAAGATTACTAAGCTTTTGTATTTAATATATGAATACGGTTAAGCTTTGAAGGGGAGAAAGATATGAGTCAATCAAAAAAATTTATAATGACTTACGAAGGTGTTAAAAAACTTGAAGAGGAATTAGAATACTTAAAAACAGTAAAAAGAAAAGAAATTACAGAGAAAATAAAAGTAGCTTTAGGATATGGAGATTTAAGTGAAAATTCTGAGTATGATGAAGCTAAAAACGACCAAGCCTTTACTGAAGGAAGAATAATTCAATTAGAGAACATGTTAAAAAATGCTGTAGTTGTTGATGAAAGTGAAATTCCAAAAGATAAGGTTTCAGTAGGATCAATAGTTAAAGTTATGGATTACGAATTTGATGAAGAAGTTGAATATACAATAGTTGGTTCAGCAGAAGCAGATCCAATGAATTTTAAAATATCAAATGAATCACCAGTAGGTAGTGCGTTAATAGGAAAGAAAGTTGGAGATGTAGTAGAAGTTGCAGTTCCAAGTGGAGTAAGTAAGTTTGAGATCTTAGAAATAAGAAGAGACTAATTGGAGGTATAGTGAATGTCAGCTGAAGAAATGAACATGCAAGAACTAGAGTCACAATTCAATGAGCAAGAAAGATTAAGAAGAGAGAAGCTAGTTCAATTACAACAAGAGGGAAAGGATCCTTTTGATGTATATAAAGTTAATAGAACACATAGTTCACAACAAGTTAAAGATAACTTTGAAACTTTACAAGGTAAAGAAGTTACTGTTGCTGGTAGAATTATGTCTAAGAGAGGACAAGGAAAAGTTGTTTTCTCTGATATACATGATAGAGATGGGAAAATTCAATTATTCATAAAGATTGATGAAGTTGGAGAAGAGGCTTTAAAACAATACAAGACTAATGATTTAGGTGATTGGGTTGCTTGTACTGGTGAAGTATTTAAGACTAAAACAGGAGAAATCTCTGTTAAGGCTAAAACTTTAGAATTAATATGTAAGTCTTTAAAACCACTTCCAGAAAAGTGGCATGGATTAAAAGATCCTGATTTAAGATATAGACAAAGAGAAGTAGATATAATAACTAACCCAGAAGTTAAAACTACTTTCATGAAGAGAAGTCAAATAATAAAAGGAATAAGAGAATTCTTAGATAATAGAGGATTCTTAGAAGTTGAAACTCCAATGCTTGCTACTATAGCTGGTGGAGCATCTGCTAGACCGTTTATAACTCACCACAATACATTAGATTTAGATATGTTCTTAAGAATAGCTCCAGAGTTATACTTAAAGAGATGTATTGTTGCTGGATTTGAAAAAGTTTATGAATTAGGAAGAACTTTCAGAAATGAAGGAATGTCTGTAAGACATAATCCAGAATTTACTATGATAGAATTATACCAAGCATTTGCTGATTATAATGATATGATGGAATTAACTGAAAATATGGTTGCAGAAGTATGTAAGAAAGTTAATGGAACTACTAAGGTTACTTACCAAGGGACTGAAATTGACTTTATGCCACCATGGAGAAGAATAACTATGGTTGATGCTGTTAAAGAATATGCTGGAGTAGATTTCAAAGAAATTAAATCTAATGAAGAAGCTCAAGCTATTGCTAAAGAAAAGCATTTAGAATTCCCAAAACCAATAAATACTGTAACTAAAGGTGAAGTATTAAATGCGTTATATGAAGAATTCTGTGAAGAGCATATGATTCAACCAACATTCATTATAGATTATCCAGTAGAAATTTCACCTCTTACAAAGAAAAAGAGAGGCGATGAAATGTTTACTGAAAGATTTGAAGGATTCGTATTTGGTAGAGAATTATGTAATGCATATTCTGAATTAAATGATCCAATCGTTCAAAGAGAAAGATTCGCTCAACAAGAAAAAGAAAGAGAACTTGGTGATGATGAAGCTTATATGATAGATGAAGAATTCATGAGTGCATTAGAAACAGGTATGCCACCAACAGGTGGATTAGGAATAGGAATAGATAGATTAATAATGTTCTTAACTGATTCAGCATCAATAAGAGACGTTATATTATTCCCAACAATGAAACCACAAAACTAATTAAAACCACCGAAAGGTGGTTTTTTTATTATTACTTAAATAAATTATAGTTAAGAGATGAATTTAAATGGAGTAAATTAAAGTATGAAATATACATTTTACAAGTTTTATAATGAATTTTTGTCTGATAAAAAGAAATAATGAATAAAAAAATAAAAAAAATAGAAAAAAGGGGTTGCATTTTATATAAAAGCTGATATAATAAATTATGCAATGACATTCCGCGATAGCTCAATGGTGGAGCACTCGGCTGTTAACCGATAGGCTGGAGGT
>OOCW01001937.1_pt1 | contig 12944 bp, 10 predicted proteins | sample 1671201 | NCBI WGS metagenome assembly OOCW01 (sample SAMN06348132, study PRJEB24527) | human gut metagenome | biome: human gut; feature: ankylosing spondylitis patient; material: feces | host: Homo sapiens | place: China | collected 2015-10
ATATGCCAACATCTCCAGCAAGACCAGAAGATTCAGGCCAAACGCAAACATCTCCAGCAAGACCAGAAGAGCCAGACCAAATGTCAATATCTCCGGTAAGACCAGAAGAGCCAGAACAGATGCCAATATCTCCGGCAAGACCAGAAGAGCCAGAACGGATGCCAATATCTCCGGCAAGACCAGAAGAGCCAGAACAAATGCCAATATCTCCGGCAAGACCAGAAGAGCCAGGCCAAATGCCAGTATCTCCGGCAAGACCAGAAGAGCCAGGCCAAATGCCACCACCTCCACCAAGACCAGGAGGTCCGGGTCCAGTGCCACCACCTCCACCAAGGCCAGGAAATCCAGGAGGTCCACCACCATGGGCAGGAGGCCCAGGAGGCCCACCAGGACCATGGGGTCCACATATACCACCAGGACCAGAAAAAGATGATAAACCTCCAAGACCAAGGCCAAGAGATGACTCAGAGGAATTTGAAGAAGTAGATGAATTCTCACCAGTCATTCAAGAACCAGGTCCAGTAATAAATACAGGAACAGGAGGCAGCATACCACAAGGCCCAGGCCCAGTAATAAATACAGGAACAGGAACCGGTATACCACAAGGTCCAGGTCCAATTATTAATACTGGAGAGGGTGTAACAGTGCCACAAGAACCAGGGCCAGAAACATCTATCAAACCAGGTGGAATGCATTGTATCTGTTGGGGACAAAATGAAGTATCCGCTCCTCAGGGGGATGATCCAGAGCCTGTGGTTGGGAATGAAAATGATTTAGAAGGTGGAAGTGAGCCTGTTATTATTCAAGAAGAAGACATGGAGAGAAAAGACAGCTTGGACGATGAAATAACAGAAAGTGAAAAAGCAATTAAACGTATTACAGAAAGACTTAAACAATTAAGCAGTCAAAATAGTTCAATAAATAGAGTTGTAAGTATAAAAGAGGCTGAGCAATTACAAGAAGTAAAGAAAGAAGAAAAGATAATAGAAGAAATAGTAGAAGAAAATACTGACAATGCTTATTGGGATTTAGAAACAGATTATATCGAACCTGATGAAGGAGAAAATCTCGTAGAGGAGACACCTGAGGAAATTGATTATTTAGAGGAAATTGAAAGAAAGTTACAAGACATACAAAGTAGGCTTAAAAAAGGTTCTGATAAAACAGAATCAGTAGTTACAGGAAGTATATCAGAGGCTAATATATCAGAAGCTAATATATCAGAGGCTAATATATCAGAAGCTAATATATCAGAGGCTAATATACCAGAAACTAATATATCAGAAACTAATATATCAGAATCTAAGGTGCAAGATAAGGCCTCAGAAATTCATGAGGTAGAAGATGGTAGGAAAAATAGAGGCATTAAAGAAAGTACCTTGGCAGAAATTTATGCAAAAGGTGAAATGGTAGAATCGTTCATTCAAGAAACTGTAGATACAGAGTGGGTTAAGATTCCTTATGGAGAATTTTTAAAGATTCCAGGTCTAAGTTATGAATGGTGCAGCCAACCTTTTATTACTTTTGCATATTATAAGTATAATGAAATTTTATTAGGACATAATGGAGAAGGTAAGTACTATTTAGGTATACCTGATATATATAATCCTAATCGCCAATCTATATTATCAGACCCTATAGAAGTAACGGGCTTTTTGTGCAGACAAAATATGCAGCCAGTTAATGGAGAGTATGGTTATTGGATTATTCCGTTATCTGAAGAGGAACATTAATAAGGCTAATCATTTTGGTAAAAGTGCTTAAATAAGACTGATAAAAATGTCTGATTTAGAAAAAATAAAATTATATATTGAAAAAAATAGAATATTATAATATTATAAAGTAAATTAAATAATATTCAAATAAACCTGTGAGGGAGAAGTAAAACTAATTACGCATTTACAGAGAACTGGTGAGGGTGGAATACCAGTATTAAACGGATTAGATAAATGGGCTCCTGAGGGCATAATGAAAGGAATTTAGGGTTCTTAGTATTTTATGACGTAACATCTGCGTTAGAGATGAGGAATGTGATGGCATTCTGCATGGAGTGCGTATACCTGTGTATACGAATCAAGGTGGTACCGTGGGCTAAATCTAATGTCTATTATGATGAGAAATCATTTAAAATTAGGCGCTCACCCTTGGCTAATAGCTGAGGGTGGGTGCTTTTTTATTTCTTAAAAATCCCTTGCCCCAGCAGAAATGTAGCGTAATTAAATCTATGAGTTTAGGGAGGGAATAAGATGTTTTATCCAAGTTTAGAAGAAGTTAAATCACTTGCAAAAACGTATAACAAAATACCAGTAAGCCTAGAAATGTATATGGATTTTCAAACACCTATGGGGGTGCTTAGTCGTATTAAAGAAGAGTATGATAGATACTTTTTACTTGAAAGTATTGAAGGTGGAGAAAAATGGGCACGTTATACTTTTATTGGATTTAATCCTAATGCTAGCTTTTATGTGAAAAATGGAAAGACTTGTTATGCTACAAGGGAGAAGGTCAAAAAGCTTACAGGCAATCCATTAGATGAACTAAAAGAGTTAATGGAAACATATCGTTCACCTAAAGGCTTAAAATTACCACCATTTACAGGTGGTGGTGTAGGTTACTTTGGATATGACACTGTAAAGTATGTAGAAAATCTTAATTTCACCAATCAAGATGAATTGGATACAGATGATATTAAACTGATGTTCTTTGATGAAATTATTTGTTTTGATCATTACAAGCAAAAGATTATTTTGATTGTAAATATTAATGGGGAGAGTAAAGATATTGAAGCAAGTTATGAAGAAGCTAAAGAACGTTTAAAAGAACTTGTACAATTTGTAAAACGCCCTTGTAAAAAAGTAGAAGTTAACTTTGATGATGAGATTGAATTTACAAGTAATATGACAAAAGAAGAGTTTATGGCAAAGGTTGAAAAAGCTAAAGAGTATATTGCTAACGGAGATATATTCCAAGTTGTACCTTCCCAAGTGTTTAGGGCAAAAATTGAAAGTAATTTATTTGATGTTTATCGTGTACTTCGTACGATTAATCCATCACCTTATATGTATTTAATGCAATTTGAAGATTTACAGCTTGCTGGGGCTTCACCAGAAACACTAGTAAAAGTACAAGATAGAGTTGTGGTGACACAACCAATTGCAGGAACGAGACCAAGAGGTAAAAATGATGAAGAAGATCAAAGATTATGCGAAGAACTTTTAAAAGACCCTAAAGAACTTGCAGAGCATAATATGCTTGTAGATTTAGCAAGAAATGATATTGGCCGTATTAGTGAATTTAATACGGTAGAAGTAACAGATTATATGGCACTTAAGAAACTTTCTCATGTAACTCATATTACAACCAATGTAAAAGGCCAATTAAAAGAAAGTTTAAATGCAGTTGATGTAGTGAAATCTATTTTACCAGCAGGTACCTTATCAGGTGCACCTAAAGTAAGGGCTATGGAGATTATTGAAGAACTTGAAAATAATAAACGTGGCATTTATGGTGGGGCAATTGGTTATATCGGATATGAAGGTAACTTAGATACTTGTATTGGCATTCGTACAATTGTGAAAAAGGATGGTATGGCTTATGTACAGGCAGGATGTGGTGTTGTTTTAGATTCAGACCCAGAAACGGAATATCAAGAAACAATTAATAAGGCATCAGCATTATTTGCAGCCATGAAGAAAGTGAGGGAAATAATATGATTTTAATGATTGATAATTATGATAGTTTTACTTATAACTTATATCAATTTATTGGTGAGATCAATCCAGATATTAAAGTAGTACGTAATGACAAAATTACAATTGACGAAATTGAAAAGCTTCATCCAACACATCTTATTATTTCCCCAGGCCCTAAATATCCGAAAGATGCAGGAATTTCATTAGAAGCGATTCGTCATTTTAGTGGAAAAATACCTATCTTAGGTGTATGCCTTGGACATCAATCAATTGGAGAGGCTTTTGGGAGTAAGGTTGTAAGGGCAAAAAGAATTTTACATGGTAAAATAAGTGAAATTTATATTAAGCAAGAAAGTCCTATTTTTAAAGGATTGGGTGAGAAGTTTGTAGCAGGACGTTATCATTCACTTATCATTGATAAAAAAACATTAAGTAAGGACTTACAAATTACAGCAGAGGATTCGGATGGAGAAATTATGGCAATTCAGCACAAAACGCATCCAACCTATGGTTTACAATTTCATCCAGAGTCTATTTTAACTGAAAATGGTAAGAAGATGATTAAAAATTTCTTAGAGGTGAAAGTCAGTCACAATCACAATAAATATATTAAGAAATTAATCGAAGGTAATGATTTAACATATGAAGAATCAATAGAAGCAATGAACAGTATTATGAGTGGTAGTGCCACAGAAGCTCAAATGGGAAGTTTATTAACAGCACTTAGTATAAGGGGAGAGACCGTAGATGAAATCACAGCTAGTGCCAAGGTCATGAGAGAAAAGTGTAATGTCCTTAAGGCAGAGGGAGATTTACTAGATATAGTAGGAACAGGCGGAGATTGTATCAATACATTTAATGTCTCTACGATTTCATCATTAGTTGTAGCAGCAGCAGGAGTCAAAGTTGCGAAACATGGTAATCGCAGTATTTCAAGTAAGTGTGGAAGTGCAGATGTTTTAGAAGCACTTGGCGCGAAATTAGATGTAACAAAAGAACAAAGTGAAGAGATTTTAAATGAAATAAATTTCTGTTTCATGTATGCACCAGTTTATCACAGTGCAATGAAATATGTGGCAGCAGCTAGAAAACAAATGGGTGTACGTACAATCTTTAATATACTAGGACCTTTAGCTAGTCCAGCCTTAGCTAATTTACAAGTATTAGGTGTTTATTCAGAAGAGCTTGTTAAGCCAATGGCCCAAGTATTAGCTAATTTAGGTGTTAAACATGCTATGGTTGTTCACGGGCAAGATGGCATGGATGAAGTTTCATTATGTGCCCCAACTACTGTTTGTGAAGTCATTGGAAAAGAACTTAAATCATTTGTAATCAACCCAGAAGAATTAGGCCTAGGCCTATGTAAGCAATCTGACTTAGTAGGGGATGATGCAAAGGTGAATAAAGAAATTGCGCTTAGCATCTTAAAAGGTGAAAAAGGACCTAAACGAGATATGGTACTTTTAAATTCAGCTGTAGCCTTAAAGGTTGCCTTAAATATGGATTTAAAAGAAGCCCTTAATCTAGCAGCAGAAATGATCGATTCAGGTAAAGCCCTTGAAAAGCTTAATGAGTTTATTACTAAGACAAATTCATTTGGGCAGGTGATGGCATGATTTTAGATGAGATTATTACAAAACGTCAGCAAGCAATCAGTCAGTTAAAAAAGCAAATGACTATTGAAGATTTTAAAGTACAAATAAGAAATAGCACATATCCCCACTATAGTTTTTTTGAAGCACTAAGTAGCAGTATTAAAGACCTGTCCCCAAATACAAAGATTATTGCAGAAGTTAAGAAGGCCTCTCCGTCTAAGGGGATTATATGTGAGGATTTTGATTATATAGGTATTGCTAAGGATTATGAAAAGGGCGGGGCATCAGCTATATCTGTTTTAACAGAGCCTGATTATTTTAAAGGAGATAATAGCTATTTAACAGCTATTAAAGGTGAAGTAAAACTTCCCTTACTAAGGAAGGATTTCATCATAGACGAATGGCAAGTTTATGAAGCTAAAGCAATAGGAGCAGATGCAATATTATTAATTGTGGCCGCTCTAGAGCAAGAGACATTAAAGAACTTACTTCAAAAAGCTCATGAATTAGAGATGGATGTTTTAGTTGAAACCCATAATGAGGAAGAAGTAAAAAGGGCATTAGCAGCAGGTGCAAGAATTATTGGTGTAAACAACCGTAATTTACAGACCTTTGAGGTGAGTTTAAGTGTCTCTGAAAGACTTAGCAAACTCCTACCTAAAGAATGTATTTTCGTAGCTGAAAGTGGTGTGAAAACTTTAGAGGATATGAAATTTATAAAGAGCTTAGGTGCCAATGCCGTACTTATTGGAGAGGGCGTTGTAAAATCTGGTGATAGAATAAATAGGTTGAAAGAGTTGATAGAAGTTTAAAAATGTCTATAACATATAGAAAATTGAGGAGTTATACATGGTAAAACTTAAAATCTGTGGATTACGTAGGTTAGAAGATATTGAAACTGTGAATAAATATAGACCAGAGTATATAGGGTTTGTGTTTGCGAAAAGTAAACGTCGGGTATCTTTGGATGAAGCTAAGATTTTAAAAAATAAACTTCATCCAGATATTAAGGCGGTAGGTGTATTTGTTAATGAATCAATTGCTAACATTTGCAGATGTGTAGAAGAAGGCGTCATTGATTGTATTCAATTACATGGGGATGAAGATAACACTTATATTGCCCAGCTTAAGCGAGAAACAAATGTACCTATTATAAAGGCGCTTCGTGTAGAAAGTCAGGAGGAACTAATAAATGAATTAGAAACCTTAGAATGGGCACCTATAGATTATTATTTGTTTGATACTTATACAGCAGGAGCATATGGTGGCAGTGGTGAAAGCTTTGATTGGGATAAACTGAAATCACTTGTAGGTAGACAAATTCAAAAACCATATTTCTTGGCAGGAGGTATAGGCAGCGATAATTTAAGAGAAGCCATAGCGCACAAACCTTACGCTATTGATATGAGTAGCAAATTAGAGGACAATGCTTATTTTAAAGATGAACATAAGATTAAACAGGTTATAGATATTTTTAATGAAATGATCAAGTAATATAAAATTATTGATGAGGTGAAAAACATGAGTAAAAAAGGGAAATATGGCATGTATGGCGGACAATATGTTCCAGAAACATTAATGATAGCATTAGAAGAACTTGAAAAAGCATATGAATTTTATAAAGATGATAAGGCATTTAATGAAGAATTAGATTTATTATTTAAAGAATATACAGGTAGGCCATCTCTCCTTTATTATGCAGAGAAAATGACTAAAGATTTAGGTGGGGCAAAAATTTATTTAAAACGTGAAGATCTTAATCATACAGGTTCTCATAAAATCAATAATGTATTAGGACAAATGTTACTTGCAAAACGTATGGGGAAAAAACGTATTATTGCTGAAACAGGGGCAGGACAACATGGGGTTGCAACAGCAACAATTGCGACACTTATGGGATTCGAATGTGAAATTTATATGGGAGAAGAAGATACAGTAAGACAGGCGCTTAATGTATATCGTATGGAACTTTTAGGTGCTAAAGTAAATGCTGTTAAAACAGGAACTAGAACACTTAAAGATGCAGTAAATGCAGCTCTTCAAGATTGGGCACAAAATGTAGAAACTACATTCTACTGTATGGGTTCAGCAGTAGGGCCACATCCATATCCAGAAATGGTAAGAGACTTCCAAAGTATTATTGGAAAAGAAATTAAATCACAAATGTTGGCTAAAGAAGGTAAACTTCCAGATGCTGTTATGGCTTGTGTAGGTGGCGGAAGTAATGCAATTGGTACATTTTATGATTTTATAGGAGACAAAGAAGTTGCCCTTTATGGGGCTGAAGCTGGTGGTAGAGACATTGAAACAATTGAAACAGCAGCTACAATGACGAAAGGAACACCGGGTATTTTCCATGGTATGAAATCTTATTTCTTACAAACAGACAATGGTAGTATTGCACCAGTTTATTCTATTTCAGCAGGATTAGATTATCCAGGGGTAGGGCCAGAACACAGTTATTTAAAAGATACAGAACGTGCCACATATTTACCTATTACAGATGATGAAGCTGTAGAAGCTTTCGAATATTTATCTAAAATAGAAGGAATTATTCCAGCTATTGAAAGTTCACATGCCGTAGCATTAGCTAAGAAAATAGCACCAACTATGGGGAAAGATAAAATTTTAGTGATTACTTTATCCGGTAGAGGGGATAAAGACGTAGCAGCAATTGCAAGATATAAGGGGGTAGATCTTCATGAGTAATATTGGGTTAGTATTTGAAAAGAAAAAAGCAGAAGGTAAAAAAACATTTATTCCATTTATAACAGCAGGTGATCCAAACTTAGATGCAACAGAGCAGTTTATTTATGCTTTAGAAAAAGGTGGTAGTACACTTATTGAAATTGGTATTCCATTTTCAGATCCAGTAGCTGATGGGCCTGTCATTCAAGAAGCTAATTTACGTGCTATGGAAAATGATATCCATGTAGATAAAGTATTTGATATGGTAGCAAAAGTAAGGAAAAATACTCAAATTCCATTAGTATTTTTAATGTATGCTAATACAATCTATCACTATGGCATTGCAGGTTTCTTTAAAAGATGTCAGGAAGTGGGAGTAGATGGCGTAATCATTGCAGATTTACCTTGTGAAGAAAAAGAAGAATTTGATGCATATGCAAGGGACTTTGATATTGACCTTATTGCCCTTGTAACTCCAACTTCTAGAGCACGCACAGAAAAAATCTGTAAAGAGGCTAGAGGCTTCTTATACTGTGTTTCTTCTTTAGGGGTAACAGGTATGAGAAGTCAAATTGAAACAGATTTTGGTGAAATGTTTGAGAGCATTAAAAAGTATAGTAAGATTCCAACAGCTCTAGGTTTTGGTATTTCTAATGCTGAGCAAGCAGCAGTGCTTAAAGATTACACAGATGGCATTATTATAGGAAGTGCAGTTGTTAAGATTGTTGAGGAAAAAGGAGAAGCAGCTGCACCTGCTTTAGAAGAGTTTGCTAGAAGCATTGTAGAAGTATTATAAATATGTGCGAAACCATAAAGTTTTAAGTTATAAAAATTTATAAGATAGAAAAAATGAAATGGCCTCCAAGGAAAAACACTTGGAGGCTGTTTTATCATAGGCTAAGAATGTGCAGGAAATTTATATATGTTGATTTTCTAGGTAGGCCTTATTATAATGAATAAGAATGATTTAGTTAGAAAACAAAAGTTTTAAAATAAATTGAATGGCACGAGAGAAAGGAATATCCTTATGCGCTTAAGAAGAGATGCAAGAGCTACAGATTACTTAGCACAAGATGAAAGAGTAATTCAAAATCCAGAAGAATTAAAAGGAAAATGGAAAGAACACTTTGGTAACGACAATCCTATTCATGTAGAATTTGGATGTGGTAAAGGTGGTTTCATTACACAACTTGCTTTAAGAAATCCAGATATTAATTATATTGCAGCTGAAAGAGCGGAAACAGTTGTATATAAAGCTTGTAAAAAAGCTAATGCAAGTGAAGAGGCACCTAAAAATTTGAGATTCTTATTCTTTGATGTACACAACTGTACAGATATATTTGAGGCAGGAGAGGTAGAAAGACTTTACCTTAACTTCTCAGATCCATGGCCAAAGAAAAGACATGCAAACAGAAGATTAACATATAGAGAATTCCTCGATCGTTATGAACAAATCTTAGTAGATAATGGTGAAATCCACTTCAAAACAGATAACAAAGGGTTATTTGCTTCATCAATTGAAGAACTTTCACTTAGAAATTGGCTTATGAAAAATGTTACTTTAGATTTACACAATAGTGATATGGAAGATAACATTATGACAGAGTACGAAAAGAAATTCTCAGAGCTTGGATTTACTATTAATCGCTTAGAAGCAGTAAAACCAAATAGACAAAATAGCAAATAAACTTTGAAAACAAAAGTGTGAGAAGAAATGGTAAAAAGGCAACCTTATGATAGTCAAAGACTTGATGAGGTTGCTTTTTTATGTGAATAGAAGTATCAGATAAAGTCATAATAAATAAGGAGAATATTATATTGCATTTATAAATGATATATAATAAACTAACCTTGTGTTTAAGTTTAAAGAATGTTATAAGTAAAGCATATGATATATATATTTAAGGAGGAACAAAAATGGCATTTAAATTTGAAGATGGAAACTTCCAAACAGAAGCACTTGAATCATCAATTCCAGTAGTAGTAGACTTCTATGCAGACTGGTGTGGACCATGCAAAATGATGTCACCAGTTATTGACGAATTAGCTACAGAGTACGAAGGAAAGGTTAAGATCGGAAAAATTAACACAGATGAAAATCGTGCTATCGCAAGCAAATACAATGTAATGAGCATTCCAACAATCATCTTAATCAAAGATGGTCAAGTAGTAGATACAGTTGTAGGTGCATTACCAAAAACAGCACTTCAACAAAAAATCGAAGGTATGCTATAAGACAAGGATTCCTTAAGGGTCCGTCAAAAAATACCCCCACTCAGCTACACTCTACACAATTTGTGCTAGTCTAAGCTTGATAATCAATACAACGGTCGAAAACTCGCTTCGCTCGGACACTCGACCTAAAACCGTATTGATTATCTTCACTAAGACTAGCAACAAATTGTTCCGAAGGTAGCATGAGATGGGGGTATTTTTTGACTTTCCTTTTTATAATACTTTGCAAGTTATATCAAGAATTGGGGGCTGGGAGGGTGGTATTATTTTGGAGAAGGGAGAGATAAACAATGTATGAGTGGCATGAGGCAATACAGAAGATGATTTATTGGATTGAAGATCACTTGGAAGAGAATCCGACATTATTGGAGATGTCGCAGCAGATAGGGTATTCACCTTATTATTGTTCTGTGAAGTTTCATGAGATTGTGGGGATGACACTTAAGAGTTATATTGCTGGAAGAAGACTTGCTAGGGCGACTTTGGAGATAAGGGATAGTAGGCAGCGTATTATGGATATTGCTTTAAAGTATGGATATTCTTCTCAAGAGGCTCTGACGAGGGCTTTTATGAATGCTTATGGATGTACACCAGCGGCATATCGAAGAAATCCAGTGCCGGTGCCACTACGAAACATGCAGAATGTAGTCTTTCCTGAATATTATTTGAAAGAGGGAGAATCCATTATGAATAAAACAATTTTAACAAATGCAAATGTAAGAGTTGAACACATCCCAGCACATAAATATATTGGTATTTGGGACTTAGATGCAAAAGATTATATGAGTTTTTGGAATAGACATGATTGTGATAAGGTTTGTGGCATCATTGATAGTATGAATCATGTAGCAAATTCTATTGTAACTGTGCATACAGCAGGATGGTTTGAGGAAAATGGTAAAAGAGGATACTTTTATGGTTTTGGAGTAGATGCTGACTATAATGGTGTTATTCCTAAAGGGTTTGAAATAAGAGAAGTACCAGCTACTGATTATCTCGTATTTTATCATCCAGCTTTTGATTTCTTAAAAGATTGTGGTGAGGTAATGAAGAGAGTAGAGGATTTAGCTTGGCACTTTAATCCTGAAGAAAAAGGTTATGAATGGAATGAAGCTGTGAATATGGTTTATCAGCGCCATCTCCCAGAAACAATAGGGTATGAAATATTAAGACCTGTAAAGAAAGAGAAGAAATAGTAAATAGATAAATGTTAGAAGAAAGTATTAAAGAAATAGCTGTATAAACTAAAGAAAATAAGTTTATACAGCTATTTTTTATGAAATAAATTATTTTTTTTGCTTTCTATTTTTATACCACTGTCTTGGCGATTGTGGTCTTTTATAAGGTGGGATTGGTTTTTCTAGTTCTACTAAAGTTACATCTTTTGCAATAAGTTTGGCATCAATTATGCGATTGATATTTGTTAAGGTTACTGCAATGATTGGTGAAGCGAAGAACATTCCGAGAGGTCCCCAAAGTGCACCACCGATAATAATACCTGAGATAATCCAAAATGGACTAAGTCCAATAGAATCTCCAAGAATTTTAGGGCCTAAGACTAAACCATCGAATTGTTGAAGGATAACAATAAAGACTAAAACAGCTAGAGCTGCTGGTAATCCTTCAAATAATGTAATGGCTACAGCAGGAATTGCACCTAATATTGGTCCGAAGTATGGAATCATATTAAAGATTCCAACGATTACTGCTAATAATAGGGCATATGGATTTTTCATGAAATATAATCCAATAAAAGCAATCACACCTATAATGAATGAATCAATAAATTTCCCTACAAAGAATTGAATAAAAACACTATGTCCTTCTGAAAAAATAGCGATTACTTTTTCAGCACGTTTTTTATGAAGCAGAGAATAAGTTACACGTTTTGAAGCATAAGCAAATGCTTCTTTTTGCATAAGTGCATAGAATGCAATAACTAGCCCCATTACTAAATTAAGTAATGAAGAAGCAATAGTAATTGCTTGAGACATAATGATTGTTACTAAATTATTGATTGCATCAAAAGCAGAGGTTGATAAAAGCTTTTGTAGATCAAATTGATCAAATAATGTAGCTACATTAAGTTCGTTAGGTAGAATAATACCATTTTGATTTAAGCCTTGTTGAAGCTCTGTAAGTGTAGTTGTAAGTTCCCTCTTATAAATAGGTAACATTGTCGCTAATTCTTTTAAGTTGTTTGCCAGTTGTGGAATAAGATAACGGAACATAATGATAATAGTTCCTACAACACATAAGTAAACTGCCAGAATAGAAGTTGTACGAATAAAAGTCCTCTGACGTTTTTGCGTTGGTTTAATCCACATTAATAAGTATCGCTCAAAGAAATCCATGATAGGATTAAATAAATAAGCAATAAGAAGTCCATAAAAGATTGGCGAAAGAACGCTTGTAATACCCTTCACAAACGCCATTATAGAAGGTGCAATATTATCAGTGTTAGAAGAAACACGATAAAATAAAATAGATAAGATAATGACGCCAAGGGCGTATAAGGAAATTTCAAAGTAATGGTTGTTCTTCCAAAAGTTTTTCATGCATACACCTCCAAAAAGTTACAAATCTATTTTAACATAGATAGTTTTAAAAGTATGTAGAAGGTACAAAAAAAAATAAAAAAATGTTGACATATCAAGTCGATTTATATATAATGAATCTTGTCCTTGAGAGAGGAAAAAATAAATGAATGCGGGAATGCTGGAATTGGCAGACA
>OOCW01001941.1_pt1 | contig 12891 bp, 15 predicted proteins | sample 1671201 | NCBI WGS metagenome assembly OOCW01 (sample SAMN06348132, study PRJEB24527) | human gut metagenome | biome: human gut; feature: ankylosing spondylitis patient; material: feces | host: Homo sapiens | place: China | collected 2015-10
GTAACAAGGGCTTATAGCCCTAGTGAAAACCACCCGTTTGACGGGTGGTTTTTATGGGGTATGGGAAAAGCTTTACTTTAGCTTCTTAGAACGATTAAAGGATTGCGGTAATTGAAAATGTTTTCTGGAGTTTATTAAATTATGAAAATAATCATTAAACGAACATAAAAAGCAACTGATAGATTTCAGTTGCTTTTTATTAGATTTCAGCTGGTTCAGCAATCTCTAGTGCTTTAACCTCTAAGTTTTGACGACGGTTATCTAATGGGTTTTTATTAATGTGATGAACACGGAACCCTGGTTGACAGTTTGTTAAATAAGTATCTAGGTAAACACGTCCCGCTTCTGTATGAGCAATGGCATAAGGTTGACCATTTGCTTTCTTCTGACAAACCCATGTATATTTTTCATTTACGACTTGATCCAGGTCTTCAGCAGAAATTAATGCTTTATTGACTAAGTTTCCATAGCGGTCCTTTAAATGAATGGCAATGACCTGATTCTCTAAAACATCATAATCGTTGATTTGACGACGATTATATATTTCTAGGTTCGATTTTCGATTATCTAATAAATCACCGTTTAAATGACGGATTGGTGCGTTAGGACTTGTTCCTAAGACGGTTGATTGTAGGGTAGGTTTAATATAACGCTTTTTACCTTTTTGAATAACTTCTGTACTGGTTTGAATGATATAGTTATTAAAGTCTTTATTCCATTGGGCATGCCACGTTCCTAATGCTTTAACTTTTTCAAGATCTTCTAAATCAAATTGAGCCGTAAAGGCTTTTCCTTTTTTGTTGAAAACTGTTAATTTAACCACATCATTATCGATTTCATATTGATTTTTATTTTGCGTCATCCTGATGATCACCTCTATTGTATATTCTTTCTAATCCATTAGGTCATTATAACAAAAGATGTTAGATATTTCTATGGTTAAACGATAAATATCAACATCATGCAAGAATATTGATAAAAGCATATGCAAAAATAAAGTTCATGAATAAATTATAGTGTAGTTGAAATTAACATGTTCAAAGGAGCTGAAGAAATATGCGTAATAGAAATAATAATAATATAAATACTACTAATTTTGACCCTGATTCAATCTTTAATTTTGATAATGACGATGATAACTGTGGATGTAGAAGACGAAATCGTCGTCATCCTGATGATCGAGAACGTGATTATCGTCCAATCATTACAAGTGGAGATGTTTTAGCAACTGGAAATGTATTTGCAACAGGGAATGTTTACCGTGTAGGTAACTCAACTAATTCTACAATTAGTAATCAGAACTTGACTTCAAATACTTCAAATACATCAAGTACATCAGGTATATCAAGTACGCGAAGTACGACTGGAACATCTATGATGCGCGGTGGATGTTGCTGTCGCAGTCGCAGTGCTTATCAACAAGGTTTTAGAGATGGATGTCGTCAAGGTTATCAACAAGGTTTTAGAGATGGGTACCGCCAAGGATCAAACAATGGATGCTGTTTTGGAAACAGTCGATTCACAGCAAATAATTCAACTACAAATACCAACATGAACAATGATGATGATTTCTTTTTATTCTAGACATTAATTAATTCATAAAAATGAGTTATATCTAAGCTGTTGTTATGACAAGTTAGATATAACTTTTTTAATAATAGGATTTGACTAAAGTCATGTAAATTCGTTTGATGTGAATAGTTAGGATCATTCAATGATGATAAACTAAATAAGGGGAGTTATTGTTAATGATAGCGTGTTTTTTATAAGTGACTGAATCAAGCTTGTGTGCCTATGCTCCAACAGTCAGATAAGGAGGTAGCTGCATCGCAAGTTAGTGGCTATTAGATAGTGCTCATTATGAAACATTGGTCTTGTTGCTAGCGGATTTAGTTTGAGTATTTTCTAGAATTCATAGTGTCTATAGGCCAAACTATATCCATTATTTTTATAAATGAATAAGTTATACTGTAGTTGAAATTACAACGAACAAAGGGGACAACGAAATGTATAATAATTATAATATTACAACTAAATATCTTGATTGTGATGAAAGTTTTAGTTTTGAACAAAACAACGACTGGGAATATGCTGAAGAAGACGATGATGAAAGAAAATATGATGCTAAAGAGGCACGTCATAAAGACTCTGACAGAAAAGAACGTTGTAAAAAACAGCGAGATAAAAAAGAAGATGAGAAAGAACGAGGAAGAGGTAAAAAACCGCCTCTAAAACCTCATGAACGTCCAATCATGACAGATAAAGAAGTATTAGCAACCGGAAATGTATTAGCAACAGGGTCTGTTTATCAATTATCTGGTAATAGGGGAATGGCTGCTTCACAAGCGAGTACAAATACAGCATCGATGTATAACGCTTCTGATGAATGGATGGGAAGTTATACGTCTTCATCAACAACCTCTTCTCAATCTGCTAATCAAGAATACAGTAATCAAGGATCTAGTAACTGTCAATGGGGTCAAAATTGCTGTTGTTGTGCTCGCCGTGCTTATCAACAAGGGTTACGTGAAGGTTATCGTCGCGGATGGTGCGCTTGTCGTCGTCAAAATTGCTGCAAATGTTGCGGTAGAAACAACACGTTTGGAAATGACTTCTGATTTTAATTGATTAAAACAATGACAAAAAAGGTGTAGAATCAGCATTCTACACCTTTTTTTCAATCTATTCTTAAATCAGAAATTATTTATTTTCTAAAGCTTGTTCGATTAATGGTAAGTAAGAACCAACTTTAATTGATACACCAGAAACTGCATCAGTGTGTCCATCTTCATCAGTTAAGTTTACTTTTGATAAATCAAAGTTGTTTGCAACGATGAAGTCTTCTAATAAGTCCATTTGCTCATGCCAAGCTAATTCTCCACCCATGTCATAAGTTCCTTCTTCAGAAGCGGCACGTTTAGAAGATCCGTCTTCTTGAATCATATCGATGTTTAAGTTAACAGCTTTTCCATTATCATAAACGATTTCGATGATATTAGTTCCTTTTTCACCTTCGATTTCTGTTGTTTTTACACCAGAGAATTCAAAGTCAGTATTACCTTGTGCAACAGCATCGATCAATTCTTGTACTAATTGTACATAAGTTCCAACTTTAATTGATACTCCTGTTACTGAATCTGTATGTCCAGCATCATCAGTGATGTTGATTTTTGTTGTGTCAAAGTTATTATCTGCTAAAGCTTTTTCTAATTCTACGATTTGTGCATCCCATTGTAATGCACCTTCTTCTGTGCTCATTACGTATTCACCACTAGCAGCTAATTCTTTTTTAGATTGCCCATCCATTAATACGTCGATATCAACTGATGTAGGTTTTCCGTTTTCAAATTCCATGACGATTGAAACAACATCAGTTTTTGCTCCAGTTGGATCATATAAACGTTCGTAAGTTAATGCTCCTGTGTATCCTTCAGTTGTCTCTGAAGGAGATTCTGATTGAGTTGTTTGTGGTTGTTCTTGTTCTTGTGGTGTCTCATTTGAGCAAGCCCCTAAGAATAAGACAGCTGAAGCTAATGCGATTAAAAGTTTACCTTTTAACATGTGTTTATACCCCCTACGGTTAATTTTGTATCTCAAAGACAAGCTATATTCTAGCAATAAAGGAACAATAAAGTAAGTCCTTTTTGTGTTTTTTTTAACAAAGAACATAAAAAAAACATAAAAAATGTTGAAAACTAGTATGGAATTGGCTGTAGATGGTATAAAATGCAAAAAAAATATGGATATATTGTATAAGTCGTGAATTTTATAGTAATAGATAACGTTTTATGGCATATTCGCCATATTGAACTAAATATCTGGTGGGGATGCACCAATGAGCTCAGTTAACACTTATCATTCAGTAATGAGAATTAAGATAAGAAAATTGAAAATAAGCACAGGAATGACATGAAAATTTATGATTTAATTTTAGAAATGAGACGAATGTCTTATTGGTGGGATGAATTATGTGATTTAGTAAAACGTCTGATTTATTTAAAGAGACGAATCAAGTTATTGTAAGAGAGAAAATCCAAATAGTAATTAGGCATTACCTAACAGCAAGTTTAACCTTATTTATAGGATTAAATATTAATTTCTTTTATCATGTAATGAATGATTAGTTTATAACAGTGATGACGTCGTTTTTACCTTAAATAAAAAAATGAGATATTATACCAATAAAGTGATAACATGGAAACGATTACAGTTAGGAATGATTAGATAGCGTTTCAGACCTATGATAAAATGGTCCTGTAACTAACAAAAGCTAAGAGGGGATGAAGTTAATGACAGGAGCAGAACGTAAATGGTGGAAAGAAGGCGTAGGATATCAAATCTATCCAAAAAGCTTTTGTGATAGCAATGGAGATGGAATTGGTGATTTAAAAGGGATTATTAGTAAGCTAGATTATTTGGCCTATTTAGGAATTAATATTATTTGGTTATGTCCAGTTTATCAGTCACCGATGGATGATAATGGATATGATGTCTCAGATTATTATCAAATTGCCCAAGAATTTGGAACCATCGAGGAGTTTAAACAATTATTAGAAGAAGCTAAAAAACGTGACATTAAAATTGTGATGGATTTAGTATTAAATCATACAAGTGATGAACATCCATGGTTTGTTGAGGCAAGAAAATCTGTTGATAGTCCTTATCGTGACTACTATATTTGGCAAAAAGGAAAAGTCGATGAATTTGGAAATGAAACAGAGCCAACGAACTGGGCTTCATTTTTTACACCGTCTTGCTGGGAAAAAGATGAGGCGACAAATGAATATTATATGCATATTTTTTCAAGAAAAATGCCTGATTTAAACTGGGAAAACGAAAAAATGCGTAAAGATTTATATAAAATGGTGAAATGGTGGCTTGAATTAGGAATTGATGGATTCCGCGTTGATGCGGTAGCGCATCTTGATCGCGATTTAACGTTTACTGATTCAACATTAGAAAGTGATGGCCGATATAAACCAGATTGGTCAAAATTTTCAAATCTTCCAAAGGTTCATGATTACTTAAAAGAGTTAAATCAAGAAGTGTTCTCAAATTATGATATGTTTACTGTTGGTGAAGTAGGTGGAGGAGCAAGTGTAGACGATGCTTTATTATATGCATCGACTTCATCTAATGAGTTAGATATGGTATTTACGTTTGATCACTGTTGGTTAAATAATGGGTTTAATTCGTTAAGTGAAACATGGAGTAATCAAACCGATTTAATCGAACTTAAGAAAGTATTTAAAAAATGGCAATTAGGTTTATATAATAAGGCATGGAATCCACTTTATTGGTTAAATCATGATCATCCACGTGTCATGTCACAATACGGTAGCCCGATTCATTATCATAAAGAATCTGGAAAAATGTTAGCGACAAGTTTATTTATGATGTGGGGAACGCCATTTATTTATAATGGTGAAGAAATTGGGATGACAAATGCTAATTATGAAAATTTTGAAGATTATCGTGATGTTTCAGTTCTTGAAAGTATTGACCTCTTATTGCAAGCAGGACATCCAAAAGAATTAGTTAAACGTCATATTGCCGTAACGGCACGTGATAATGCAAGAACACCAATGCAGTGGAGTAATGAAGAAAATGCCGGATTTAGTACGGCAACACCATGGATTAAAGTAAATCCGAATTATCAAACGATTAATGTTCAAGATCAAATCAATGACGAAGATTCAATTTTACAACATTACCGTAAATTAATTGAATTAAGACGTTTTAGTTCTTATAAAGATGTCATTGTTTACGGTGAGTATACACAATTAAGTGAGAACCATCCGAATGTTTATGCTTATTTAAGAACATCAAATGATCAACAATTATTAGTTGTCTCAAACTTCTTTGAGAAACCTGCGATCATTTGTTTACCTAAATTTACAGCTAAACAAATTATTTTATCAAATTACAAAGATTCATCGATGCAGTTATCTTGTTTAACTCTAAGACCATTTGAATCGATTATTTTTGAACTAGAGAAATAAATTAATTGAATCTTAGTGTCCGGCATGAAACTACTGTTGAATCAGTTTCATGCCGGATTTTTTTAGAGAAGAAATAGGGTTCATTGCCTTCGTTAGGAGGTGTTACTGAAAGTTAAACACAGGATTCAATTTCAAAAATAGAAAACGGTTGCATTTATGCTACTCAATCTCTAAATTATTTGGTAAAATAGACCCATCATAAGATAAAGGGGGAGTAGAGATGGTGAAACAAAATATTAAGTTAAAAGAGATGACCATGAAAAAACGATGCAGTTATTTTTGGGATTATTATCGATATCATGTGATTGGGGCTTGTTTAATTCTTGTATTGATGGGAACGGTTATCCGGGAGGTAGCCAACCAGTCAACTATTTTGCTAAATGTGGTGATTTCAGAAATGATCAATGAAAGGACGGATGTAACGGAGTTAGAACAGCAGTTAACTCAAATAGTTAAGTCTGAAGCAGAAGAGAACGAAACGATTCGCATTTATGCTTATCCTTTTAATAATATCGAAAGTAGTTTTAGTGATTTAACCCAAGTCTATTTAGAGAAGTTTGTTGCTCAAGTGGCTATTAGTGAACTGGATGTGTTTATCTTGGAGGAGAACGATTTCTCATATTTTTACGAACAAGGACTTTTTAAACCACTGGATGAACTGTTACAAGAAGTAGAGGGAATCGATTCAAGTGATTATCTTTTAGCAGAGGATGACCATGTTTATGCCATTCGATTAGAGGGAAATAAGTTATTAGAGGCCAAAGGAATAGAGACAAAAAATAAAGTCGTGACGGTCTTGAGTAATTCGTTAAGACAAGAGGAGAGTGCGGACTTGATTTTAGCTCTTTTAAATAAATGATTCAAATAGCTATTGTCTTAGCTATTTTCCATTGATAAAATTAAACTAAGCTAGATGAATAAAGGAGAACGTTGTGAAAGTCGCTATTCAACTGATGATTTTGATGGCTTGTTTTATTATCGTGCTAAAACAGTACCGAAGACAGCCTCAGATGTATTTGTTAGTCACATTAATAACTTTAGGTTTATTAGGTTTAACTAAAAGTATGCTACCTTGGATTGAAACGAAAGGGTTACGCTATGGGTGTGTGATTATTGCATTGATTGGCTGTGTATGGAGTTATTATCTGATTCAAAAACAAGAAAAAAAATAACAAAAGACCTTCAGACCTTGCAAAAGTGGCCAGGGATGATGAGGTCTTTTTTGTTTGATTGGAATGAGACAAAGGAAAAGTCAAATTTTTTTCTATTTCATATAGTATCGTGGGGGAAGGGTTCACCCCCGTACCGTTCTATGGGTAGATAGCTAAATCATAGATATTGCCTCTGGCTTTTATTTGTTCCACTTGACGTAGTAAACTTAACTAGAAGAATAAGATTCAGCAATTCCTCAGGAGATGAATTGAAATGAAACAGCGATGAGATTAGTTAAAGTGGCATGTCAGAAATTATGGATTTTAGCTAAGTTTATTTTCATTAATTCCACTCTGATGGTTCAAGTATGTAGAATCGAGTTAATTCCCAATTATAATCTATTCGGTACATTATTTTAAGGATTTTAGTTGTATATGGAAATCATTTGAAAGAAAAAAGTTGAGGGTCTTTTATTAGAGCCTAAATCTACTAATGAAGATTGTAATGAGTATTTAAAACAGGAATAAAAGATGTGGTAACGTCAAAAAAGACGTTACCCCTTTTGTTAACCATATGAGGAAGAATTTTTAGTCGCTTCTTTTTTCATGAATAAAGTTGTTAAATCTACGATTCATCGGGCGATTACATATATTTCAAACCTAAAGACGAATAAGATACAGTAGAGCAAGGATTGTAGTTATTTTAAAGTAGGATAAGAACTTAGGAAATCTCTAATTCGAGGTGAAGAAAATGGTTAATCGAGGCAAAGATGGGTGGAATAAAGGTATGTTACAAAGAGAAACAAAGTCTTCCTCAAGTACGCGTAACCACAAAAAAACACCTCTTCAACAATTTGACGTCGCGGCTTTCTTTGAAGAAAATTTATTCGATATCATTGACTTAGAAGAAAATCGTTCAGGTGTTAAAGAGTTTGAAGATGCTGTGAAGAAAGAAGAATAATCGAATGGATTTACCCCGACTTGTTCAAAGTAAAGATATCCATCGAGGGAAAATCTTCTATGTCGCATTACCGTATACGCAGGGAAGACCGTTTCGGTTTGTCGAGAAAGATGGGCAGCATGAAGACTTATATCGAATCATCGAACGACCAGATGGATTTGAAGGAGTCTCAGAACCTGAAACCGGAAAACGTCGTTCAGAAAGTCTTGAAGTGGTGACAGGCATTAAGTTACGCCCATGCATTATTATTCAAAAAGATCAGTATAACCATAATGAAAAGTATCCATTTGTCGTCGTTCTACCGATCGCGACATTAACGAAAGAACATAAGCAGCGCCCTATTTTTAAACGACTCATTGAACATAATGATTTGGATCAGTTCTACTATCTTGGAAATGACTGTTACATTACCGTGAATGATCCAAAGCGTGTTTATAAAAATACGTTATTTTATGTAGAGGGGCGATTAAAAATTGAAGAAAGCGACATTGATATGGATGAATTAATGATGCGCTTTGCTGAGTGCTTGGCTGTCAAAAAAATACGTTCAGAATAAGTAAAGGATACGGAAGGAGGAATGAGCTCACATTCCTCTTTTTATTTTTCACTCTGTTAGACCATGTTATTGAGGTTTTAAAACGTTGATAGCGTTGCCTTTTAAAGAAAATTAAAATTTCTATTGGATTAGACAAATAGACGTTATCTTATATCGGAATAGTTTCATTTAGCAAAGTTTTATTCTTAGAGAAAGGATGAAATGAGACGTTATAAGTCCTTTTAATAAAGGATGAGAAGGCGAGCTATTATCCTATTTTTTATCATAGAAATGGTGGCCCTTTTCCTATGAGCATATTAAAAAGATGGAACGATTTAGTGATTTATTTGGTCGTAGTCCATGGGAGTGTGCAATAATCATGCTAGTCTAAGGTGTCATATTGTACAAAATAAGAGGATAGGTTATAGTTAGTATCTTAGGATCTATACCCCAAAAGGTGATGACTATAATTGGTTCAAATGAATCAGGTGATGGCGTTAGATTAATCTCATGTCATTCAGTTAGATCAAAAGAAAATAAAATATTGAATATTATGTTAAAGCTATTTGTTTTCAATCAAGAGTATGGTAAATTAGTTATGCTAGATGAAGCTTTTAATCGTAGTTTGGTTAGATGACCAGAGTGAATTTGGTATTAATTATATATTGATTCAAAGAATGAGTTGATTTCTCTCATCACAAGAGGATTAATATCAGTGATTTTTTGATGGGTAATAACCTCTAACATAGCTTTTGTTTCTAAATCACAAGCTATTTATATCTAGCAAAATCCGGCCTTTATTAGAAAGTATGGAAGGATAGGTAGTTAATAATAGAAGGGTATCGAACAAGTATGACAACAAAGAGAAATTTAAGAAGAAAAGACATTAAACAATTAATTGAAAAAGTAAAAACATTAAGTCCATTTGAATTAAAAGATGAATTTATTAAAATGGCACAAAAATCAAAACAGGTGAGTCATCATCCAATTTTAAATGCAGGACGTGGAAATCCCAATTGGACGGCGGCTACACCACGCCAAGCCTTTTTTACCTTAGGTCAGTTTGCTGTTGAAGAAACGCAGTTAACATGGTGTGATGGGGATTTGGCGGGAATGCCACAGCAAGAAGGAGCCTATGAGCGCTTTTTAGCCTATGTTCAAACGCATAAAGAAGCCCCAGGTATTGATTTATTGCGTGCCATTGTGGAATATGGAATTGAAGAACATCAGTTTAATCCAGATGCTTGGGTCTTTGAATTAGTGGATGGAATCATTGGTGATAATTATCCAGTTCCTGATCGAATGCTTATTAAAATTGAACAAGTGGTTAAAGATTATTTAATAAAAGAAATGGGTGGAGATGTTAAAACGTCGACTCATGATTTATTTGCTGTTGAAGGTGGAACAGCGGCGATGTGCTGTATTTTTGATTCACTAAAAGCCAATTATCTTTTAAAACCAAAAGATAAAATTGCGTTATTTGTGCCTATTTTTACACCATATGTTGAAATTGCAAATTTACCATCCAATGAGTTCGAGATTGTTATGATTCATGCATCTGAGGTAAATGAAGATGGAATACCAACGTGGCAATATCCAAAAGAGGAATTAGATAAATTAAAAGATACAAGTATTAAATTAGCTTGTGTCGTCAATCCAAGTAATCCACCAGCGGTTGCGATGAGTGAAGCATCAATGGCTTATTTAAATGAAATTGTCACAACCTATCATCCTAATTTAATGATTATTACAGATGATGTCTATGGGACATTCTGTGATGGGTTTAAATCATTAATGGTAACCATGCCATACAATACATTAGGGGTCTACTCTTATTCTAAATATTTTGGTGTGACAGGATGGCGCTTAGGTGTCATTGCGTTAGCTAAAGAGAATGTTTATAACGACTTGATGGCAAAGTTACCAGCCAAAGAAAAACAAATCTTACACCACCGTTATGAAGCTTTAACAACAACACCTCATGCCATTCCGTTTATTGATCGTATTGTGGCAGATAGTCGTCACGTTGCTTTAAATCACACTGCTGGATTATCAACGCCACAACAAGTACAGATGGCCATTTTCTCAGTCTTTGCGATTCTTGATGAAGAAAATCGTTATAAAGAACAAACAAAAGCTATTTGTCGTCGTCGTGAGCAATTAGTTTACAATGAGTTAAAAGGTTATCCGTATCTTGAGAACCAATTGAATACGGCTTATTACAATAAATATGATTTATTAGTTTGGGCAAAATTAAAATACGGGGCATCATTCGCCACTTATTTAGAAAATGAACGAAGTGTTTTAGAATTTTTATTTGATCTTTCACATCGCTATGGCATTGTTCTTTTAAATGGAAGTGGATTTGAAGGTCCAGCGTGGTCTATTCGTGTATCATTAGCTAACTTAAACGATCAAGATTATCAACAAATTGGTCAAGCCATTAATGAACTATTTGATGAATATGCTAAAGATTGGCGTCTACATCAAAAAGCGCTTGCGTAGTTTTTAAACTGATAAATGAATCAAAACCTCCCTCATCTAGCGTAGATGTGGGAGGTTTTTACATAAATCTAAGGGAAAGGTATGATAAACTAAGAAAATCATTGTATAATAAATTTATCGAATAATCAGGAGGTTAACATGATGTCAAAAGTTAAAACAAATGCCATACGCATACTAGATAAACATAAAATTAGTTATGAACTCATGACGTATGAAGCGGGGGAGGCTATTGATGGGGTTTCAGTTGCTAATAAAATAGGACGTGATCCAGAAGAAGTTTTTAAAACGTTGGTGACACGAGGAAATAGTAAAGAGATTTATGTTTTTGTCATCCCAGTCGCTAAAGAATTAGATTTAAAAAAAGCAGCTAAAGTGGTAAAAGAGAAAAAAATTGAGATGATTGCAGTCAGTGAGATTAATAAATTAACTGGATATATTCGAGGTGGGTGCTCACCCGTTGGAATGAAGAAAAATTATCAAACGGTCATTCATGAAAGTGCAAAAGACCTTTCTTCATTTATTGTGAGTGGAGGAAAGATTGGATTACAGATGGAACTCAATCCACAAGATTTATCAAAGGTTATTTCAGTCGTTTTTGATTCAGTTGTTGTGGAGGAATCATAGGATGTGGTGGTTTGTTTGGATTGCCATGAATGTAGTGGGCTATACGTTAATGGGAATTGATAAACGACGTGCTATTCAGGGAAAGTGGCGAATCAGTGAAAAAGCATTATTTACATGCGCCGCTTGTTTTGGAAGTTTTGGAGTGTACGCGGGAATGCAACAATTTCGCCATAAAACGAAGCACTGGTCTTTTAAAATCGGCATTCCTTGTTTGATGGTCATTCAAATCTTATTGGTTAGCTATGGCTTTCAAATGATGAAATGACCAAAAATGTAGTATAGACGATATAGTTTTTTATAGATGTAGGAAATAAGGCGATGGTATGAGGTAGAAGTTTATTTTTAAAACGGACTTGATGAAGCTAGGTCAACACCGACCTAGTTTTTTTACATGAGGAAGTCGAATAGAGGGATAGGAAATGAAAACAGCAATCACCTGGTGGAAGAATTGCAGGGATGAGACAGCCCTATTTCAATCAACCGATCTTTGTTATTTACAAGAAGCGTTAAATGAGATCATAAGTCTAAGATGCAGGTATTCCTTTACGCCATTGGAGATTTAGCGATTGAGACTGCTTTAAATTGCATTGAATCACTCCAATGTCATCAAGATCATCCACGTGGAATTGGTCGTTGTCAAATCACGATGATGGGTTATTAGACCGATTTGTAAAGCTGAATATATTGACTTGTACTCAACCGGTTTTCTTAAATTTTGATATACCAGTTATTAATCGTCGTGTGGGTGAGAGGGGTTTCAAGTATTATATACCTTTAAAACAATGTTGAATAAAGGGATTCATAGTTTCCTTGAAACGGATGGTTGGGTTGAATATGTCTTAATTTATATTGTGCGTCATACGTCAAGATTTATCGGGACAGCTGGAATCAGATGGAATATAAAAGAAGGTTTAACACTTGAAGAGTGTGTAAAAGGTTCGTTAAACGTTGGAAAGTTTGTGGACTTTATCGTTTTAAATCAAGATATCTTTGAATTGGAGCCGATCGATTGATTAAAAAATGAAGTGTGACAAACATTTGTGAATGAACGTTGTGTCTATGAGGCGAGTTAAAGTAGAAAACATCAAATTTTAATTCATTTTGACTATTACT
>OOCW01001942.1_pt1 | contig 12889 bp, 11 predicted proteins | sample 1671201 | NCBI WGS metagenome assembly OOCW01 (sample SAMN06348132, study PRJEB24527) | human gut metagenome | biome: human gut; feature: ankylosing spondylitis patient; material: feces | host: Homo sapiens | place: China | collected 2015-10
TAGCTATTTTTATAATTTTAACCATTAATAGTATTAAATTATATTTTTATTAATTTTTTAAATTTTAATCTACTTTTGTGTTAATTATACATTTTTTTACTTATATAGCAACTTGGATTCTGACAGAAAAAATATTTCTAGTTTTTATTCAAATTAGCAAATGCACTTTTGAAATATTTTAAAATTTATTAAAACATACAAATCCATATTAATATTTTACATAGGTATTTCATAAAATTAACTGATTTACGCATTTAAGTTAATTTTATATATTTCGCTAAATACCTATTTAGCGAAATTCGTATTATTGAATTATAATAACCTCTGTGATATAATAAAATAGAGGCTTTAGAGCATATAATGGGGGTATAAAATTGACATTAAAACGAACTTCAAATAATAATTATTCTGATTTCACTTATACAAGCGAAGTAAAAAAGCTATTAGATGTAACTTTAAATACGCGAGATACTAATAAATTAAAGAAAATATATAGTAATTTTTATGAATTAGAAACATCTCGTAGTTATGAACCAATTATTAAGGATTTATATATACTTGCTGAAAAGCATCACTTGACTACAAAGCAATTATCCAACATTTATAACATTGGTGTAAGAAGCATTCAAAAATGGCTTAAGGAATTAGGAATAAATAGATCTATATCAAAAGCTCATAAAATTTCAAATAAAAGCACTGTAATAAAAAAAGGAATTGAAATAGGCGCATTAAGTTCACAAGCTTTAGAGGTACCTAAAGTAAATTCATTTGGAATAGAAATTGAAGAAAAAGAAAATCTTCCTATGATGGTAAAGGATTTTTTAAATTATTTAGAAACAATCAAAGGTAAATCTATTAATACAATAAGTGCGTATAAAACTGATTTATCAGTATTCTTTAAGTTTATGAAGATTTATAAAGGTTATCCAGTAGATGACACTCTTCAATTTACAGAGATACCTATTGATGATTTGGATACGGATTTTATAAAAGCAATTAAGTTAACTGATATGTATGCTTTCTTATCTTTTGCGGAGAAACAACGAAACAATAGTAATTATGCAAGAGCTAGAAAAGTAGCAACCTTGAAATCTTTTTATAATTATCTACATAATAAAGCAAAGGTTATTGAGAACAATCCTGCAACTGAGTTAGAATCTCCTAAAATTAACGAAAGGCACCCTATTTACCTTACATTAGATCAAAGTATTACATTACTTGAATCATTAGATAAGACCAATAAGAATTACCAAAGAGATTATTGTATTTTAGTTTTCTTCCTTAATTGTGGTCTACGGGTTTCTGAATTATGCAACATTGAAATTAGTAAAATTAAAGGAGACACTTTAACCATAATTGGTAAAGGTAATAAAGAAAGGACCATTTACCTTAATTCAGCATGTATAAAAGCTTTGGAGCAATATTTATCTGTTAGAGATGATTCTAAAGCAACAGCTGTAAATAAGAATTACTTATTCTTATCAGCAAGAAATACACCTATTAACAAAAGAACTGTTGAGATATTGGTTAAAAAGCATATTTCAAATGCTGGTTTTACCAATGCTAAGTATACTCCACACAAGCTAAGACATACAGCAGCGACACTTATGTACAAGCATGGTAATGTAGATATTAGGAGCTTACAAAACATACTAGGCCACGAAAGTATATCCACAACAGAAATTTACACTCATGTTGATGAAGATCACTTAAGAGATGCTGTAAATTCTAATCCTCTTTCCAACTTGTAAATAAGAAAAAACTATATTACTTAAAGTAATATAGTTTTTTCTTATTTATTTTACTTTTTATTCTTTAAAGAAACTGTTCTTACCCCAGGATATAATTCAATTGTTGAATCTTCTAAAGACTCTTCTTCATCTAATCCTATATCGTCAAGATATACAATATTTTCAAATGCATCTACATAATCTTCTTCAAGGTAATTTTCTAAATCCACAGAATATTCTTTTTCGTTAGATTCTATATGTAGATCAAGAGCTGTATCCATTGCTTTTTTAAGTTCTTCTTCAATAAATTTATTTTCTTCAACATTTTTAGCTATATCTTCAATTTTTATAGCTCTAATATCAACACCTGCTTCTTCTAAACATTTTCCACAATTATCGCAAATCTTGCCACCAGGAATTAAATCACAGTAATCATCTTCAGTATATTTATTGTTGCTCATAATATCACCTCAACTTAATTAACTTTTATATTTTATCAAAATCCCCCTTAAATTTCAATAGTTATTTTATAGAACATTCGTTTGATATTAAATTTACAGTATGTTATAATGTAATTACTAAAGTGAGGTGTTAAATAATGAGCGAGTTAAAAGATAAGCAATTATTAATATATGAATTTTTAAAAGATTTTACAAGCCAAAAAGGTTATCCTCCAACTGTTAGGGAAATCTGTAAGGCTGTTGGACTTAAGTCAACATCTTCTGTTCATGGACACTTAAAGCAACTTGAAAAAGAAGGATTAATCAAAAGAGACCCTACAAAACCTAGAGCATTAGAAATAGTTGATTCTGTTATTAAAAAAGAAATGATTAATGTACCAATTATCGGAAAGGTAACTGCAGGTCTTCCTATATTAGCTAATGAAAATATTGAGGACTCTTTCCCACTACCATTAGATTATGTTAAACATAATAATGATTTATTTATGCTTAAAGTAAGTGGTAGCAGTATGATTAAAGCAGGTATACTTGATGGAGATTTGGCTATAATTGAAAAAACTCAAACTGCATCTAATGGTGATAAGATTGTTGCTTTAATAGAAAACGAAGCAACCCTTAAAACTTTCTATAGAGAAAATGATCATATAAGATTACAACCTGAAAATGATGAGATGGAACCAATTATCGTCGATAACTGTAGTATACTTGGTAAGCTTATAGGTATATATAGAACATATTAAAAAAGAGAACCTTTTTAGGTTCTCTTTTTTATGGATAATTTTATTAATTAAAACTATATTATATTATTTAAAGCTAAAAGTACACCAATTTTAGCATGATCAAATGTTAATCCACCTTGTAGATAAGCGATGTAAGGTTCTCTGATTGGTGCATCAGCAGATAATTCTATTGAAGATCCTTGAATGAATGCTCCAGCTGCCATAATTACCTCATCTGTATAACCAGGCATTGCCCATGGCTCGCATTCAACAAATGAATCAATTGGTGATCCTTTTTGAATACCCTTACAGAATTTAACAAGATTTTCCTTATTACCAAACTTAATAGCTTGTATTATGTCACTTCTCTTATCTGTGTATTTTGGTAATACGTCAAAACCAGCAAGCTCCATGATTCTTGAGCAGAAGATTGCTCCTTTAACAGCTTCCATAGCTATATGAGGTGCTAGGAATAATCCTTGGAACAATTGTCTCATAACACCAAAAGTAGAACCACACTCTCCTCCTATCCCTGGAGTAGTTAATCTGTAGCTAGCTTGTTCAACGTATTTAGCTTTACCTACAATATATCCACCTGTTGGTGCAATTCCGCCACCAGCATTTTTAATTAATGAACCAGCAATTAAGTCAGCTCCCACATCAGTTGGTTCAATTGTATCAATAAACTCACCATAGCAGTTATCAACAAAGACTACTACATCTTCTCTAATTGATTTAACTAGCTTAATTATTTCTCCTATCTCTGATACTAAGAATGAGTTTCTCCAACCATAACCTGTACTTCTTTGAATATGCACAAGCTTTATACTCTTGTCTTCCTTTAAAACTTGTGTAATTTTTTCAACGTCAAATTTTCCGTTTAGTAAGTCTACTTGCTTGTATTTTACACCGTATTCTTTAAGAGATCCGATGTTTTCTTTACCATTGATACCAATTATATTATGTAATGTGTCATATGGAGCTCCTGAAATACATACCATAGTATCCCCTGTTCTTAAATTTCCCATTAAAGCACAACCTATAGCGTGAGTTCCATTTACAAAATGAGGTCTTACTAAAGCGCTTTCTGCATTGAATACTCTTGCATATACTTTATCTAAACCTTCTCTTCCTATATCATCGTATCCATATCCTGATGAATTAGTAAAATGAGAATCACTTATTCTTTCCTCTTGGAAAGCATGTAAAACCTTTAATTGATTATATTCTCTTATTTCATCATAAACCTTTAATTGATCTTCAATATCGTTTAATGCTTGTTTATATAACTCAAAAACATTATGCTTTATCTTATACTTATTAACTAGTAAGTTTTCCGTTAAATTAATCATTTTTATCCTCCATTATCTTGTTACTATGACTATTATATATAATTAATTTGTAAATATAAAGTATTTATATAAAAAAAGATGAAAGATTAACTTTCATCTTCTTTACCATATTCGTTACCATCAGTAAATAGAATAGGTTTGTTTGGAGAAATTGTAGTTATTGCATGTTTATAAACCATCATTTGTTTACCTTCAGAATCTAATATAACTGTAAAATTATCGAATCCTTTTACTAGTCCTTTTAGAAGAAATCCATTGGTTAAATATATAGATACTGGCATTTTACTTTTTCTTGCACCATTAAGAAAAATATCCTGTAAATTATTTTGTTGTTTATTCAACATAACCACCTCCATAATATAACAATATGTTAATTAAAATTATAACCCTATTACTTATTAATGTCATTAACTATTTTATCTAAAATCTCATTGTCAGACATCTCGTCCTTATTTAAAAACACTGCTCTTGGATCCTTTCTAAACCAAGTTAACTGTCTTTTGGCATAATTTCTAGAACCCTGCTTAACCATATCCATGCTTTCTTCTAAAGTAATTAGTCCATCTAAATACAATAACACTTCTTTATAACCTATTCCTTGCATTGACTGCATAGAAGAAGTATACCCTAATTTCTTTAATTTAATACATTCATCTAGTAAGCCCTTTTCATACATAATTTCTACTCTTCTATTTATTCTTTCATAAAGCTTTGCTCTATCCATATTTAATACATAATAATAAACATCATATTTGCTTTTATATAAATCATCACCGGCATTATATGAACTAAAAGGCTTACCAGTAAGTTTATATACTTCTAAGGCTCTGATAACTCTCTTCCTGTTGTTTGGATGAATTGCCTCATAACTTATAGGGTCAATTTCTTTTAACATATTATGCACATATTCTGGACCCTCTTCATCCATAAGCTTACTTAATTCATCTCTATATTCATCGTCCTTTTCTGACTCTGTAAAATTCATGTTACACGTTAGCGCATTGATATATAAGCCTGTTCCACCAGTAAGAATAGGTAGTTTTCCTCTGCTCAATATATCTTTAATAGCTTTTTCGGCCATATCTTTGTAATCTGCAACAGAAAAAGCTTTGTCGGGCTCAACTACATCTAGCATATGATGTTTTACACCTTGCATTTCTTCCTCTGTTATTTTAGCTGAACCTATATCCATGCCTTTATAAATCTGCATAGAATCAGTAGATACTATTTCACCATTTAAGGCTTTTGCTAGTCTAATTGATAGTTCTGTTTTACCTACTGCTGTGGGACCAGCTAGTACTAAGATTTTATCTTTCATATGTTTTCCTTTCTAAACAATCCTTTTAAATTTCTTATCTAATTCATAATTTGTCATTTTTATAATTATAGGTCTTCCATGAGGACAATGGAAAGGATCTTCAATGTATCTTAACTGCTCAATAAGCTCTTTCATTTCTATTTCAGTAAGATAATCATTTGCTTTAACCGCTGCTCTACAGGCCATTGATGCAATTTTGTTTATTTTAACCTCTACAGTCTTTCCACTTCCCATATTCTTTAAATTATCTATCATATCTAAGAATAATTTTTTAGAATCAAGCTTCCCTAAAAAATACGGAACTTCTTTTAAAGAAATTGTATTATCACCAAATTCATCGATGATAAAACCAGATTCCTCAAAAAGACTCTTATTTTCAATATAGCATTCGTAATCATCTATGGACAATTCAAGTACCATAGGAATTAGTAATGGCTGAATAATAGTACTTTTTTCTTCAATATCATTACGATACTTTTCAAATAAAATCTTTTCATGAGCTGCATGTTGATCAATTATATATAGACAATCTAGATATTCTGCCAGTATATATGTTTTATTAAATTGTCCAATAACCCTTAAGTCTGCAAATTTTGCCACTGGAACTTTTTCATCAACCTTCTCTTTAGGTTCATATTGTTCTTCATAAGAATTTTCAGTATAAGATTGACTATATGAAGTTTCTTCATAATTAACAGTTGGTTCTATAGGCACATCATTTTTAATGGTATTTTTAGCAACTGTAGCAGCTTTTAATTCATTGTAGATATTTTCTTCCTTTTTAATATCATTCATAGTTACAGAGCTATATATGTCATTTATGGAAAGTTCCTTTAGTAAACTGCTTTTTGTTTCAAGTAAATCTATCTGCTCCCTTTTCTCATCACTTATATGTTGCTCTTCAATCAATAAGGGACTTTGAATATTAACATCTACATTTAGTTGCTCTTGATCAGTGGCAAAACTGTTAAATACATCATTCTTTAAAGCACTATGAACAGTATCAAAAACAGCTTTAAAGATCATTCTTTCATCTTTAAATTTTATTTCTGCTTTTGTTGGATGAATATTTACATCTATATTATCAGCAGGAATATCAATAAATAATACAAAGAAAGGAAATTTATTTACTGTTGAAAAAGATTTAAAAGCATTTTCCACTGCTGCAACAACAGTTTTATTCTTAATATATCTATTATTTACATATATACTTTGATTATTTCTAGATCCACGAGCAATAGATTCCCTTCCAACATAGCCATATATCCTAATATAACTATCCTCATGATTAGAAAACTCTATTATATCTTCATAAATAGTTTTACCATAAATGGTTCTAATGGTAGATGCTAAATTATTATCTCCATAAGTTAAAAGAACCTTTTTATTATTATTAAATAATTTAAAAGATATATCAGGATAAGAAAGTGCTATTCTTGTAACAATATCATTAACAAGAGAGCCTTCCCTTGAAGTAGTTTTTAAAAATTTTTTTCTAGCTGGAACATTAAAAAATAAATTCCTTACTTCCATAATGGAACCAGTATTCATTCCAATATCATTTATTGATAATACTTCACCAGCAGAAATTGATATTTCCTTACCAAAATTAGCATCGGCAGTCTTACTTCTAAAATTAACTTGGGAAACAGAGGCAATGGAAGGCAATGCCTCACCTCTGAATCCTAAAGTGTTTATATTATAAATATCATCAACAGACACTATCTTTGATGTAGCATGTGGAAGAAATGCTTTTGAAATATCATCAGCATAAATTCCAACTCCATCATCTATGACACGTATTAGCTCTATGCCACCTTCTTCTATTTCAATGGTAATATTTTTAGCACCAGCATCAATAGAATTTTCCACCAGTTCTTTTACTACTGAAGCAGGTCTCTCTACAACTTCACCAGCTGCAATTTTATTAGAAGTATGCTCATCTAATATATTTATTCTTTTCATCATAGTGCCTCACTTACATGTTTTTAGATTTTTGTACTATTTCAAATAACTTATTCATTGCGTCAAGTGGTGTCATAGTCATGATTTCTATTGCTGAAATTTCTTTAATTAGAGCATCCTTTTCAATCATGGCAAAATCCATCTGTACTGTTGTATTATTTGCTACAGAAATCCTATCTTCTTTTGTAGGAGTTATTTCTAAATCTACTGCTGCTGCTTCTTTTATTTCAATTACAGATTCCTGTATTTCTTCCTCTGTGTTAATTTCTGCTTGTGTATTTTTTTCTTCAATATCTTTTCTACTTACGTTATGATTGTTAAATAATTCATGAGTTTCATCAAAGGATTTTTCACCTTCAAGTTTTTGAAGAATTTCTTTAGCTCTTTCAATAACATCCTCTGGTAATCCTGCAAGCTTTGCCACTTCTATACCGTAAGATTGATCAGCACCGCCTTCAACTATCTTTCTTAAGAAGATTACTTCACCAAGTTTTTCAGTCACAGCAACAGAATAATTCTTTACACCTTCAATAACGCCTTCTAATTTAGTAAGTTCATGATAGTGAGTTGCAAATAAGGTATTACATTTTAATGTTTCTTTATTACACATATATTCTATCACTGACCAAGCAATACTTAATCCATCATATGTAGATGTTCCTCTTCCAACTTCATCTAATAAAACCAAACTCTTAGAAGTAGCATTCTTTAATATATTGGATACTTCCCACATTTCCACCATGAAAGTTGACTTTCCACCAGCTAAGTCATCTGATGCTCCTATTCTTGTAAAGATTTTATCAGAAATAGAAATATTAGCACTGCTTGCTGGAACAAATGATCCTATTTGAGCCATTAAGTTAATTAACGCTACTTGTCTCATATAAGTTGATTTTCCGGCCATATTAGGTCCTGTAATAAGCAGGAATCTATCTTTATTTCTATTTAAATGAGTATCATTACAAATAAATTCACCTTTACCAATTACTTTTTCTACAACTGGGTGACGACCTTCTTTTATTTCAAATATACCCTCTTCATTAATTTGTGGTTTTATATAGTTATTTTCTAAAGCAATTAAAGCCATAGTTGAAATAACATCTAGCGATGATATTATATGGGCAGTCTTTTTAAGTCTTGCTATTTCCTTTTCTACTTTATCTCTTACTTCAACAAATAGCTGATACTCTAATGCAATAAGCTTTTCTTCAGCACCTAATATTTTTTCTTCCATGACCTTTAGTTCTTCAGTAATGAATCTTTCAGCATTGGCAAGAGTTTGCTTTCTTATATAACGACCTTCAGGAATAGTTGCATAATTAGCTTTAGATATTTCTATATAATAACCAAATACTTTATTATAACCAACCTTCAATGAACGTATGCCAGTAATTTCTCTTTCTTTATTTTCAAGTTCTGCAATCCACTGCTTACCGTTAAGTTTTGCACTTCTAAGCTCATCTACTTCAGCAGAATACCCATTATTTATAATATTTCCTTCTTTTAATGAAATTGAAGGATCAGCAATAATTGCAGAGTTTAATAATTCATTTAAATCATCTAATGTGTCTAATGAATTATACCATCCCTTTAGTAATGGTGCATTTAAGCCATTTAAAACAGCTTTTATAGCAGGAAGCTTTTGTAATGATGATTTTAATGAAACTAAATCTCTAGCATTAACATTCTTATTTGAAATCTTACCTACAATTCTTTCTATATCATAAACATCCTTAAGAGCTTCTCTAATCTCCTCATTTATATATGTGTTATTATATAGTTCTTCTACAGATGTTAATCTATTTTCAATTTCATCCTTCTTTATTAATGGTTCTTCAATCCACTTTCTTAAAGTTCTTCCTCCCATTGCAGTGGCAGTCTTATCTAAAACCCAAATAAGACTTCCCTTTTTAGTCTTATCCCTTAAGTTTTCAGTAAGTTCTAAGTTTCTTCTAGAACTACTGTCAATTGACATATAGTTTATAATGTCATATGTCTCTAAAAGATTTATATTAGATAAACTTATCTTTTGTGTTTCTAATATGTATTTTAATAAGGTAGCAGAAGATTTCTTTGCTCTCTTATCAAGATTCTTTAAATCTAAAGATGCAAATTGAGATGACATTTCTTCATCGCTGCAAGAAAACTCATTGAAGTCCTTGATAGTGATTAAAGCGTTACTTACACCTTTAATATCATTTTCTAAGTTTTCATAAATGTTTTTATCTATAAGAATTTCCTTTGGTGAAATTTTTGATATTTCATCAAGAAGGCTTGCCTTTGAAGCAGTAAATGATGTTGTTTTAAATTCACCAGTGGAAATATCAGAAGAGGCTACCCCATATATACCATCTTCTTCATAGATGGATAACATATATACATTTTTGTATTCTTCTTCTGTTGTATTTTCTACAAAAGTACCTGGTGTAATAACTTTTATTACATCTCTTTTAACTATCCCTTTAGCCGCTGCAGGGTCTTCCACTTGTTCACCAATGGCAACCTTATATCCTTTATTAACTAATTTAGATATATATGAAGTAGCTGCATGAAAAGGAATCCCACACATAGGTGCTCTTTCTTCTAAACCACATTCTCTACCTGTCAAAACTAGCTCCAGTTCTTTAGATGCTATCTTTGCATCTTCAAAGAACATTTCATAAAAGTCACCTAATCTATAAAAAAGAATACAATCCTTGTATCTTTCCTTAATTTCAACGTATTGTCTCATCATTGGCGTTAATGCCATGATACATCCCTCCTTAATCATTTTCAAGGTAAAAACCTTGGTATTAAGCCATTTTAATAAATTATACAACATTGCAAAAAGAATATAAAGTAAATAAAAAGAAACAAATTTATCTAAAATTAACTTCATTTATTAAAAATAATACTATTATCAAAAATAGTAATATAATTTCTCATAATACTATTTTATATTTATACATATACTCCTCCGAGATTTTGTATACAAAACGAGATTTATTCATTAGTTTTGCATATTTATACTTGTATTTTTTTAATAATTAATAATAAAAATAAGGCCTCTTAAGAGACCTTATTTTAAAAAACTATAATTATTCTATTATTGCAGGAATTACTTTTATTAGCGTTGTTCTTCATTTTTATCAATTAGTTTATCAGAAACACCTGGAATATAAGCTTTAGCATTATTTGTTGGATCATTTAGCACGCCAAGCAAAATTAAAATACTGCAGATAGTATCTATAATACCCATAATCTTATCACTATTAATGTCTAAACCAAATTGACATAATAGACTTACAATAAGTGCAGCTAAAGCTATTATGGTACCTCTGTTATTTAATCTAGTTAAAATAGACTTCCACACTGACATGATTCACGTCTCCTCTTAATTTTTATAAGTATATACTAGTAAATAATATTTTAAATTTATAATTAATATTACTATTTTAATTTAAAATAAAATATCTTAATAAGTGAATTCAATGGCAATAAACTTACTTTTACAACAATCAACTATTTCGCATTTACAGCCATATGCTTTTTGTAGTTTATCTTTGTAATCTGAAAGTTCTTTAAAACTTCCTCCAATAGGTACTTTAACTATGATTCCTTCACCATTTTCTATCTTATAGTGCCTCTTTATTTTATATTTTGAAAGGCCTAATTTAATCCAGATATTTAAAAGCCGTGAACATCGTATTCTGGCAAAATCAATACAGCCTATAACCAGTGAAACACCTCCTAAAATTAATCCTATACTAAGTAAATCCATATATTATCACCTTTTGATTTAGCTTTATATAAAAATATATTAAAGCAAGTTATAAAATATATATAAAAAATTAAAAAAGCTGCCATATGCGGCAGCTTTAAATTATTTAACTACTTCACCTATTAGTGAGAAGTTTTGAGCTCTTGTTATTTTTACATTAACAATATCTCCAGCGTTTATACCTTCACCAGTAAAGTTAACTAATCTTCCTGTTCTAGTTCTTCCTGTAAGTTTCTCAGCATCATTTTTGCTGTTTCCTTCTACTAATACTTCAAGTATATTACCTTCTTCAGCCTTATTTTGTGCAATTACTCTTTCGTTTACTGCAGCAACTAATCTATTAAATCTATGGTGCTTATCTTCCTCACTAACTTGATTTAACATCATATCAGCTGGTGTATTATTTCTTCTTGAATAAATGAAAGTAAATGCTGAAGAATATCCTACTTCTTTAACAAGTTCTAATGTATCTTGGAAATCTTCTTCTGTTTCTCCTGGGAAACCAACGATTAATGTTGTACGAATTGCAATTCCTGGAATTTCACGGCGTAATTTAGCCATTGTTTCTTTTAACATTTCAAGCGAACTTTTTCTTGCCATACGTTTAAGTACTGCTGTTGAAGCATGTTGAATAGGAATATCTAAGTATTTACATACTTTAGGATTTGTTTTAATCTCTTTGATTAATTCATCTGTAATACTTTCTGGATAACAGTAAAGTACACGAATCCATTCAATACCTTCTACTGTGCTTAATTCACGTAAAAGTTTTGCAAGAGATGCATCTTCTAAGTCACTACCGTATTCTGTAGTATCTTGTGCAACTAATATGATTTCTGATACACCATCTTTAGCAAGTTGTTCTACTTCTTTTTTGATTTTATCCATGTGACGGCTTCTGTATTTACCACGTAATTGAGGGATGATACAGTAAGTACAGTGTTTGTCACAACCTTCTGAGATTTTAACATAAGCAAAGTAACCTGCTGTTGTTAAAATACGTGGCATTTCATCTAACATTTCACGGTCAATAAGATCGAATGATTGTGTACGAAGTCCTTTTTGTTCTAAAATCCCGTTTGCAATTTCTACAATTTTATCGTATGAAGTAGTTCCTACTACTGCATCTACTTCTGGAATCTCATCTAAGATTTCTTGTTTATAACGTTGTGCCATACATCCTGTTACGATTAATGCTTTACAGTTTCCTGATTCTTTGTATCTTGCAACTTCTAAGATGTTTTCAATACTTTCTTTTTTAGCATCTTCGATAAAACAACATGTATTTACAACAACAACATCTGCTTTATCTTCGTCGCCTGTTAAAGAGAAACCTCCTTGATTTAATAATCCTAACATATGTTCACTATCAACTAAGTTTTTATCGCATCCAAGAGATACGAATGATACTAAATAATTCAAATTAATGCTCCTTCATGTGTTTATTTTTCAGCTGCCAATACACAGTTATGCATAAGCATAGCAATTGTCATAGGCCCTACTCCACCAGGTACTGGTGTAATATAAGAAGCTTTCTTTTCACAAGCTTCAAAGTCTACGTCTCCGCAAAGCTTACCATTTTCT
>OOCW01001945.1_pt1 | contig 12868 bp, 10 predicted proteins | sample 1671201 | NCBI WGS metagenome assembly OOCW01 (sample SAMN06348132, study PRJEB24527) | human gut metagenome | biome: human gut; feature: ankylosing spondylitis patient; material: feces | host: Homo sapiens | place: China | collected 2015-10
AGATCACTCACTGTCTGAGCGCAGCGAGTTTGAGTTATCTGCGAATGCTTTTAGCGGATTTCCCGGGGCTTAGCTTTTCTTAAGTCCCGAAACCGAGCCGACAGGAATGATCTGGCGGACTTGGCGTCCCTTACAAATTTTTTAGTCCCTCTTACCTACTCTTATAGAACCAAGCCACCGCCGCCCACAAATCCTGATTCCTCTGATACATCGGCTGATACTCCTCAATCGGCATCGGACACTCACTCCCCCCATTCTCAATCGTAACCGCCGGGATCCCCAGATTCAGCACAAAATAATCACTACACCCAGCCGCATCCGTAGAATCCTGCACCGTAGAATGCATCTCATACCCCGTCACATCCGACACACACTGTGCCAACTCCTGATCCGCATTCAGCACATCACCCTGACTACCATAATTCCAATAAATCAAATTTCCAAAAGAATGATATGCAATACAACAATCCAAATCATAATTCTCTGCAACGCTCAGCACAGCCTTCGATTCAGCCTCACTCGCCGGAGCCGTCCCCTTATAGCACTCTGTGGAAGGACCAGACGCTCCAATATACGACTCCCATCCTGCATCAAAATTCCGGTTCAGATCAACCCCTTCTGCATTTGCCTTCCAGGTTCTGAAATACTGCTCCATATCCAAACTTCCTTTTCCATTTGCAAGATCCGTCTGATAGCACTGCTCAACCTGTTTTTTCAGATTTTCATCATGAATCCCCTCCACTCCATCCTGACTGATTGTCACCCCATCAGGATTTACCATCGGAATAATATGCAGGCAAACATTCTCAAACACATCTTTCCATGTCTGCCCTGCATAACTTCTTCTCTCAGAATCCCTCAGATAATCTTCAATCTGATTCATTGCCAAAACTGTATTCATATATTCTCTGGCATGCATGGTCGCCTGAATAAGAATATGATGTTCCGCATTTACATCCCCAAGAACTACCTCTGTAATGTCTCTGCCATCCGCAGTTGTTCCCAAAGAATCCACTTGCATCTGCCCCGGATACCGTTCCTCCAACGCATCCAAATCCTGCTGCATTTGTTCATACGAATACTTTAAATTACTTACCTGTACAATTGGAATTTCTGCTTCTGTTGCATATACATTTACCATTCCAACACTTCCACACAACATTCCAACTGCTCCAATTATAATCTTTCTATATAATATCCTTATCATAAAAACACTCTACTCAAACGCAAGATAATCAGCAAGTGAATATCCGTGTTGTCCCATATAATAAATTTCATAAAATCCATTTGACGCTGTACCTACATAGCTTACTGTAGAACCTAATGGTATCTGGCAGATTTCCCCTGAATCCACATCTGGCTGCGGACGTAAAGTAATACTTTCATTACAATTCACCACTCTACATGTAGAATAACTTGAACTGCCAGAAGATGAAGATAAATAACTTGCTAATGAATAACCTCTGTTTCCATTATAAATAATTTCATAAAATCCATTTGATGCTGTTCCTACATAACTTACCGCTGATCCCAATGGTATCTGACAGATTTCTCCTGAATTCACATCTGGCTGCGGACGTAAAGTAATACTTTCATTACAATTTACTACATAATAAGTCTCATAATTTGCTACATTCGTCTGCGCCAGAGCAGCTGCCGCAGTTTCTGCTTGTTTTGTAGAAGACAAATAAGATGCCAGTGCATACCCTGTACTCCCATTATAAATAACTTTATAGAACCCATTCTGTGCTGTCTCAATATAACTTACCGCTGATCCTAATGGTATCTGAAGAATTTCCCCTGAATTCACATCTGGCTGTGGACGTAAAGTAATACTTTGTTTGCAATTTACTACATAGTAAGTTGGATACTGATTCCGCGGCACTGCCTGCTCCACCTTCTGAGGTACCGGAGTTGCTGTTGGTACCGGAGTCGCTGTCAACTCCACTTCTTTTATTGCCTCTGTACCTTTTTCCTTCTCCGTTTTCTCCTTTTTCTCAGTAATTTCTGTAGTTTCTGCCGTTTTTTTATCTCCATTTTCAAAACTTATTGATACTGTACATCCGCTCATAGAAACAGTTAATGCTAATGACAATGTACTAATAAGTATACTTAATTTTTTCTTCTTCATTTTATAAATCTCCTCCTTTGGTAAGAATATATTACCACAACTTCTATCATTTTATCTCATTAAGATAATAAAATAACTGATTTTTTTCGATAACCAACCTCCTCCACGCAAGAGAAACTCCTGTAGATCAGGATTCTTCGCATGCGACAGTTCACCTTAAAATCACAATTCCTCTCCACCCCCAATAACCAGCCAGGCCCGCCAGACAATTCCTGTCGAGCGACATTTGCAGGGACTTTAGAAAAACTTAGCCCCGGGAAATCCGCGTTATGAGCAGATCACTCACTGTCTGAGCGCAGCGAGTTTGAGTTATCTGCGAATGCTTTTAGCGGATTTCCCGGGGCTTAGCTTTTCTTAAGTCCCGAAACCGAGCCGACAGGAATGATCTGGCGGACTTGGCGTCCCTTAATCAGCGGTTAACGAGCATAAAATCCACTCTCCACCTCAACCGGCACAACCTTCTCCTCAACCCCCTCAATCCCAATAAAACTCTGCCTATACAACATCTCCACCATCCTGGCAAGATCCTCCCTGGTCCCCTGCGCCTCCATCTCGACACGCTCATCCCAGTTATTCCTCACCCATCCGGTCACTCCCAGAGAACTCGCAATATAACACGCCCGGTACCGAAACCCGACCCCCTGCACTCTCCCCGAAAACCAATAATGCTTCCTGATCAGATTCTCACTCATCTCCGACCCATGTCCCTCCTGCAAGTTATTCTTCCCCCAGACTCCCCGGCCCCTCTCATACTCCCTGGTATCATCCGCACCCGTCTCAGAATCCTGAAGAAAAGTTCTATACTTCTTTTTCTTTCTATTACCAAATATACTCACTCAGTCATCCTCATCTCATCAGTCGCTCTACACATATACACCCCTGCTCCCTGTTTTTCACAATTAAAGCAAGGGAACTCACCTGACTCGATCAAACTCTGATCACAAACCCATCTTTTCTCGCCTTAGCTTCCGGATACTCTCCAGAGCGATAACCAAGTACACAATGGCCAATACCAATATAAGACTCCGGCACACCCCATTCAGCTTTCAGCGCTTTACCCTCTTCAGACGCAAACACTTCTCTCGCACGATGAATCCAGCAGGAATCCACACCAACTGCATGAGCCGCATTCATCAGATTTCCCATAACAAGACTTCCATTTTCCACACAAGTGCCCTGCTCACTGTCAGCAAAAACCACAATAACAGTCGATGCTCCATAAAACGGATCGCTCTTTGCCCCCATTACATCCGCATTCATTTTAGAAAGCTTCGCAACAAGCTCCGGATTCTGAGTCACTACCATAAGAGTTCCCTGCTGTCCCATTCCACTCGGCGCATACTCACCAGCTTCAAGAATCTCATTTAATACCTCTTCCGGCACAAGATCTTTCTTATATCCACGTACACTTCTGCGTTCTAAAAGATTTTTCATTGTTTCATTCATGTCAGTATCCTCCTGTATTTTCACATAGTAAACAGCAACAAATTTTCCTATATTATACCACCACCTTTGTCAAAACTCATCTATAATTTCACACTTTCACAGACAAATCATCCTTGCCCCCAGTCCCTATCTAGTCTATAATGGAAAGTATACTATTACGAGGTGTAACTTATATGAACAAAAAAGAAATTTCCGAAATCAAGAAGCAGTTCACACCAGAGAACTGCTCTATCACCCGCATTTGCGGATGCTATGTTGACGGAGAAAAGAACAAAAAAACCGAATTAAAAGAAGCATTTCTCTCCCTCTCCGAAGAAGAAATGTTCAAATATTTTGATATCTTCCGCAAATCCCTTTCCGGAACAATTGGGAAGAACCTGATGAACATGGAATTTCCTCTTGAACAGGAATCCGAAGGCGGAACTCAGCATTTCCTTATGAAACTGAGAGAAAGCAAACTTACAGACGATGCACTGGTCGAGAGTTTTTACGATAAAATCATCGAAAACTATGATTATCCGGAGAATTATTACATTATCCTGATTCATGGAGTATATGACATTCCCGGAAAATCCTCCGATGGTTCCGAAATGTTTGATGCCTCAGATGAAATTTACGAACACATTATGTGTTGCATCTGCCCGGTGAAACTTTCCAAAGCAGGACTTTGCTATAACGCGGAGACCAACAGCATTCAGGACCGCATCCGCGACTGGATCGTAGAACTTCCGGATGTTGCTTTTCTTTTCCCGCAGTTTAATGACCGCAGTACGGATATTCATGGAGTTCTTTATTATAGTAAGAACGTAAATGAACTCAGAGATATTTTTATTGATGAACTCCTTGGATGCAATGCCCCTCTCTCCGCCGGTGGACAGCGTGACTCTTTCAATGCACTGGTCGAAGATACACTTGGTGAGGACTGCAGCTATGATACGGTATTAAATATTCACGAGAAATTAAACGACCTGATTGAAGCTCAGAAAGATGAACCGGAGCCTGTAGTTCTGACTAAATCCGAAGTGAAACGTCTTTTCGAAGAATGTGGCGTAGAAGATGAGAAGTTACAGTCTTTTGACGAGCAGTATGAAATTACTGCCGGAGAAAAATCCTCTCTGGTTGCTTCTAATATTACCAATACACGAAGATTCGAGATTAAGACTCCTGATGTTGTCGTTCACGTAGACCCTGAACGTGCCGATCTCGTTGAGACACGCGTGATTGATGGACGAAAATGTCTTGTAATTCCAATGGAAGGTGAAGTCGAACTTAATGGCATTCGCGTACATACAGGAAGTGAAGATTCTTCGAACGAGGAATTCAGCGAAAAATTTAGCGAAGATTTCAGCAACGGAAGCCATATTAAAGCAAACGATGAATTCAGTGACACAATAGAGGAGGCATCTGATGCAGAATAATCGTAAACTATTATTTTTTGACATTGATAAGACTTTACTTACCCCTTATCCATGGGCTGTTCCGGCCAGTGCAAGAATTGCTTTAAAAAAAGCCCACGATAATGGACACCTGCTTTTTGTCAACTCCGGACGTACTTATGCCATGATTCCTGAAATAATCCGGAAGATTGGCTTTGACGGATATGTCTGTGGATGTGGCAGCCAGATTTATATGAATGGAGAACTTTTATTTTCCAGTTCAATTCCCAATTCACTCTGTCGTGAAATAATAGAAATACTAAGAAATTGCAAGATCCCCGCATTTTTTGAGCGTCCGGACAAAATTTTATATGATAACGGATCCTGTTCTCTTCCTGGTGCTATCCAGAATCTGAAAACAGAAGTTGAAGTAGAAGATTTATCTCTCTACACTTCCGAAATCTACCATAGTTTTACATTTGACAAGTTTCTGGCATTTCCTGCCGCAGACTCTGATACGGATACCTTCCGCAAATTTGTTGATGAACATTTTCTGTGTTTTATCCATGATGATAAAGCCTGGGAATTAACTCAGAAAAATTGCAGCAAGGCAACAGGGATCCAGTTTCTGGCTGACCGCCTGGGAGTATCAATCAAAGATACCTTTGCTTTTGGCGACAGCACAAATGATCTTCCTATGCTTCAGTTTGCCGGAAACAGCATTGCAATGGGTGATTCAGATCCTTTGATTCTTCCTCATTGCACTTACCAGACAACCAATATCGAGGATAATGGCATCGCTAATGCATTAAAGCATTTCCTCCTTATTTAATATAAAGCATATAGAAATAACATTTTTGAATATGTTATTTCTATATGCTCAGGAGAATCAATATGAGTATATTTAATCATGAATTTGATGCCGAAACTACACCTTTGTATTTTTCTCTTGCATTAACAAGATCTTATAACATCTACATTGTATACTTTCTGCTATTTATAGTCTGTATCACATGTTTTGGATATCCGGTTAATGTTCTTCCTGTCGCGGGGTGGCTGGCTGCATGTCTTCTTGCAAGACATTACATGAATCGTATCTTTATACGATGGAACTTTTTATTTTATGTTATCATTTCCGCGGGATGGATTTCTTATTTCATCTATTATTATGGATGGAATGTTGGCGGTTCCAACTTCATCCTGCCACTAATGTTAATTTCAATGTTTTCTCTGTATGATACAACCTTTAACAAAATTGCATTTGCAGTTTTTTTATTCATACTGAGAATGGCACTGTTTTTTCATTGTCAGAATTATCCGCCAATATACATCCTTACAGAAGCACATATGCTGATTGTACAAGTTTTAAATACTATTTTATCATTTGTGATCACGGGTGTGATCTGTTTGACATTCAGCGATAATCTTCAGAAAGCAGAGAAGCATCTCATGCTGTATAACATTGAATTAAGACAACAGGCCGGAACCGACCCTCTTACTACTCTGTATAACAGACGCCGTATGGAAGAGGTTCTGGAAAATCACATTAAAGCTAATCCTTATGAAAATTTCAGCATTGCCATTGGCGATATCGATTTTTTCAAAAAAATCAATGATACTTATGGTCATAATTGCGGCGATCAGGTTCTAAAATCTCTCGCAGAACTTTTTAAAGAAAAAACGCTTGGTTCAGGACACGTCTGCAGATGGGGCGGCGAAGAATTTCTCTTCTTCTTTCCGGGAATGAATCTTGACAATGCAAGTACAATCATGAATGAAATTAATATAGCAGTCAGCAAATGTATCATAACCTATAAAGATATTACAGTTCACGTAACTATGACTTTCGGTGTAGAAGAAAACGACTATCAGTCAAATATTTCAGAATTAATCAAACATGCGGATGATAAGCTTTATTACGGAAAAACACATGGGCGCGATACCGTAATTTCCTGATATTGCAGAACTTTCCGGTACCATTGCATTTTATGGCATACACAAGGGTATTCCTGATTCGAGGTTTTTGCGCAATTCATCAGAAAATATTATTCTGGCAATGCAAAAGCAGCTATATGAGAAACGTTTTTGTTTTCCATATAGCTGCTTTTATTATGTTACCTTATGTTTATTATTCATTACCACAATTCTCTGCGATACAGCAATATAATTTTCCTGTCTTATTCCGCAGCTTCTGTCGGTGTTGCTTCTGGTGTTTCTGTAGCTTCAGCTTCTTCTGTTACTTCTGGTGTTGCTTCTGGTGATGGAGTAGGTGTCGAAGTTGGAGCTGTAAAAGTATGTTTATCTGTGATCTTAAGTGTCTTAAGAACTTTCTTTACTACTTTTACATCCGCATCATCCAGCCACTGATTTGTTGTCTCTGTGTAATATGTGCTCTCTTTGGAATTCTGAAGAGATTCTCTCTTGGATGCTGTTGCATCCTCATCATTAATCTTATCAAGTCTTACTACATAATATCCTGTATCAGTCTCAATAATATCATCTGCAACCTCTCCGTCTTTCAGTCCACGTAAAACACTAATAACTTCGTCCGGATATGCTGCCCCGCTGGAGTCTTCATCCTCATCTTCGCTTTCTTTAGTTGTAAAATTACCCTGTACTGCTGAGTAGCTCTCATCTACTCCCTGAGCAACTTCGCTCATATCAGCTGTCGGATCTTCTTTCATTTTGTCAAGAATCTCCTGAGCCTGTTCTTTCTTAGTTTCTTTATCTTCGTCTGTTACATCATCACCACTTGTAGAGATACTTACATAAGTAAAGGTTGTCTGATTTGCCTCATCATCAGAAACTGTGATATTTCCCTCTGCAACAATCGGGTCATACATCTTTTTCTGGATTGTCTGAAGCTCCAGTAATGTTTTTACCTGATCCTCTGTTACAGCGAGTTCTTTGATTGTCTCTTCGCTGTTTGCAGCCATAAACTGTGATGCAGCATCTGCGATTGCTGTTTCATCTTCATCTGTAAGTTCTACATTGTAATCAGATGCTTTCTCTTTCAGAATATACATTTTCTCAATGGATTCCAGACTGCTTGTCACTGCCTGATCACCATATGTCTCTCCAGAATCTTCATCTGCTGTCTGATCCCAGATATTATCCGCGCTTCCCATATAAGACATATACATGGCGGTTGTCTGCTGCTGTTCACGCGCATAAAGGCTGACAACTCCAAGCGGAATATCTGTTCCGTCTACTGTAGCCACTGTTTTTGTTCCATCTAATGTTTTACTTCCGCAGCCTGTAAGCATACCAACTGACATCACACCTGCCAGTGCTGCTACGGCTGTTCTCTTTGCCATTTCTTTCATTTCTTCCTCCATATTATCAGTCTGGTCTTTCTTCATGTCCCACTTTTCCAGACTGTGCTATTACTAGAGTATAAACTTTTTTCCTGCTGAGGGCAAGGTAAATTAAAAAATAAGTGCTATATTTCACATATTTATCACGATCTTCAAACACACTCTTCAGCCATATTCTTAAGTTCTTCTGCAAATTCCGTCAGCGCAGGAATCAGACTGCCCTGAGGTTCCAGGATAAATTTCGGTTCCTGCTCATTCTTAAACTGCAAGCTTCTTCTGTATTTCTGCACGAGAAGCGGAATCACTTTCGGATTTAGCTTTGCTTTTTCATAAAATGTAATGCGCACTGATTTTCCGGTCTGCTTAATTTCTGTCACATAGCCCTGATGTGCGATAGCTTTTAACTTCGCGATTGCAAGGAGATTCAGCACTGCCTTTCCAGGTTCACCAAAACGATCCAGAAGTTCCTCTAACATATCATCATAGTCCTGCTGCGTTTCGATTCCAGCGATTCGTTTATAAATATCAAGTTTCTGGAATTCATTGCTGATATAGGAATCCGGAATAAATGCATCGATATTGAGGTCAATCGATGTCTCAAAATCTTCCATTGTATGGATTCCTTTTGCCTCTTTGACTGCCTCGCTGAGCATCTTGCAATAGAGATCATATCCCACCGCATTCATATGTCCATGCTGCTGTGCACCCAGCAGATTTCCCGCGCCTCGAAGTTCCAGATCTCTCATGGCAATTTTAAATCCACTTCCCAGATCCGTATATTCACGAATAGCCGCCAGACGCTTCTCCGCAGTCTCCTTCAGCATCACGTTCTGCCTGTACATCAGGAATGCATACGCCGTTCTGTTAGATCGACCGATTCTTCCGCGAAGCTGATAAAGCTGGGAAAGTCCGTATCTGTCGGAATCATGGATGATCATGGTATTTACATTGGAAATATCCAGCCCTGTTTCAATAATCGTAGTCGAAACCAGTACATCAATATCACCATTTACAAACGCATACATGACATTCTCAAGTTCTCTCTCGCTCATCTGTCCATGTGCAAAATCCACCCTCGCATCCGGCACAAGTTTCGCTATGCGCAGGGCAACATCCGCAATATCCGTAACACGATTATAGACATAATAGACCTGTCCGCCCCTGCGCAGTTCTCTGTTGATCGCCTCCCGGACTGTCTCCTCATCATACTCCATAACATAGGTCTGAATCGGCATTCTATCCATCGGCGGTTCCTCAAGGACACTCATATCACGAATTCCAATGAGGCTCATATGCAAAGTACGCGGAATCGGCGTTGCTGTCAAAGTCAGCACATCTACATCCTTTTTCAGCTGCTTGATTTTCTCTTTATGCGCAACCCCGAAACGCTGTTCCTCATCGATGATCAGAAGTCCAAGGTTCTTAAACTGTACATCCTTCGACAAGACTCTATGTGTTCCGATAATTACATCTACCTGTCCCTTTTTCAGGTCTTCAATCGCTTTCTTCTGCTGCGCCGGCGTACGGAAACGACAGAGAAGTTCCACTCGTACCGGGAACTCTTTCATTCGCTGTACAAAGGTGTTGTATATCTGCTGTGCAAGAATAGTTGTCGGGGCAAGATACGCCACCTGTCTGCTCTCCTGCACTTCCTTAAATGCGGCGCGCAGAGCAACCTCTGTTTTACCATAACCTACATCACCGCAGATCAGACGGTCCATGATTTTCGTGCTCTCCATATCCCGCTTGGCATCTTCAATGGCGCTAAGCTGATCTTCTGTCTCCTCATATGGAAACATTTCCTCGAACTCCCTCTGCCATACCGTATCAGGACCACAGACATAGCCTTCCTTTTCCTGACGTACCGCGTAGAGCTCTACCAGCTCTTTCGCAATATTTTTGACAGCTCCCCGGACCTTGCTTTTCGTCTTATTCCATTCCTGCGTTCCAAGCTTATTCAGTTTCGGAGTTTTTGCCGTATCACCGCCCGAGTATTTCTGAAGACAGTCTAACTGAGTTGCCAGAATATAAAGATTGCTGCCGCCACGATATTCAATCTTAATATAATCCTTAACGATCCTGTCCACTTCCACTTTCTCAATTCCGCGATAAATACCAAGCCCATGCTTCTCATGAACCACAAAATCCCCGATAGAAAGCTCTGCAAAATCCTGGATACGCTTTCCGTTATAATTCTTTTTCTTCTTTCTCTTCTTCTGTTCCTGACCAAAAATATCCGACTCTGTCATCACCGCAAATTTGATCAGTGGATATTCAAAGCCTTTTTTCGCATGACCATAAACCACCATGATCTCACCCGGCAGAATCTCCCTGTCATAATCCTGCCCGTAAAAAGCAGCCAGTCCTTCTTCCTGGAGATCCTTCGCCAGTCGTTCAGCTCTGGTACGGGAACCGGAGAGCAATGCGATCTTGTATCCCTGTTTCTTATACTGGTGAAGATCCTTTACCAGAAGTTCAAAGCTACTGTTATACGAACTGACTGATTTTACTTCCAGATAAAATTTCTCCCGGACCTTCCAGCCCGCCTGCTTCGGTTCCAGCGCACAGACAGAAATACAGTTTCGCTTATTTAATTCTTTCTGAAGTTCTTCAAAAGAACAAAGCCAGTTGTCCGGCAGATTCTGGCTGCCTTTTTCCTCGCGGTGCATACGGCTCTGGCGATATTCCTCTTCTACTGCTTCACCTTTCTCCGTCAGTCGATTCGGTTCATCCAGAAAAATAACCGATTTCTCCTTTGGAAAATAATCCAGGAAAGAAACCATATCAGATTCCCCGATATGTTCTACTGCCGGATAAATCGTAATCTCATCCAGATTCTCGAGGGATCTCTGGCTCTCAGCGTCAAAACTTCGTATAGAATCGATCTCATCCCCCCACAGTTCGATTCTCCATGGATTTTCCTCTGTGAGGCAGTAGATATCCACAATACCACCGCGAATAGAAAACTGTCCCGGCATTTCCACCTGACCTACACGCTCATATCCCAGATCCACCAGTTTATTTTTCAACTGATCCATGTCTATCGTACTGTCATTTGCATAATGAATCAGCTGGTTTTTTATTTTTTCCAACGGTTCCAGGAAATCCATGCATCCGTCAATGCTTGTGACAACTGTAAGTTCCTTTTCCTCCAGCAATGCCCGGATTACTTTCATTCTCTGTCGGATCAGCAGATTTCCATGAATATCTGCCTGAAAGAATAGAAGATCCTTTGCCGGATAGGAATATATTTTCTTATCATAAAACCGGTAATCTTCATAGATTTCTCTGGCCCGGCGTTCATCTTCTGCCAGGATCAGACGATATGGCGCAGTCTCGGAAAGACCGTACATCAGATGGGATTTCTGCGATTCCATACATCCCGAAACCTGCAGAATCCCCTTATTTGTTTTACTTTTTTCTTTAATCTGTTCAAACTCTGCAAGTCCCTGCAGAGGTGCCATAAATGCTTTCATATTCACCTCTTATATGTCTCCGATAAATAAATCTTCCTGCCATTCATTGCTATTCGTAAGTCCCACCCACTGCTTTTTGCTTCTCGCAATTGAAGCAGGGGACTTACTTGATTCGGTTAAAAATATTACGCCAAAAGTTCCAAAACACTGTGGCAAGATAAAAGCGGCACCTGTTTTCCTGCTGTAGCATCATTAACAGTCACCGCTTTTCTTCCTTTTCTTCCGTTAAAAGCAGCCACCATATGCAACTTACCACTTTGCTGCTTCTTACTTCTGTGCAGGTACTTTTCTGTTATATTCGTTCATCGCCGCATCTACGCCCTGTGAGATCATGATATCCACAGCCTTTGCCGCTTTTTCTATTGCTTCATCCACAAGTTTTCTGTCTTCTGTGGAAAATCTGCCAAGTACATGGTCTGCAAGATCCCATCCCTTTGGCTTAGCTCCTACACCTACTTTAATGCGCAGAAACTTCTCTGTGCCAAGCTGACGGATAATATCCTTAATTCCATTATGTCCACCTGCGCTTCCCTGCTTACGGATGCGAAGCTGTCCCGGTTCCAGATCAATATCATCATAAATAACAATCAGTTCTGTCTCCGGATCAATTTTGAAATAATTCGCCATCTCGCGGACAGGTCCGCCACTCAGATTCATAAAAGAAAGAGGTTTCATAAGAATAACCTTTTCTCCGCCAATCATCGTTTTTCCGTACATGGCATTAAATTTCACGCCACCCTGCGGAACATTGTAGTCCTCTACCAGATGATCAATGGTGTCAAATCCCATATTGTGGCGTGTTGCTTCATACTCTCTCCCGGGATTTCCCAGTCCCACTACTAAATACATATGCGCGTCTCCTAATTAAAATATACCATTTCGTCTTTCAGAGGTTCGCATTCTTTTGCATCACTTGCATAAAGCACAATGCCTTCGCCCTGATATTCTGTACGGTTTTCAAAAGCAACCTTTGCAGTTACCTCTACCCAGCTTCCTTCTTTGATATGAGATGCATTATCACTTCTGCACACATATCCAAGAAATGTAGTATCATCTGCACAGCAGGTCATTGCGACACGTCCCGGAACAAAGAATTTACTTCCCATTCCACGAGGTTTCATA